>Ga0080064_1000829_pt1 | contig 73400 bp, 73 predicted proteins | sample Subgrocontami54m_FD_69260 | JGI IMG/M metagenome (GOLD analysis project Ga0080064, IMG submission 69260) | Subsurface groundwater microbial communities from S. Glens Falls, New York, USA - GMW46 contaminated, 5.4 m (SPADES assembly) (version 2) ...
GGCCGGGAGGTGGCGAGGGCGGGGGGGGGGGGGGGGGGGGCGGGGGGGGGGCGGGCGGGGGGGGGGGGGCCGGGGGCGGGGGGCGGGGGGGAGGGCCCTTTTCGCAAGAAACGCTTTCGTGAAGAACTTTTCGCGAAGATACCCCCTCACCCGCCCTCGCTCGCAAGCTCGCTCGGGCACCCTCTCCCCCGTAGGGGAGAGGGAAAGTAAGAAGCTTAAAGCTGCTTCAGCAGCGTGGCGCCGTCGGACACTTCGAACTTGCCCGGCTCTTCGACATTGAGCTTCTTCACCACGCCGTCATCGACCAGCATGGAATAGCGCTTGGAGCGCGTGCCCATGCCGGCGCCGCTCAGGTCCAAGGTCAGGTCGATCGCCTTGGCGAATTCGCCGTTGCCGTCCGACAGGAACTCCACCTGGTCGGCGCCGCTCGCCTTCTTCCAGGCGTCCAGCACCGAAATGTCGTTGACGCCGGTCACCGCAATGGTGTCGATGCCCTTGCCTTTCAGCGCTGCCAGATTTTCCACCACGCTCGGCAGGTGCTGCTTGCTGCAAACCCCGGTGAACGCGCCGGGAACCGCGAACAGCGCGACCTTCTTGCCCTTGAAGATTTCGTCCGTGCTCTTCCATGCCGCGCCGTCCGGCGTCATCACGCGGAATTTGGTGTTGGGCAGTCGGTCGCCGACCTTGATGGCCATGGTTGCATTCCTTGCTGTTGTTGATCCTGTGCCGGGGCTGAAATTAGCGGGTCCGGCGGATTAGTCGAGACGGCTTGTGACCTGAATCGCCTCGCCGCCGGCGACGGCGGTGAGCGTGATGACCGCGCCGCCATAGCTCGCGCCCGACGGCGCGCCGTCGAGTTCGAACACAAAACGCCGCTGTCCGGCCGGCGCGCCATCGATCGGCGCGGGAACCGGCAGCGCCCATTGCGCGGTGGGGCCTTCGGCAAACAGATCGACATTGCCATGCGGTGCGGCGACGTCCACCACGACCTTGGGTCGCGCCGCGCCGTCCTCGCGGTGCAGCGAGCGCACGGATAGGGTCTGGCCTTCGCCCATTGCCAGCTTCTTCGGCACCCGCGCCTCGGCGGCGGCAAGCGCCACATCGAATGAACTGCGGACCGGCGCCAGCGCGAGTTCGGCGCGCGCTTCCGCCGGCACGCAGAGCTTTTCGCAAATGGCGTAGTCGAGCTTCAGCCGCAACACCACCGGCATGCCGGGATCCTTCGCGATGACGCGCAGCGGCAGGATCACATCGCGGTCGTAGCCAATCGAGATATTGCCCGCCACCGGCAGGCGCTGCGGCGCCGGCCACAGCACGTCAACCGCCCGCACATTGTCCGAGCGCGTGAAATCGAATTGCGGAGGTATTCCCGAATCGCCGGGATAGCGCCAATAGGTATGCCAACCCGGCTTCAACCTGATTTCAACACCGGCCCGCAACAGCGCAGCCGCCCCGTCGGCCGGCCGCGAGGCGGCGATCAACCGTGCGGCGCTGCGGGCATCGCCATCCCAGCGCGAGACGTCGTCCGCGGCCAGCGCGGTATCCGCGCCGATCAAAAGCGTGATGCATGCAAAAACCGACTGGCAGCGGCGATTGAAAATATTCATCATAGAGTCCCGTTTAGGAACGAAACGGCTCGGACGCCATTGAATTCATTGTGAGGAGGCCGCTGGCCGGGAAAAAGACACATATGGCTCCCTACAATCTCGCGCGGAAAATGGGGCAAAGAATATGCCAACTTATACTTCCGCAACGTTTGCAAACGACAGGTGATCAGGTAGCTTTTGCTCATGAAGACCGGCGGCAAGTCACCCAAGAGGCTATCGACCGGCACCATCGTTGTCGAAGGCAACGAGCGCGTGGAGGCCGAAACGATTCGTTCGTTTTTCAAGGCCGGGCCGGGCGGGCTGTTCGATGCCACCCAGATCAAGGAAGGTTTGAAGGCCCTGCACGACACCGGCCTGTTCCAGGATGTCCGGGTCAGCCAGTCCGGGCCCACGCTGATCGTCAGCGTGGTGGAAACACCGATTGCCGTTACCGAGGCTCCGTTCGGGGAGACGCGCAAGGTCAAAGACCCGTCCAAGTCAGGACTGCGCCCTAAAGTGCGCGGCGGGCTTTTGCGTTCAGGGTCACGCACCCCCAAACGCGGTTATCTCGACGGCCAGATGCTAATCGCCATGCCGACCATGGGCGACGATCGTTTCAGTCGCAGCGTGATCTATGTGTGCGCGCATTCGTCCGAAGGCGCCATGGGCATAGTGGTCAATCAGCCGGCGGCCCATATCACCTTTCCCGATCTACTGGTGCAGCTCGAGGTCATTCCCTCGGCCGACCTGATCCAGCTGCCGCGCCGCGCCGAGGGGGTGAAGGTGCTGAAGGGCGGGCCGGTCGAAACCGGCCGCGGCTTTGTGCTGCATTCGGCCGACTTCTTCATCGAAAACTCGACGCTCCCGATCGACGAGGGAATCTGCCTGACCGCGACGGTCGATATCCTCAAGGCGATCGCACGCGGCGATGGACCGGCCAGCGCGGTGCTGGCGCTCGGCTATGCCGGCTGGGCGGCGGGACAGCTTGAGACCGAGATCAACCAGAACGGCTGGCTGCATTGCCCGGCCGACGCGGAACTCGTGTTCGGCCAGGACACCCACAAGAAATACGACAAGGCGCTGAAGAAGATCGGCGTCGATCTTGGCATGCTGTCGAGCGAGGCGGGGCACGCCTAGGCCGTCGTTTTCTTTATCGCGCCATTTCCAGCGGACGGTCGGCGAGCAGCAATGCGCGCGCGTCGTCGGCCGTCATCGGTTCGCCGAACGCAAAGCCCTGCGCATATTCGCAACCGAGCTGATAGAGCTCCACCGCATCCGAATCGGTCTCGGCGCCTTCCGCCACCACCTCCATGCCGAGGTCGTGCGCCAGCGCGATGATCGAGCGCAGGATCACCGGACGCGTGCCTTTGCTGGAGGCGCGCACAAAACTCTGGTCGATCTTGATGGTGTCGAACGGAAAGCGCTGCAGATAGGCAAGGGAGGAATGGCCGGTACCGAAATCGTCGAGCGCCAGTCCGGCGCCAAGTTCGCGAATGCGGGTCAACATCTGCGCCGCATGTTCGGGATTTTCCATCACCAGCGATTCGGTGAGCTCGAGCTTGAGCGTGCCGCGCGCCACCCCTGAGCGGGCGATCACCGTGCGCAGATCGTGGATCAGGTCCTGCCGCAGCAATTGGCGCGACGACAGGTTGACGCTGGCGAACACCGGATCGCGCGGGCGCACCGTCTTCTGCCAGATGCCGAGCTGGCGGGCAGTGCGTTCCAGCACGAACAGGCCGAGATCGACGATCAGCCCGATCTCCTCGGCGATGGCGATGAAATCGGCGGGCGACATGCGGCCCATCTTGGGATGATCCCACCGCGCCAGCGCCTCGAAGCCTGCCACCGAACGATCCTCCAGCCGCACGATCGGCTGGTAGAGGATGGTGATCTCGTCGCGCTCAAGTGCCCGGCGCAGCTCCGATTCCAGCGTTAGCCGGTCAGTCTTGCGCGCGCGCATCGATGGCTTGAACACCTCGATGCGGTCGCCGCCGATGCGCTTGGAGTGGTACATCGCAAGCTCGGCGTCCTTGAGCACCTCATCGGTGCGGTGCGGCTGGCCGTCGCTGAGCGCTAGTCCGATCGACGCGGTGAGGAAGATTTCGCGGTCGTTGAAGGTGATCGGCGCTCGCAACGCCCGGCGCAGCGTTTCGGCAAACGCGATGATGCGATCGGACTCGCGCTCGGAGAGCAGGATCAGGGCGAACTGATCGCCGGTGATGCGGGCCAGCGTGTCCTGCGGCTTGAGCAGGCGCCCCAGCCGCCGCGCCAGCGTCAGCAGGATGGAATCGCCGACCGCGATGCCGACCGAGTCGTTGACCTGCTTGAAGCGATCGAGATCGATCACGATCACGGTTGGGCGAATCTGCGGATCGGCCTTGGCGAAGGCCAGCACCGCTTCCAGCCGGTCGAGGAACAGTTCGCGGTTGGGCAGGCCGGTCAGGTTGTCGTGGACCGCGTCGTGCAGCAGGCGTTCCTCGGCGTTCTTGAATTCGGTGACGTCGGTCAGCGTGCCGACGAGGCGCACCACCTCGCCGTCCGATCCGACCACCGGCCGCGCCTTGAGCGCGAACCACAAATAATGCCCGTCCGGCGTGCGCAGCCGGAAGTCCTGCATCAGGCGGCCGCGGCGCTGCTCCAGCACGCCGTCGAGCGCGGCGCGGAAGCGGTCGCGGTCGAGCGGATGCAGCACGTCGAGCCAGCGCGCCGCCGGTCCATCCAGCGTGCCGCGTTTCAAGCCCAGCAGGGTCTCGGTCTCCGGACTGGTGAATACCTTGTCGGCGGAAACGTCCCAGTCCCAGATCAGGTCGCCGGCGCCGGTCAGCGCCAGCGCGCGCCGCTCGACGTCGGACACGATGCCGTGGGTGATGCCGCCGGCGAAGGCGTGCTGCATGACGGTAAATCCGATCAGCATCACGATCAGAACCAGACCGCCGAGCAGAGCCGGGCCCACGATGTCGTTGGTCAGCACACCCATCACCGCCAGGCCGGCGGCGATCACCCACACCACCAGCAGGAGCCAGGTCGGGATCAGCAGCACCGCGCGATCGAAGCCGTGGGTCGAGAGATAGATAACCAGTCCGAAGCCGAGCATGGCGACGGCGAACAACGAGATGCGGGCGATGCCCGAGGCGATCGACGGGTCGACCAGCGCGACCGCCACCAGCGCCACGAGGAACGCCAGCCAGCCGATGGTGATATGGGCGTAGCGCACGTGCCAGCGGTTGAGATTGAGATAGGCGAACAGGAACACTACCAGCGTCGCCGCCAGGATCGCCTCGCCCGAGGCGCGCCAGATGCGCTCGGCGCCGGACGAGAGATCGAACACCTTGCCCCAGAAGCCGAAGTCGATGCCGATATAGACCAGCACCGCCCAGCCGAGCGCGGCGGCCGCCGGAAACATCACGCTGCCCTTGACCACGAACAGGATGGTCAGGAACAGCGCCAGCAGGCCGGCGATGCCGATGACGATCCCGTAATAGAGCGTGATGCTGTTGAGCTTGTCCTTGTAGGAGTCGGGGTCCCATAAATAGAGCTGGGTCAGCTTGTCGGTGCGCAGCTCCGCGACATAGGTCATCACCGTGCCGGGATCGAGCGTGATGCGGAACACGTCGGCGGTCGCGCTTTCCTGCCGTTCCGGGCGGTCACCGCTGCTGGTGATGCTGACCACGCGCGACAGGCCGAGGTCCGGCCACAGCAGGCCGGAGCCGACCATGCGGTAATGCGGAATGACGATCAGGCGGTCGATCTGCTCGTCGCCGGAATTGGCGAGCGCGAACACCGCCCAGTTGGTGTTGTTCTCGCGCGCCCGTACGTCCATGCGCTGCACCAATTGGCTGGCGTCGGGCGCGGTCGAGACCTGGATGCGATTGGTATTGGTGCGATGCCGTTCGACCGCGGCAGTGAGGTCGATGGCGGCAGCATCGCGCCGCACGCTCACGGCATCGACAGCGCGCGCAGGCGATGCGCTGAACATCGCGAGCACGAGGATTGCCAGCCGGAAGGCGGCGCGGGCGAAATTCAAACGACGGCCTCCCAGCTCCCACAGCCCGATCGCTTCGCGCGCACGGCGCGCGAGCCAAAACAAGCCAGCTAACCACGACAAGCTAGGCAACTTTGCGTCGATTTCGCGGCCTGCCATGATCCAATGGGCGCCAGACGATAGCCGATTATCGGTCAAACAGTCAGCACGATCTTGCCGATATGCCGGCTCGACTCCATGCGCGCATGGGCGGCGGCAGCCTCGGGCAGCGGGAAGGTGCTGTCGATCACCGGCCGCACCTTGCCAGACGCCACGAGCGGCAGCGCATTCTTCTCGACGGCGCGCGCGATGGCGCCCTTGTCGGCGACCGAACGCGAACGCAGGGTCGAGCCGGTATGATGCAGGCGCTTGAGCATGATGCGGCGGAAATCGACGGTCGCCTTCGGTGAGCCCTGAAAGGCGATCTGCACCACGCGGCCCTCGACCGCGGCTGCCTCGTAATTGCGCTCGATGTAATCGCCACCCACCATGTCCAGGATAACATCTGCGCCCTTGCCGCCGGTCGCGGCTTTGACGGCGGCGACGAAGTCTTCGGTCTTATAGTTAATGGCGAGGTCGGCGCCGAGCTCGCGGCAAGCGGCGCATTTTTGCTCCGAGCCGGCAGTCACGATCACCCGCGCGCCGGATTGCTTGGCGAGCTGGATTGCGGTGGTGCCGATGCCGGACGAGCCGCCGTGCACCAGCAGGGTTTCGCCGGATTTGAGTCCGCCGCGCTCGAACACGTTGTGCCAAACGGTGAAGAACGTCTCCGGGATCGCGCCCGCCTCGTTCATCGACAGCGACGGGGGAATCGGCAGGCAGTGACTCTCGTGCGCGGGACAATATTCGGCGTAGCCGCCGCCGACCACGAGCGCCATCACCTTGTCGCCTGGCTTCCAGCGCGCAACATTGGCACCGAGTGCGACTACGTCGCCGGCGATCTCCAGGCCGGGAATGTCGGTAACGCCTTTAGGCGGAGGATAAAGACCCTGTCGCTGCATCACGTCGGGACGGTTGACGCCGGCGGCTGCAACTTTCACCAGCACCTCTCCATCGTCTGGTTGCGGCACCGGACGGCGTTCGGGCACCAGCGCTTCGGGGCCGCCGGGCGCGCGGATCACGATGGCGGTCATGTCGGAGGGCACGGTCATGCGCTCTTCCTAGCGCACTGCCGTCAGCCGGTACAACCGCATCGGGCCGCGTGCTAACGTGGCCGCACCTTGATCCGGAGACCGCCGATGGACGACGAGGATCGGCCGAAAAAGCAGATTGTCCATGAGATCGGGCAGGAGCTCGCGCTGCTGTCGGTCAAGGAGCTGGACGAGCGGATCGGGCTTCTAAAGGAGGAGATCGCGCGCCTTGAAAGCGCGCTCTCACGCAAGCAGGCCTCGCGCAATGTGGCCGACCAGTTCTTCAAGAAATGACGCTTTGGCGAGCCGCCGGCGGTAAATCCTTGCCGCTCGAGCCGGGGCCAAATTGTTAAGATTGTTAGGGTCTTGTTAAGCTTTCTCGAACATTACTGGCATTGTCCATCTTCTGGACATTGAGTGGCTCCTGTCCACTCTGTTTGACGCCTCCCTGTTAAAACTTCGAGCCGCCGGCAACGGCGGCTCTTTTTTTGCTGTTTTTGGGCCCTCAGGCCGCGCGTGGCTGCGCGGCAACTATGTCGGCAGCTTCGCTCCGCGGGTGGCTGGACAGCCGCGCCGCGCCGGGCGATGCTCGGGGTCTCGCCAGGGGTTGGCGCAAGTCCAAAAACAGTTCTGTAGCGTGAGGCGTTAGAGTATGTCCGAACACTCGGCCAGCGAGGCCGGCCCCGTTTCTTTCGGCGAGCGGCTTGCCAATTCGCAGGTCTTTGCCGATCTGTTCCGCGACGGCATGGCCCTGGTCGAGGAGACCGCGAGCTATCTCGACGGTGGCGGCCGGCAGGAATCCAAAAAGCTTCAGCGCATCGCAGGCCTCGCCTATGCCACCGAAAGCATGCGGCTGACCACGCGGCTGATGCAGCTCGCGTCCTGGCTGCTGCTGCATCGTGCGGTCAAGGAGGGCGAGATGTCGCTCGCTCAGGCCAGCAAGGAAAAGGCCAAGGTCAAGCTCTCGGCGCATGATAGCGGCGACGAACAGACGCTCAGTCTGCTGCCCGAGCGTCTGCGCGAGCTGATCGACCGCTCCAAGGAATTGCAGGTTGCGGTGCGGCGGCTCGATGCCACCATCCACGCTAGCGCCCACCCGCCGCGGCCGAATGCCGGCAATCCGGTGGAGCGGCAGCTCGGCTTGCTGAAGGCGGCCTTCGAGCAGGATGGAGTTTGATCTCTTCGGACCTGCAGAGCAGCCCTGAAAAACAAAACCCCCGCGCGAGCGGGGGTTTGTTTTGAGAACCGCGCCCGGCTCATTCCTTCTTGAGGAAGCCGGAGAACTTTTTCTGGAAGCGCGACAGCCGCCCGCCACGATCAAGCAATTGCTGCTGGCCGCCGGTCCAGGCCGGATGCGACTTCGTGTCGATGTCGAGGTGCAACACGTCGCCGGGCTTGCCCCAGGTGGTGCGGGTGCTGAACTCGGTGCCGTCGGTCATCACGACCTTGATGGTGTGGTACTCGGGATGGATATCGGGTTTCATCGCTGGGTCCTCGGGCGGCCGCGCAGCCGCGCCGGTCATGTTGGTGTGTGAAAGTCGCGGCTCTATACCCCACGTGGGTGCGCGAAACAAGGCGCCGATCGGCAGCGATTGCCACCATGATTGCCACTTGGGAACCGAGCGGGCATTGTCCCGGCCCATGAATATCGCCGAACGAGGCGCTCCGCGCGACCCTGGTGCGGTCGCCGGGGAGCCGGACCGCGCCTCCACCACGCCGCCGCAGGCCCCGGCGCCCGGCCCGGTGAGGCTGCGGCCGTTGCTTTCGCTGCTGCCTTATCTCGCCCGCTACCGCGGCCAGGCGATCGCCGCCTTCGGCGCGCTGGTTGTGGCTGCGCTGGCGACGCTGGCGGTGCCGATCGCGGTCCGCCGGATGATCGATTTCGGCTTCTCGCAAGAGAGTCCGGAACTGATCGACGGATATTTCCTGGTGATGATCGCGGTGGTGGCCGTGCTCGCGCTGGCGAGCGCGCTGCGCTACTACCTCGTCACCAGCCTTGGCGAACGCGTGGTCGCCGATCTGCGCAGCGACGTCTTTCGCCATCTCGTCTCGCTGTCGGCCGCCTATTTCGACCAGGCCAGGACCGGCGAGATGATGTCGCGGCTCACCGCCGACACTACCCAGATTAAGTCCGCCGTCGGCGCTTCCGTCTCGATCGCGTTGCGCAACGTGGTGCTGTTCATCGGCGCCGCCAGCATGATGGTGGTGACGAGCCCGCGGCTGTCGGCTTTCGTGCTGGCCGCCATTCCGATCATCGTGCTGCCGCTGTTTGCATTCGGCCGTTCGGTCCGCCGCCGGTCGCGCCTGGCGCAGGACACGCTGGCGGATGCGTCCGCTTACGCCTCGGAGGCGCTCGGCGCGGTGCGCATCCTGCAGGCCTTCACCAACGAGAAACCTGCCAGCACGCGGTTTTCTCGCGCGGTGGAGCAAGCATTTCACGCTGCCCGCGAGTCGATCAAAGCACGCGCCGTGCTGACCGCGATCGCCATCTTCCTGGTTTTCGCGAGTGTCGTGGTCGTGCTCTGGGTCGGCGCACAGGACGTGCTGGCGGGCCAGATGACCGCCGGGTTGCTGTCGCAATTCGTGCTCTATGCGGTGTTCGCGGCTGGCGCACTGGCGGAATTGGCGCAGGTCTGGGGCGAGATCAATCAAGCCGCTGGCGCGGCCGAGCGCCTGTTCGAGATTTTGGCGATCAAGCCTGCCATCGAAGCTCCGTCGCGGTCGGTAGTGCTGCCCGATCCGGCGCGCGGGGAGGTGGCGTTCGAGAATGTGCGTTTCGCGTACCCGACCAGGCCCGACGCCTGGGCGCTCAACGGCGTGACCTTTCGAATCCGCCGCGGCGAGAAGGTCGCGATCGTCGGGCCGTCGGGTGCCGGCAAGAGCACGATCTTCCACCTCATCCTGCGTTTCTACGACCCAACCTCCGGAACGGTCTCCTTCGACGGTGTGCTGGTGCAGACCGCCGATCCGCTGGAACTGCGAAAGCATATTGCGCTGGTCCCGCAGGACGGCGTGGTGTTTGCCGCCTCGGTCCGCGACAATATCCGTTTCGGCCGGCCCGAGGCCAGCGATGCCGAGGTCGAGCACGCGGCGGAGCTGGCGCTCGCCTCCGAATTCATCCGCCGTCTGCCGCAAGATTTCGACACGCCGGTCGGCGAGCGCGGCGTCACGCTGTCGGGCGGCCAGCGCCAGCGTATTGCCATCGCCCGCGCCATCCTGCGCAATGCGCCGCTGCTCCTGCTCGATGAGGCGACCTCGTCACTCGATGCGGAAAGCGAACGGCTGGTGCAGGCAGCGCTCGAGCGCCTGATGGCGGAGCGCACTACGCTGGTGATCGCGCACCGGCTCGCCACCGTGCTGTCCTGCGACCGCATCCTGGTGATCGACCAGGGCCGCATTGTTGAGCAGGGCACCCATGAGCAATTGGCCGCCGCCGGCGGTCTCTACGCCCGGCTCGCCAAGCTGCAGTTCCGAAATATCTGACACCGAGTCGCCACAGGCCGCGCGCGTTTAGCCGGGCGTGCTAGGCAGTGCACGTCTTTGATCCTGCTCGCTCTTAGGAGGAAAATGCGCGGCACCTAGCCTTGGCCCGACCACCGGCGCCGCGCCAGAGTCTGCCCTGTACCCGCCGGAATTCGGCCATGGCTCGTCCCCACGCCAGCCATCAACCGCATGGAACTTTGTTCCTCCTGTTCATGATTCCTGGGAGGGGTTCATGCGATTGTCTGCAGTTGCTGCAATTTCGGTTTCTTCGGTCCTGATGTCGGCGCTTGGCGGCTTCGCCTTCGCGCAGACGCCGAGCGCTATCCGCATCTCGGGGCCGATCGTCCACGAAAATTTGGCTGTGTATTTCGTCCACGGCCAATCGGCCCCCGGCAAGGTGCCGCTGACGCTGGAGGAAGCGCTGGCCAAAGGGCTCGTGCAGGTGCGCGAGACCAGCAATGTCAATCAGCTTGAAATCGAAAATCTCGCCACCGAAGAAGTCTTCGTACAGTCCGGCGATATCGTGAAAGGCGGCAAGCAGGATCGCACCCTGATGATGTCGCTTTTGCTACCGCCCCAATCCGGCCCCGTGCCGATCGCCTCGTTCTGCGTCGAGCAGGGCCGCTGGTCGCCGCGCGGGCGCGAAGATGCCAGCCGCTTTTCGACCGCTTCCGCTTCGGTGCCGTCACGTGAAATGAAGCTCGCCATCCGCGCTCCGTTGGCTGCGGCGACGCGGCCGGGCGACCGGCCTACGGACTCCGCGGATATCAGCCAGCGCCAGCAGCAGGTCTGGGCCAATGTGCGCCAGACCCAGGCAAGGCTGGGCGATAATATCGGCGCCAGCGTGAGCTCATCGCGGTCGGCGTCGAGCCTCCAGCTCGCGCTGGAAAACGAAAAACTGCTCGATTCCCAGCGCACCTATGTCAAGGCGCTGGAAGCCGCCGGCGAAGCGGACGACATCGTGGGTTACGTCTTTGCCGTGAACGGCAAACTCAACAGCGCCGACATCTATCCATCCAACGGCCTTTTCCGGAAAATGTGGGGCAAGCTTCTGACCGCGAGCGCGATCGAAGCGATCAGCCACAAGGACGAGCCGCGCGCCGACGCGCCGGGCGTCGTCGCGGTAACGGCGTTCCTTGCCGACGGCGAAAGCGGAAAGACCAGTGAACGGCCGCTCAACGCCGGCGTGCGCCTGGAAACGCGCGAGGGCGACCACGCTTATTTCTTCGAGACGGCGAAACATGCCGGAACGGCTGCGGCGCCCGCGTCGGCCTGGGTGCACCGGAACTATCTCGCGAAGTGACACGCTTTTCCTCCCGCTCGCGCGGGCAGGGCAGGGGGGGGCTCGCTGGATCGGCGTTGCTCGCGAGTCTCCTCATGACGACCGATGGACTAAAGCATGATCCCGAAAAGTGGACACCGGTTTTCGGAAAAGATCATGCTCAAACAAGAAGCTAGAGCGTGATGGCGATTCAATCTGAAGCCATCACGCTCTAGGGACGCCAGCTCATCTTGCGCGTGGGCGCGCCCGAGCGTGGATTGACGTCGTCGCCGGTGACGGCGAAGCCCTGCTTTTCATAGAAGCGGATGGCGCGGACATTGTCGGCGTTGACCACAAGATCGAGCCCGTGCGGCGACAGCCGCTTGGCTTCGGCGATCAAGGCTGGCGCCACATCGCCGCCCCAGGCTTCCGGTGCCACCACGATCTGATCGAGATAGCAGGTTTTCGGGTCTACGGTGACGAAACCGATCAATGCGCCGGCTTGCTCGGCCACCGTGATCTCCGCCACCGGCACAAGCTCGTTGCGCCAGCGCTCGCGCCACCAGTCCACCCGCGCGCCGAAGTCGAGTTGCGGATAGTGCTGCTGCCAAGTGCGGCGCCACAGTTCGATGGCGGCGTCTTCCTCCGCCGCTTGATAGGGCCGCAGCGTGAAGGCCGCGGTGCTCACCGCTCCGTCAGCTTCAGCTCGATGCGGCGATTGCGGCTGAATGCCTCTTCGGTGCGGTCGGAATCGATCGGCTGGAATTCGCCGAATCCGGCGGCGACCAGCCGCTGCGGCGAGACGCCCCGGCTGATCAGATATTGCACCACCGCGATGGCGCGCGCCGCCGAGAGGTCCCAGTTGGTGCGCCCGCCCGCGATCGGGCGAATGTCGGTATGGCCGTCGACCCGCATCACCCAGGCGATGTCGCCCGGGATCTGCTTCTCGATATCGAGCAGCGCGCTTGCGATCTTGTCGAGCTCTGTGCGGCCCTCCGGCTTCAGCACCGCCTGGCCGACGTCGAAGAACACCTCGGACTGAAACACGAAGCGGTCGCCGACGATGCGCACGTCCGGCCGGTTGCCGAGGATGGTGCGCAGCCTGCCGAAAAAGTCGGACCGGTAGCGCGACAATTCCTGCACCCGCTGGGCCAGCGCGACATTGAGCCGTTGGCCGAGATCGGCAATACGCGACTGCGAGTCCTTGTCGCGCTTCTCGGATGCTTCCAGCGCCTGTTCGAGCGCGCCGAGCTGCCGGCGCAGCGCCGCGATCTGCTGATTGAGCACCTCGACCTGCGCCAGCGCGCGCGCGGTGAGCCGCTTTTCCGAATCGAGCTCGGTGGTCAATTCACCAACCTTGCCTTGCGCATCGGCGGCGCCGGCGCCGACGCCGTCGTACAGGCCCTTGTATTTGTCGCGCTCGCCTTCGGCCGTGCTGAGATTGGCCTGCAACTGCGCCAGTTGCTCTTCGACGCTGAGCTTGCCGGATTTTTCCAGCGACAGCAGCTCGGTGAGCTGCGCGATCTGCGCGGTGAGCCGGGTGAGCGCGGTGTCCTTTCCGGTCACTTCCTGCGTCAGATAGAACTGCACCACCATGAACACGGTGAGCAGGAAGATGATGCCGAGGATCAGCGTCGCCAGGGCGTCGACGAAGCCCGGCCAATAGTTCATGCCGCTGTCGCGGCGGGTGCGGGCCATAGCCATGGGGTGCCTACTTGTTCACGTTCTCGCGCACGAGAATCTCCAGCAGACGCCGGATTTCCCGGTGTTGATCGGCCTGGGAATCGACCCAGTCGCGGATCATCTGCTGCTCGGTGCGCATGTGGTGGACCAGCCCCTGGATCGCCTCGGCGAGATTGGCCATGGCGGTGGTCGCCGCCCGGCTCGATCCGCTTTCGACGATCGACTCCTTCAGCCGCTCGATGGCGACGCGCAATTCGTGCGACGGTGCCATGGCGGGAACTCCGCTGTCGGTGCCGACGCCGAGATCGCGCACCGTAGTCGACAGCCAGTCTTCGAGATCGGTGTAGAAGCGGCTCTGCGCCTGGCTGCTCTGCAGATCGAGGAAGCCCAGAATGAGCGAGCCGGCGAGGCCGAACAGCGAGGATGAGAAGGCGATGCCCATGCCGCCGAGCGGAGCGGCGAGCCCTTCGCGCAAGGTGTCGAACACGCCGCCGGCGTCGCCGCCGACCTTCAATCCCTCAATCACCTTGCCGACCGAGCTGACGGTCTCGATCAGGCCCCAGAAGGTGCCGAGCAATCCGAGAAAAACCAGCAATCCCGTCATATAACGCGAAATATCGCGCGCCTCGTCGAGCCGGGCGGCGATGGAATCGAGAATCCCGCGCATCAGTTGCGCCGACATCGCCATGCGGCCGACGCGGTCGCCGAGGATGGCAGCCATCGGCGCCAGCAGCACCGGCGGCCGCTCGACCGCAAGGCCCGGATCGGCCAGCCTGAAACTGTTGACCCAATTCACTTCCGGAAACAGCCGGATGACCTGCCGGAATGAAAACACGATGCCGCACAGCAGCGCGAACAGGATCAGCCCATTGAGGAACGGGTTGGCGAGAAAGGCGGTCCAGATCTGCCGGTGCAGCACCACGGCGATGAGCGCGACCACGACCAGAAACACCACCATCCGGACCAGGAAGATCCGGGGCGAAGACAGTTTCAGCGGGTCGAGGTCACGCGCCATGGCGAAGGCCTTCAGTCGGCTCCCAATATGGCATAGCCGCGGCGAAGCCAAAACCGGCCCGCCCAGCAAAAAGCATCACCGTGCTCCGCACGTAGATTTGAACAAAGCCAGCTTGCGACCGCTCCTTCGTCTCACGCCTTCGCGGCCTCTCTCAGCAACGGCAGCAGTTCGCGGTGCATCACCTCGTTGCCGGCGAGCACATCGTGGGTCGCCGTCACCGCCTCGTTGCCGTCGAGGTCGGTCACGAACCCGCCGGCCTCGCGTACGATGATCAGCCCGGCAGCGATGTCCCACGGCGAGAGGTTGCGTTCCCAAAAGCCGTCGAAACGGCCCGCGGCGACCCAGGCGAGATCGAGCGCGGCCGCGCCGAAGCGGCGCAGGCCGGCGACCTTCTCCTGCACGGCGGCAAGCTCCTTGCGAGCGAGCGCGAGGTCGCCGCGACCGAGATGCGGCAACCCACAGGCGATCACCGCTTCGGACAGCCGTTTGCGCCCGGCAACCCGCAGCCGCTTGTCGTTCACAAAGGCGCCCTTGCCGCGTTCGGCGGTAAACAGTTCGTCGTTCGCCGGATTGTAAATCACGCCGGCCACGATCGCGCCTTCGCGTTCGAGCGCGATAGAAATCGCGAAATGCGGAATGCCGTGCAGGAAATTGGAGGTGCCGTCGAGCGGATCGACGACCCAGATATGGGTCTTGTCGGGACCTTCATGGCGGCCGCCTTCTTCCCCGAGGAAGCCGTAGCCGGGCCGCGCGCGCGCCAGCTCTTCGCGCAGGATTTCCTCGGAGCGGCGGTCGGCGGCGGAAACGAAATTGGCAGGCCCCTTCAGCGAGACCTGCAGATGCTCGACCTCGCCGAAGTCGCGCTTGAGCGCGCGGCCGGCCTTGTGCGCGGCCTTGATCATCACGTTGAGGAGAGCGGAACGCAGCATGGCCTGTCCGTGCCCGCCGCCCGCCGTCCCGTCAAGGGCGCGACTGCTTGATCGCTTCGATCCAGGGCTGCGCGGCTTTCTCGCCGGCGGCGCGGATCTCGGGTTTCTGCTTGTAGACGAACTCGTCGAGCGCAATGTCGGTGGCGCCGCCGGCTTTGGCGATCAGATGCCATTTGACGGCACCCACGGGATCGGCCGGCAGCCCACGGCCTTGCGCCAGCACATTGGCGAGCCGGTTCTGCGCGATCGGACTGCCGCGGTGCGCGGCCTTGCGAAGATGCTGAGCGGCGGCCGCCTCGTTTTTGGCGGTGCCGGTGCCGTTGAACAGCGCGATGGCGTATTCGACTTCGGCGTCGGTGTTGTCGGCAATCGCGGCGGCGGCCAGCAGCCGCGTCGCCTCGCGCGGGTCCTTGGGCACGCCGCGGCCCTCCTTGTAGAGGGTGGCGAGCGCGTATTGCGCCTCGGCATTGCCGGTTTGCGCCGCGCCGCGAAAGAGCTCGGCGGCGCGCGCGAAATCCTGGGGAAACAACTGCCCTTCGAGATAGAGTAGCCCGAGATTGTAGGCCGCAGCGGCGTGCCCCAGCTTGGCGGCGGCCGCCAGGAATTTGGCTGCCTCCTCGCGGTTTGCCGGCCCGGCGCGCCCGCCAAAGCGAAACATGGCGAGCGCAAACATCGCCTCGCGGTCGCCACGCTCGGCGGCGCGGCGATACCATTCGGCCGCCTTGACGTCGTCGCGGTCGATGCCGAATCCGTTGGCATAGAGTTCGCCCAACAATGTCATCGCTTTGACGTCGCCGCGCTCCTCCACCTGGCGGGTGGCGATGGTAAAGGCGGTGCGAAAGTGGCCGCGCTGGAACGCGCCGAAGGCGGGATCGGAGCCGGCGGCAGCGTTTTTGTGTGCGTCGGGCTCCTGCTTCTGCTGGGGCTGGACCGGAACGGTCTTGACCGGCGCTGCCTTGACCTTCGGCGCCACTTTGGGAACGGATTTTGGCGCGGCTTGAGGCGCGGCTTGAGGCGCCGGTGGCGTCAGCGGCATGGGTGACTGGGCGGCGGCCGGCGCCTGCGCGAGTGCGCTCACCAGGATTGCGAAAGCGAAGGCGCGTATCATTCGACCGCCTCCGCCTGGGCAAGCTGCTGGGCCGCTTCCGCGACCGTGGATGCCGGGCCACGCGGGTCGATGAACACCCAATCGCCAAGCGCGACAAAATCGGCACCGGCCGCCGCGAGCGGCGCGATCTCCGCCAAATTTTCCGCAAAGGCGACGCAAGGCACCTCGAAAACTTCCGCCCACCATGCGACGCGCTCGATGACGGCGTCCAACGAGGGCCGCTGCCCGCGCTCGTCCGGTTCGCCGAACATGACGTAGTCGGTGTCGGATTCGGCGGCGAGCATGGCATCGTGCCGGGTCTGCAGACCGCCGCAGCCGATGATGCGCTCGGGCTTCAGCGCGGGGACCGCGTCACGGAAAGCGGCGATGCCAGTCACATGGGCGCCGTCGGCGCCGGCCAACACCGCCGCATTGGGATAGCCATCGAGCAGAAGCGCCGCGCCCTTGTCTTGCACGAACGGCACCAGCGTCTTCGCACGATTGATCAAGGCGCGCTCATCGGCAGGCTCGAGCCGTAACAGCACGGCGGCCACCTCGGCGGCGTCCAACGCGCCGGCCAGCGCCGCCATGTGCCGTGCGGGATCGGTGATCCGCGGGGTCACGAGATAGAGGCGCGGGGCAGGGCGCCTCGCTTTGGTCCGATGCTCTTGGGACGCCATGACGGATCGATTGCCCCCGCAATCGGGCAGTTTGGGGGCGTTGTAGCTGTTTCGTCCTACGAGACGGTAAAAGCGCTGCTCGCAGAGGCTACGCCGCCTTCTTCTCCAGATCCTGCTTCCACTGCCCAAGCGCGGCCAGGCTGTTCATCGAGGCGCGGTGGGCAAAGGCGCGTTGTGCCGCCGCGACGTTGTCGGGCTTGCCCGCCCAGGCCTTTTGCGGCGCCGCCTGCAATGCGCGGCCATAGGAGAAGGTGAGCTTCCACGGCAGCGGCCCCAGCTTGTTCATGGCGTCGAGATGGGCGGTAGCCTCCTCGTCCGACTGGCCGCCGGACAGGAATGCGATGCCAGGCACCGCGGCCGGCACCCGAAGCTTCAGCAGGGTGACCGTCTTCTCCGCCACCTCCGCGACCGAGACTCGCTGTCCGCTCTTTTTTCCCGGCACGATCATGTTGGGCTTGAGCACCATGCCCTCGAGCTGAACGTGCGCCTCGAACAGCTCGTCGAATGTCGTCTTCAGAACTTGCTCGGTCACTTCGAAGCAGCGGTCGATGTCGTGGCCGCCGTCCATCAGCACTTCCGGCTCCACGATCGGAACGATGCCCTCGTCCTGGCAGAGCGCGGCATAGCGGGCAAGCGCCTGCGCATTGGCCCTGATGCAATTGCGGGTCGGGATGCCCTGGCCGATATCGATGACCGCGCGCCACTTGGCGAACTTGGCGCCGAGTTCGCGATATTCGACGAGCCGCTCGCGCAAGCCGTCGAGGCCCTCGGTGACCACTTCGTTCGGGCAGAACGGCAGCGGCTTGATGCCTTTGTCGACCTTGATGCCGGGCAGCGAGCCGGCCTTCTCAATCACCTTGACCAACGGGGTGCCGTCCTTGGCGTTCTGCCGGATGGTCTCGTCGTATAGGATTACGCCCGAAATGTATTTCGACATCGCCTCGGTCGAACGGAACAGCAGCTCGCGATAGTCGCGGCGGTTGTCGGCGGTCGATTCGGCGCCGATCGCGTCGAAGCGCTTCTTGATGGTGCCGGAGGATTCGTCGGCTGCCAGGATGCCGCGGCCCGGCGCGACCATGGCTTCGGCAATTTTGTTCAGTTCAGCGAGATTCATGACGCGTCCCGTCTTGCTGCGAATTCGGCCGGATTTTGCCGCGCCTTGGCGGCGTTGGCAAACGGTCGATCATTTTACTTTTAATATCTCCACACCCGGCAGGGGCTTGCCCTCCATCCATTCCAGGAAGGCGCCGCCGGCGGTGGAGACATAGCTCAAGCGGTCGGTGACGCCGGCGGCATTGAGCGCCGCTACGGTGTCCCCGCCCCCGGCCACCGAAATAAGCTTGCCGGCGGTAGTGAGTTCCGCCGCCGCCTCCGCCACTTCGACCGTGCCGGTATCGAACGGTTCCAGTTCGAACGCCCCGAACGGGCCGTTCCACACCAGCGTCTTGATCCGCGCCAGCACGGAGACGACGTGCTCGATGCTGCGCGGTCCGATATCGAGAATCATCTCGTCCGCGCCCACTCCGTCCACCATCACCACCCGCGACGGCGCCAGCGCCTCGAATTTCTTGGCCACGACCGCATCGACCGGGAGCACGATCTCACAGTCCTGCGCCTTGGCCTTGTCCAGGATGGCGCGGGCGGTGGCAGTCATCTCGCGTTCGGCCAGGGATTTTCCAACCTCCTTGCCGAGCGCCAGCAGAAAAGTGTTGGCCATGCCGCCGCCGATGATCAGCACGTTCACCTTGGCGATCAGGTTGCCAAGCAGATCGAGCTTGCTCGACACTTTGGCGCCGCCGACAATCGCGGCGACCGGTCGTTGCGGCGCATCGAGCGCCTTCGCCAGCGCATCGAGTTCCGCCTGCATGCTGCGGCCGGCATAGGCCGGCAGCTTGTGGCCGAGCCCTTCGGTCGAGGCATGGGCGCGGTGGGCGGCGGAAAACGCGTCATTGACGTAGATGTCGCCGAGCGCCGCCAGGCTCGCCACGAAGGCCGGGTCGTTGGCTTCCTCGCCTTTATGGAAGCGGGTGTTTTCCAGGCAGAGGATGTCGCCCGGCTGCATCCCCGCAACCGCGGATTCGGCTGGCGCGCCGACGCAGTCTTCGGCGAAAGCCACCTTGCGGCCGATGGTTTGGGCGAGCGCTGCCGCGACCGGCTTGAGCGAGTCCTTCGGATCGCGCCCTTTCGGCCGGCCGAAATGCGAAAGCAGGATGACCTTGCCGCCCTTGTCGGCGATCTCGATGATGGTCGGCGTCTGCCGCTCGATGCGGGTTGCGTCGGAGACCCTGCCGTTATCCATCGGCACATTGAGGTCGACGCGTAGCAGCACACGCTTGTTATTTACATCGGCAGAGTCGAGCGTACGAAACGAAGACATGGGCGAAGACATGGGCAATGAATGCGCTTGCTTCCATCCTTCGAGACGGCGCTTCGCGCCTCCTCAGGATGAGGATCAAATTCTGAGCCCTCATCCTGAGGAGCCGAGCGCAGCGAGGCGTCTCGAAGGATGAGGCCCGCAACCTAGATCAGCTTCCCCATCGCGACCGCGGTGTCGATCATGCGGTTGGAGAAGCCCCACTCGTTGTCGTACCACGACATCACCCGCACGAACGTGCCGTCCATCACCTTGGTCTGATCCATGTGGAAGACCGAAGAGCGCGGGTCGTGGTTGAAGTCGCCGGAGACATTGGGCTGATCGGTATAGCCGAGGATGCCCTTGAGCTGCTGTTCGGAGGCGCGCTTGATCGCGCCGTTGATCTCATCCTTGCTGGTAGCGCGCTTGGCGACGAATTTGAAGTCGACCACCGACACATTGGGCGTCGGCACGCGGATGGCGACGCCGTCGAGCTTGCCGGACAGCTCGGGCAGCACCAGGCCGACGGCTTTGGCCGCGCCGGTCGAGGTCGGGATCATGTTGAGCGCCGCCGCGCGCGCGCGATAGAGGTCCTTATGCATGGTGTCGAGCGTCGGCTGATCACCGGTATAGGAATGGATCGTGGTCATGAAACCTTTGTCGATGCCGACCGCCTCGTTGAGAACTTTTGCGACCGGCGCCAGGCAATTGGTCGTGCAGGAAGCGTTGGAGATGACCGTGTGATCCTTGGTGAGCTTGTCGTGATTGACGCCATAGACCACCGTCAGATCGACGCCGTCGGCCGGTGCCGAAATGATCACGCGCTTGGCGCCGGCGGTGAGATGCGCCGACGCCTTTTCTTTGGTGACGAAAATGCCGGTGCATTCCAGCGCGATGTCGATGTCGAGTTCTTTCCACGGCAGCTGCGCCGGGTCCTTGATGGCGGTGACCTTGATCGGCCCGATGCCGCAATCGATGGTGTCGCCCTTGACCGTGACTTCGCCGGGGAAGCGGCCGTGCACGCTGTCGTAGCGCAGCAGATGCGCGTTGGTCTCCACCGGGCCGAGATCGTTGATGGCGACGACCGTGATGTCCTTGCGCTTCCCTTCGACAATGGCGCGCAGCACATTGCGCCCGATGCGACCGAACCCGTTGATGGCGACGCGAACTGACATGTCCTGGACTCCGGCTCTCAACTTTTTCCGAGTTTGCTCAACGCCGCCGCGGCGACTTTCTCCGGCGTAATGCCGAACAGCCTGTAAAGATCCATGTGGGGCGCGCTGGCGCCGAAGCCGCTCATGCCGACAAAGCCGCCGTCGCTGCCGATGATCTGATCCCAGCCTTGCCGCACGGCGGCCTCGACCGCGACCTTGACCGGCGCCGCGCCAATGATTTTCCGCCGCTCTTCCTCCGGCAGCGCCAGCAACAGCTCGAAGCAAGGCACCGACACCACCCGCGCCGGCACCCCGCGCGCCTGCAGCAGTTTCTGCGCTTCGACGGCGATCGCAACTTCCGAACCGGTGGCGAACAGCGACACCTGGGCGTTGCCGTCGGCCGCGGCGATTTCATAGGCGCCGGCGGCGCAGCGGTTGCTCTCGTCGAAGCCTAGGCGAAGCTGGGGCAGGTTCTGCCGCGTCAGCGCCAGCACGCTCGGATTGTCGGCCTGCAGCGCCAGTTCCCAGCATTCGGCGGTTTCCACCGTATCGCACGGGCGGAACACCAAAAGGTTCGGCATCGCGCGCAAGCTGGCGAGATGCTCGATCGGCTGATGGGTGGGGCCGTCTTCGCCGAGGCCGATCGAATCGTGGGTCATGACGTGAATGACACGCAGATCCATCAGCGCCGCCAGCCGGATGGATGGGCGGCAATAGTCGGAGAACACCAGGAACGTGCCGGAATAGGGAATGATGCCGCCATGCAGCGCCATGCCGTTCATGGCGGCGGCCATGCCGTGCTCGCGTATCCCGTAATGGATGAAGCGGCCTGAATAGTCCGCCGCAGACAGCACGGTCATGCCCTTCGGCTTGGTATTGTTGGAGCCGGTGAGATCGGCGGAGCCGCCGATCATCTCGGGGATCGCCGCGGTCAGGGATTCCAAAGCGAGTTCGGACGCCGCCCGCGTCGCGATCTCCTTGGGCGCCCCGGCGAGCTTCTGCTTTACGGCACGCACGGCAGCCGCGAGTTTTGCTTCGTTCGGCAGCTTGCCGGCGATGCGGCGTTCGAATTCCGCCCGCTGATCGGCCGGCAGTGCGTTCAGCCGTTTTTGCCAGGCCTTGCGCTCCGCCTGCGAGCGTTGCGCGGCCGTGCGCCACAGGTCGCGCACGTCGGCCGGTACGTCGAACGGCTGCTCGTGCCAGTCCAGTTTTTTGCGCGCGCCGGCGACTTCCTCGGCGCCGAGCGGCGAGCCGTGGGTTTTCTCGGTGCCCGCCTTGGTCGGTGCGCCGAAACCGATGGTGGTGCGGCAGGCGATCATCGAGGGGCGATCGGATGTCATTGCATGTGCGATTGCTTTCGCAATCGCTTGGGGATCGTGACCGTCGACGCGGCTGGCGTTCCAGCCGGCGGCCTCGAAGCGCTTTACTTGATCGACCGAATCGGAAAGCGACAGCGCGCCGTCGATGGAAATCCCATTGTCGTCGAACAGCACGATCAGCTTGGCGAGCTTGAGGTGGCCGGCGAGCGCGATCGCCTCGTGGCTGATGCCTTCCATCAGGTCGCCATCGGAAGCGAGCACATAGGTGTAGTGATCGACGATGTCCTTGCCGCAGACGGCGGCGAGATGCCGCTCGGCGATCGCCATGCCGACGGCGTTGCCCAGCCCTTGGCCGAGCGGACCGGTGGTGGTTTCGACGCCGACGGTGATGAAGTTTTCCGGATGGCCCGGCGTCTTCGAGCCGACCTGGCGGAAGCGTTTGATCTCGTCGATGGTCATCTGCTCATAGCCGAGCAGATGCAGCAGCGCGTAGATCAGCATCGAGCCGTGGCCAGCCGACAGCACGAAGCGGTCGCGATCCGGCCAGGCGGGATCGCTCGGGTCGAATTTCAGGAAACGCGTGAACAGCACGGTGGCGATGTCGGCGGCGCCCATCGGCAGGCCGGGATGCCCGGACTTCGCCTGCTCGACCGCGTCCATGGCGAGCACGCGAATAGCGTTGGCCATGCGGTCGTGCTGCGCGCGCTCCGTCGCTGTCCGGTCCTCGCGGCCGGCAGCCGATGAAGCGACGGCGGCCGAGGCGAGAAAAGGCTTGGCGACTGTCATTTAGAGCTGCCGATGATGTTGCGTGGCGAGCCTCTAGCATGCGGGCCGGGGGAGTCAACGAATGCCCTCAAGGGTTTGCCGGGCCGTCCACAAGTCAGGGGAGAAAGCCCGCGCCAGCGTTGACGGCAAGCCGCCCCAGCACGTAAGAGTCTTTCCCTAACTGGTTGCCACGCAAGAGATTTCGCATGCGCTAGTGTCCCGAATCCGAAGTTTGCACATCCCCTGCTGCGAGTACTCTTGCGAACTTCGGCTTCAAAGGGACACTCCGCCGCACTAGCGAGCGGCGATAACCGGGGCACAGCCGGGCATGACCGACACCAACGCCATCGATGCAGCCAGCAAGCGTCTGGCGCTCGCGCTTGACGCGCTGGAGGCGGCGGTCGAGCGGCGGCAGGATGCGGACCTTGGCCAATTGGGGCTCTCTGACCAGTTGCAGGCGCTCGGCGCCGATCGCTCGCAGCTCGCGTCCGATCTCGACGCGGTGTCGGCGCGGGCGCGGACGCTGGAGACCACCAATCGCGACGTGGCGAAGCGGCTCGATGCCGCAATCGCAACCATTCGTTCGGTGCTGGAGGCGCACGACCATTGAGCGATCTTGAAACCCAGTTGGACGTGCCAAGTCTGGACATTCCATGTCCCAGGTGACCGTCACCATTAATAGCCGCCAATACCGGATGGCCTGCGAGGACGGGCAGGAGAGCCATTTGATGCGGCTCGCCCAGGACCTCGATCAGCGCATCGAGAAGCTGCGCGCGAGTTTCGGCGAAATCGGCGACACCCGCCTCACGGTCATGGCGGCGCTCACGGTGGCCGACGAATTGTCGGAGACCGGGCGCAAGCTGCGCCGGATCGAGGAGGATTTGGCGGCGCTGCAGGACGCGCGCGTGGCATCCGCCGACCGCGCCAAGGCGACCCAGGCGGCCGTTTCCGCCGCCCTCAACGCCGCAGCGGAGCGCATCGAGGGCATCACCCGGCGGCTCAATCAAACGGTCAGCGGCGGCAGTACCGTGCCGCTCGGTTGAAATGCCTGCGGCGGGCGCAGTGGCGCCGCGCCCGCATCCGCATTACATTGACACTGCGGGGCTGCGAGGTGCGTCGGAGACAAATTCTCGGGGCCTTATCGATCCTCAAGGGAGCTGTCCCTGACCGGGCCCGTGGGCCCGGATATATGGCGCCCACCTACTTTCGTAGGGAACCCGGGATCGAGCTCTCTGACGGCCAAGCGGCTCCGCACTCCTGCCTCGTTGCGTCTTCAGGACCCCTTTTGATGATCCGGGCTTGTCTGATTGTCGCATCGATCATTGGACCGGTATCTGCGTCCGCCCAGCCGGCGCCGGATGCGGTGTCACGATTGCAGCTGCTGGCGCTGCGCTATCGCGAATGCTTGGTTCGCACCGCCACCGAGCAACGCACGGCAGGGCTCGACAAGGACAAGGCCGTTGAGCAGGCCTTTGCCGCTTGCAGCGCGGAGGAAAACGCGATCGTGACGCTGTCGGAGGCGCAGCGCGTGCCGCCGGGCCGTATCAAGCTCAGCATCGCGGCGATCAAGCAAAAGATGAAACAGCAGATCACCGACGACCTTCCCTGATTGCATTTTACGCGACGCAAAGTTTTGGCCGGGTGTAGAGACGTGAATGTAATGTCCGACTCCGCCAAGGCCGCACAGCAAAAAGATGCACTGCGCCGTGAAGCCATGGCGCGGCGTGACGCGCTGCCTGCGGCTGCGCGCGCGGCGGCGGCCGAGGCGATTGCGGCCCGGGAATTTCCGGTCACCCTTTTGCCGGGCGCCGTGGTCTCGGGTTTCATGCCGATGAAAAGCGAGATCAATCCGGTTCCGCTGTTGCGCAAGCTTGCCGGCGCCGGCGCACAACTCGCGCTGCCCGGTGTGGCGGGGCGCGGCCAGCCGCTCACCATGCGCGCCTGGAGCATGGGCGAGCCGCTCGCCGCCGGGGTCTGGGGCATCCGCGAGCCCAAGCCCGAAGCGCCGCAGGTCGATCCCGACATTCTGCTGGTGCCGCTGTTGGCATTCGACCGCAGCGGCCACCGTATCGGCTATGGCGCCGGTTATTTCGACCTGACCATCCAGGTGTTGCGCAGAAAAAAAATCATCGTTGCGGTAGGCATTGCCTTTGCGGCGCAGGAAATTCCCGCCGTCCCCGCTACCCCCCGCGACGCCCGCCTCGATCTCGTGCTAACCGAGCGCGAGATCATCGACTGCCGGAGCAGCTAAAGCAAATGCGCATCCTCTTCATCGGGGACATTGTCGGACGCAGCGGACGCGCGGCGGTGCTGCAGCGCCTGCCCGGCTTGATCCGCGACTGGCGGCTCGATTTTGTCGGCATCAATGGCGAGAACGCGGCTGGCGGCTTCGGCATCACCGAGGCGATCTATCAGGACCTGATCGACGCCGGCGCGGATGCCGTTACGCTCGGCAATCACGCCTGGGATCAGCGCGAGGCATTGGTCTTCATCGAGCGCGCGCCAAAACTTATCCGCCCGATCAACTACCCCCCCGGCACGCCGGGCCGCGGCGCGGCTTTGATCGAGACCAAAAGCGGCGCGCGCGTGCTGGTGATCAATGCCATGGGCCGCATTTTCATGGACCCGCTGGAAGATCCGTTCGCCGCAATAGAGCGCGAGCTTGCGGCCTGCGGGCTGAAGCAGCAAGCCGACGCCATTATCATCGACTTTCATTGCGAGGCGACCAGCGAGAAACAGTCGATGGGTCATTTCTGCGACGGCCGCGCCAGTCTGGTGGTCGGCACCCATACCCATGCGCCGACCGCCGACCACCAGATCCTGACTGGCGGCACCGCTTTCGTGTCCGATGTCGGAATGACCGGCGACTACGACTCGGTCATCGGCATGAACAAGGACGAGCCGTTGAACCGCTTTCTGCGGCGCATTCCGGTGAACCGGTTCGAGCCGGCGCTGGGGGAGGCGACCTTGTGCGGGCTCGCCATCGAGACCGACGATGCGACCGGCTTGGCCCAGCGCGTGGGAGCCGTACGCCTGGGCGGCCGGCTGGAACAGGCGCGGCCGGCATTTTGGGACTAACTTTATTTCCGCCAATACGCGTTTTATAACGCGCCGCACATCAGAGCATTTCACAGACAGCCATGGCCGGTCATTCCCAGTTCAAGAACATCATGCACCGCAAGGGGCGGCAGGATGCTGCGCGCTCCAAGCTGTTCGGCAAGCTGGCGCGCGAGGTCACCATTGCCGCCCGGCTCGGCCTGCCCGACCCGGCGATGAATCCGCGCCTGCGCGCCGCCATCCTCGCCGCCCGCGCCGAGAACATGCCGAAGGACAATATCGAGCGCGCCATCAAGAAGGCGACCGGCGGCGAGGCCGAGAGCTACGAGGAAATCCGTTACGAAGGCTATGGGCCGGGCGGCGTCGCCGTCATCGTCGAGGTGCTGACCGACAATCGCAACCGCGCCGCGGGCGATGTCCGCTCGAGCTTTACCAAGAACGGCGGCAATCTGGCGGAGACTGGCGCGGTCTCGTTCATGTTCGACCGTGTCGGCGTGGTCGAGTACGACGTCAAGCTGGCGAGCGCCGATGCCATGCTGGATGCCGCCATCGAAGCGGGCGCCGAGGACGTGGTGTCGAATGAAACCGGCCACGAAATCTACACCGCGCCGGATTCGCTGCGCGAGGTGGCGAAGACGCTGGAGCAGAAATTCGGCGAGCCGCGCAAGGCGGCGCTCGTCTGGAAGCCGCAGAACACCGTGGCGCTCGACGACGAGCAGGGCGAGAAGCTGTTCAAGCTGATTGAGACGCTCAGCGAGCACGACGACGTGCAGAACGTCTATTACAATGCCGAGGTCTCGGATGCCCTGGTCGCCAAGATGAGCGCGTGACGCCCTTCCCCCGGACGGCCTAGGCGGAAACCGCCGCCGGGGCTATCAACGGGCGGTGATGGGACGCCCGATTCGCATCCTCGGCATCGATCCGGGGCTCCGCCGCACCGGCTGGGGCATGGTCACCATCGACGGCAATCGGCTGAGCTTCCTTGCCTGCGGCTCGGTTTCGACCGCGGATAAAGCCGCTCTCGCCGTGCGGCTCCTGGCCATCCATGACGGGTTGCAGCAGGTGGTGGCCGACCACGCTCCCGACGAGGCCGCGGTCGAAACCACCTTCGTCAACAAGGACGCGGCGGCGACGCTCAAGCTCGGCCAGGCCCGCGGCATCGCCATGCTGGTGCCGGCCATCGCCGGCCTGCCGGTGGCGGAATATGCTCCCAATCTGATCAAGAAGACCATCGTCGGCGCCGGCCATTGCGAGAAAGCCCAGATCCGCATGATGGTCGGGGTGCTGCTGCCGAAAGCCGATCCACAGACCGAGGACGCCGCCGATGCGCTCGCTATCGCGGTCACGCACGCGCATCACCGCCAGAGCTTCGTGCTGAAGGTGGCGGCAAGATGAGCGGCAAGCTCACCAAGTTCGTCATTCCGGGGCGCGCCGAAGGCGCGAACCCGGAATCCATAACCACGGCTGCGGAGTATGGATTCCGGGCTCGCCGCTTCGCGGCGTCCCGGAATGACAGCCGAGAGATTTCGCCATGATCGGCAAGCTCAAAGGTATGCTCGACTCCTACGGCGAGGACTATGTGATCCTCGACGTCGGCGGCGTCGGCTACCTGGTGCATTGCTCGGCGCGCACCCTGCAGGAATTGCCGGCCGCCGGCCAGCCGGCGACGCTGTCGATCGAGACGCACGTGCGCGAAGATCAGATCCGGCTGTTTGGCTTTCTCACCGATGTCGAACGCGAATGGTTCCGGCTCTTACAGACAGTGCAAGGCGTCGGCGCCAAAGTGGCGCTCGCGGTGCTTAGCACGCTCAAGCCCGCCGACCTCGCCTCCGCCATCGCCATGCGCGACAAGGCCATGGTGGCGCGCACGCCCGGCGTCGGGCCGAAGGTCGCCGAGCGCATCGTCACCGAGCTCAAGGACAAGGCGCCGGCCTATGCCAATCTCGATCCGGCGGTAATCCGGCTGTCCGGCTCGCTCGAGGACAAGCGTGCACCGCGGCCGGTGGCGGATGCGGTCTCGGCCCTGGTCAATCTCGGCTACGGCCAGCCGCAGGCGGCTGCCGCGATCGCGGCGGCCGCCCGCAACGTCGGCGAAGAAGCCAACACCGCGCAATTGATCCGGCTCGGGTTGAAGGAGTTGGCGAAGTGAACGAGCCAATTTCCGGAACGGAGCAGATGGTGCGCCTCGGATGGCGTTCGATTATTGGCCGGTCGCTTGGCATCGTGGCCACGGCGATCCTGCTTGGGCCACCTATTGGTGGCATTGTCGTGGTGGCGCCAATAATTGCGGGTCTATGGTACGGCGGGGGGCTAGCTGCAACGCCGCGGCTCGCAACCGGGGGCGTAGTTGCTTTCTTTCTTCCCTTTGTAGTCGGGAGTTATCTGCTTGGTCTGCTTCCGGCGCTTTCGTTTGGCATATTGTTGTGCATCTCAGCGTTTTGGTTCCGTAGAAACTCGGTTTGGGCAGCCGGCATAATCGCGCTCGCCGTAGCGATTGCCTTTCCCTTTCTAATCTGGAGCACTACGCAGCGCCCATCGCTTGCGGAGACGCTAGAAACTTCGCTGATAACGATTCCCGCGGCCTTCATCGCTGGGGTTGCGTGTTGGCTCCTGACCAAACCCTTGCACAGATTTCCATGACAACTACACCGCGCCGCCTGATCACTGCCGAACGCCGCGACGATGACGCCGTCGACACGTCGCTGCGTCCGCAACGGCTAAGCGAGTTCATCGGCCAGCAGCAGGCGCGCGCCAATCTCGGCGTGTTCATCGAAGCCGCCCGCCAGCGCAAGGAAGCGCTCGACCACGTGCTGTTCGTCGGTCCGCCCGGGCTCGGCAAGACCACGCTCGCCCAGATCGTGTCGCGCGAATTGGGCGTGAACTTCCGCGCCACCTCGGGCCCGGTGATCGCCAAGGCCGGCGATCTCGCCGCGCTCCTCACCAACCTGGAAGAGCGCGACGTGCTGTTCATCGATGAAATCCACCGGCTCAACCCGGCGGTCGAGGAAATCCTCTATCCCGCGATGGAGGATTTTCAGCTCGACCTCATCATCGGCGAGGGGCCGGCGGCGCGTTCGGTGAAGATCGATTTGGCCAAGTTCACGCTCATTGGCGCCACCACGCGCGCGGGCCTGCTTACCAATCCGCTGCGCGACCGCTTCGGCATTCCGATCCGGCTCAATTTCTATTCCGAGCCCGAACTGGAAGAGATCGTCAACCGCGCCGCCCGCGTGCTCGGCATCGGCATGACGGCCGACGGCGCCAACGAAATCGCCCGCCGCGCCCGCGGCACGCCGCGCATCGCCGGGCGGCTCTTACGCCGGGTGCGCGATTTCGCGCTGGTCGCGGGCGCCACGCAGATCGACCGCGCCGCCGCGGATCGCGCGCTCGGCGAGCTGGAAGTCGACGCCGCCGGCCTCGACGCCATGGACCGGCGTTATCTCATCACCATCGCGGAGAATTACGGCGGCGGGCCGGTCGGGGTGGACACCATCGCCGCCGCGCTGTCGGAGCCGCGCGACGCCATCGAGGAAATCATCGAGCCGTTCCTGATCCAGAAGGGCTTCATCCAGCGCACCCCGCGCGGACGGCTGCTCACCGGCCATGCTTTCAAGCATCTCGGCCTGGCCGAGCCGGCGCGCGATCCGTCGCAGTTCGGACTGTTCGGGCAAAGCGAGGAGGAACAGTAGTCTTTAATCGCGCGATTGAAATGTGATAAGGTATTTTCCATGACAAAGACCACCGAGAGGGCGGCCGCCGCGCTCGAACTTCTGCCGGAAGAAATGCGCGAGCCCGCCGTTGCCTATTTGCTTGAGCAGGCGGAGAAATTTCGCGTGCTCAAGGAACTCGTCGCGGAAGGATTGGCCGACGTTCATTCGGGGCGCGTGGAGGAATGGAATTTTCAGGACTTCCTGCGGGAAGCGCGGACGCGTCGATCAAAATAATTGAAGCCCGATATGAAAGTCCTCATATCGAGCAGAGCCCACGATGATCTGATTCGGATTTATCTGTACTTGGTGGAGCGAAATCTAAGCGCAGCCGAGGCTGTCGTTGGGGCGATCGATACCAAGTTTGGACAGCTTTCACTCTTTCCTTACATCGGCCGCGAACGTTCAACCTTGGTACCTGGCCTGCGTAGCATGGTCGTTGGCGTGCATCTGATCTTCGACACTGTCGAACGCGAGCAAATTACGATTGCGCGCGTCATCGATGGCCGGATGGATATCGACGAAGAATTTCAACGATGATCGATGACCAGCAATCAGGTCTCGACGGCGCGATCCGCGACGGACGGCACGTGCAGCCGCTGCGGGTCTATTACGAGGACACGGATTTCACCGGTCTGGTTTATCACGCCAGCTATCTTCGCTTCATGGAGCGCGGCCGCACCAATTATCTGCGTCTGCTGGGCGCCGACCAGCGCGCGCTGTTCGAGGAAACCGAAAAGGAAACTCCGGGCTTCGCCTTTGTCGTGCGCTCGATGCAGATCGAATTCCTCAAGCCCGCGCGCATGGATGACATTCTCGAAGTGGTGACCGAGCCGGAAGAGGTTAAAGGCGCCTCGATCACGCTGCGGCAGCAGGTCGTGCGCGGCGACGATCTGCTGGTCGAGGCGCATGTGCGGGTGGCGTTCGTGTCCGGCGGCCGCGCCCGCCCGATCCCCAAGGCGCTGCGCATCGCCATGCGCGCGGACCTCGACGCTACCGCCGCTCCGCAGTAGTAATCGAATCCGCCGCGTAGTGGCTGGCCGATAACCCATCCTTAACTACAATCAGTGCCCCTTAAGCCCGTAAGGGTCGGTTTCGCGCCCTAGTTTGGACACGTTTGGCGGGGAAATCCGTAGCCACGCCGGTGGTGGACGGGCTGGCTTTCTTCGCGCAATTTCGGGTCTGCGGTGGAGCGCTCGTGCTGTCGCTCGCCCTAACCTTTTTGGTCCGCGCGCCGGCGCCCTGTCCGGAGCTCCGCTCCTGAGAGCCAGAAGGATAGTCGATGACCGCTGCCGACCTCCCGCAAATCGGACTTACATCCTCGGAGCTCTCGCTGTTCAGCTTGTTCTGGCAGTCGCACTGGGTCGTCAAATCGGTGATGATCGGGTTGATGATCTGCTCGGTCTGGGTGTGGGCCATCGCGATCGACAAGACGCTGCTCTATGCGCGCATGGGCAAGGCGATGAATCAATTCGAGCAGGCGTTCTGGTCGGGCCAGTCGCTGGAGGAACTTTACCGCTCGCTCTCGGCGAAGCCGACCCATTCCATGGCCGCCCTGTTCGTCGCCGCCATGCGCGAATGGAAACGCAGCTTCGAAGGCCAGGCGCGCTCCTTTGCCGGTCTGCAGACCCGGATCGACAAAGTGATGGACGTGACCATCGCGCGCGAGGTCGAGCGGCTGGAACGGCGGCTTCTGGTGCTGGCGACGGTCGGCTCGGCCGGTCCCTTCGTCGGCCTGTTCGGCACCGTCTGGGGCATCATGACCAGCTTCCAGTCGATCGCCGCCTCCAAGAACACCTCGCTGGCGGTAGTGGCGCCGGGTATCGCCGAGGCCTTGTTCGCGACCGCGATTGGCCTTGTGGCTGCCATACCGGCGACGATTTTCTACAATAAATTCGCGTCCGAAGTGAACAAGCACGCCCAGCGCCTGGAAGGCTTCGCCGACGAATTCTCGGCCATCCTGTCCCGCCAGATCGACGAGCGCGTGTAAGGGGTTAAACGATGGGGATCAGCGGGGCCGGCGCGGCCGCGGGCAAGCGACAGCATCGCCGCCGGGCGGTGATGAGCGAGATCAACGTTACGCCGATGGTCGACGTCATGCTGGTCCTGCTCATCATCTTCATGATCTCCGCCCCGCTGCTGACCGTGGGGGTGCCGCTCGACCTGCCGCAGACCCAGGCCAAGAGCCTCGATCAGGATCGCGAGCCGCTGACGGTATCGGTGAATCTCGAAGGGAAAGTGTTTCTGCAGAACAACGAGATCGCGGTCGAAGAATTGGTGCCGAAACTCAAGGCGATTACCGACGCGCGCGGCGGAATGGACGAGCGGGTCTATGTACGCGGCGACCGCAAGGTCGACTACGGCACGGTGATGAAGGTGATGGGGCGGCTTTCGGAAGCCGGCTTCCGGCGCGTTGCGTTGGTGACCGAGGTCGAACAAGGGTCGTGACCGGTTGAGCATGTGATGCGGAAAAGCCTCGCCATATCGACCGCCGGCCACGCAGTGTTGCTGCTGTGGGGCGTGGTGACGTTCGTCATCAAGCCGTATCAGACCGCGATCACCGAAGCCCTGCCGGTCGACATCGTCTCGACCAGCGAATTCTCCAAGATCATGGCCGGTTCCAAGAACGCGCCGCAGGCCGAGAAAGCGCAGCCGCTGGTCGAGAAAGTCGCGGACGAAAAACGCGTCGACGATACGGCGCCGAAGGTGGTGGAAAAGCGCGCGGTAACGGCAACCACGGACGTGCCGCCGGCGCCAAAGCCGGCCGATCCAAAGCAGAAAACCGCGCCGCAGGCCAAGCAGGACGTCAAGCCCGATGCCATTGCCGAAGCCCTGAAAAAGGACGAGGCCAAAAAGCCGGAACAGAAGAAGGCGGAAGCGAAAACGCCGATCCCGCCGAAGCGGCCGGTGCAACAGCAGCCGCAGCCGAAATTCGATCCCAAGAGCATTGCCGCGCTGCTCGACAAACGCGACCCGCAGCGGCTGGCCGCAGCCGGCGAGAATCTCAATGCCGATCCGACGCTCGGCCTCTCCAGTGGGCGCTCGGCGCAGCTCTCTCAATCGGAGCTCGACGCGTTGCGCGCGCGGCTCGCGCAATTGTGGAATCCGCCGGCCGGCGCCAGCAATCCGGACGAGCTGGTGGTCCGCATCCGGGTTAAATTCAAGCCGGACGGCACCATCGATGGCGGTCCGATGGTGCTCAGCAGCGGTCAGAGCATATTGTTCATGGCCTCGCGCGACAGCGCGGTGCGCGCACTGTTGCGCGGCCAGCCCTTCAACATGCTGCGGCCGGAGAATTACGAGCAGTGGAAGGACATCGAGATCACCTTCGATCCGCGGCAGATGATTCGCGGTTGAGGCGAGTGGCCATGAATGAGCGCTGTCCAGTGACCAATCGGGAGTTTCTCAGTCGCCGTGGCGTGCTTGTGCTTGGCGCAGGCGCAGCACTTGCGAGCCTGGCGTCGCGCCCCGCATTGGCGGTGCTCAAGCTCGACGTCACCCAAGGCAATGTGCAGCCGTTGCCGATCGCAATCCCCGACTTCATCGGCATGGGCCTCCCCGATCCGCAGACTGCCCGGGTGGTTTCGCAGATCATCAGCGCCAATCTGCAGCGCTCCGGCCTGTTCGCCCCGATCGATCAAGCGGCGTTTATCGAACGGGTATCCAACATCGACGCGGTACCGCGCTTCCCGGACTGGCGGCAGATCAATGCCCAGGCGCTGGCCACCGGCCGGCTGTCGCGCCAGCCCGACGGACGCCTGCGCGCCGAGTTCCGCCTGTGGGACGTGTTCGCCGGCCAACAGCTGACCGGTCAGGTGTTGAACACCACCCCCGACAATTGGCGCCGCCTCGCCCACATCATCTCCGACGCTATCTATCAGCGGCTCACCGGCGAGAAGGGCTACTTCGACAGCCGCATCGTGTTTGTCGATGAATCCGGCCCGAAGGACCGTCGCGTCAAGCGCCTCGCGCTGATGGATCAGGACGGCGCCAATGTGCGCTATCTCACGCGCGGCGACGAACTCGTGCTGACGCCGCGCTTCTCGCCCTCCACCCAGGAAATCACCTACATGGCGTTTGGGCAGGGCGATCCGCGCGTGATGCTGCTCAATGTCGAAACCGGTCAGCGCGAGATGGTCGGGAATTTTCCGGGCATGACCTTCGCGCCGCGGTTTTCGCCCGATGGCCAGCGCGTGATCATGAGCCTGCAGCAGGGCAGCAACTCAAATATCTTCGTCATGGATCTCCGCTCCAAGGCCACGACGCGGCTCACCGACACCACCGCGATCGACACTGCGCCCTCTTATTCGCCGGATGGCTCGCGCATCTGTTTCGAGTCCGATCGCGGCGGCCGTCAGCAGATCTATGTCATGGCGTCGACCGGCGGCGGCGCGCAGCGCATCAGCTTCGGCGACGGCACTTATTCGACGCCGGTGTGGTCGCCGCGCGACGACTACATCGCCTTCACCAAGCAGTTCCAAGGCAAGTTCGCGATCGGCATCATGCGCACCGATGGATCGGGCGAGCGCATCCTGACCGAGGGCTATCACAACGAGGGGCCGACCTTCTCGCCGAACGGTCGCGTGATCATGTTCTTCCGCGATCCGGGCGGCAATGCCGGGCCAACGCTGCATACGGTCGATATTACCGGCCGCAACGAGCAGCGCACGCCGACACCGAGCTTCGCGTCCGATCCCGCATGGTCGCCGTTGTTGTCGTAAACCGAGGGAGTTCTCGCGGTAACACGTGAACCCCTCAAAGATGCCGCATTCACCGGTCATTAACCACTATAAATAGTTTCACGTTGTTCCTCGCATTTGAGCGAACAGTGCAAGGTCCGATCAAGGTTGACGAACCTTCGCTTAACCAAGCCCCTGCTAGACCTCTCCGCCTGCCCGGTAATCAAGCGAGATAAGGAGGCACCGGAATGACGACTGTGATGGCTAACTTCCGCGCCGTGAAACTCGCCGCGATGCTCGTCGCCGCGCTCGCGCTCGCGGGCTGCGCCAAGAATCCCGCGGATCAGGGTCCGTCGGCGGCGAATGCAAGTGCTGCTGTGCCCGGCAGCCAGCAGGATTTCGTGGTCAATGTCGGCGACCGCGTTTTCTTCGAGAGCGATTCGACGGCGTTGACGCCGCAGTCGATCGCCACGCTGGAGAAGCAGGCGCAATGGCTGAGCGCTTACAATCAGTACGCCTTCACCATCGAAGGCCATGCCGACGAACGCGGCACGCGCGAATACAACATCGCGCTCGGCGCTCGCCGTGCCCAGGCGGTGCGCGACTATCTCGCGTCACGGGGCGTGCAGACGCAGCGCATGCGCACGATCTCCTACGGCAAGGAGCGTCCGGTGGCGGTGTGCAACGACATTTCCTGCTGGTCGCAGAACCGTCGCGCGGTCACCGTGCTGAACGCCAGCTCCTGAGCCAGTTACGCGGGGATGGGGAACAACCGGCGCCCTTGCGGCGCCGGTTGTGTTTGGGCTGCCGGCCGAAGCCACACTTTGGTCGTACTGCCTCCGGTATGCTGGAACGGGGTTCCATCGTGTTGATGCGACGCTTGGTCATGACCGCCTTTTCTCTCCATGCGCTGCGGGCGCCGGCGCTTGCCGCCGCGTTCTTGACGGCCTCGTGGTCCGCGTCGGCTCAGGTCAGCGCCACCGATCTCATGGTGCGTATCGACCGCCTGGAAGCCCAGATTCGCCAGCTCACCGGCACCGTCGAGCAGCTGCAATTCCGCAATCAGCAGCTCGAGGGGCAGCTGCGGCGCCTGCAGGAGGACGCCGAGTTCCGCTTTCAGGAGTTGGGTTCGAAAAGCGCGCGACCGAGCGCGCCGGCCCGGTCGACCGGCACGCCATCGCCGACGCAGCCGCCGGCCGTGCAGCCGCCGGCCGCGCAGCCGCAAGTCCAGCCGGCACCCGTCGCTCCGGCCGGCCGCCGCGGCGATGCCTTCGATCCGTCGCAGAATCCCAACGCCCCCGGCGTTCCGCGCGTGCTGGGCTCGACCACGGTGCCCGCCGGCACGCCGGCCGATCAGCCGCCTGAGGTTGCGGAAGCTCCGCCGATCGGGGCGCCCGGTGGACGTGCTGCTGGCGCGCCGCTCGATCTTTCCACCATCGCCCCCGGCGGCGGACCAGATTCGCAGCAGCCACCGCGCAACCCGCAGGTCGCGACTTTGCCGCCCTCGCAATCGCCCAAGGATGAATTCGATCTGGGCTACGGCTATGTGCTGCGCAAGGATTATGCGCTGGCAGAAGACACGTTGCGTGCGTTCCTGAAGCGGCATCCCAGCGATCGGCTGGCGGCTGACGCACAATACTGGCTCGGCGAAGCGCTATTCCAGCGCCAACGTTACCGCGACGCCGGCGAAGCCTTTCTGACCGTCTCAACCAAATATGAGACCGCCGCCAAGGCCCCCGATGCCTTGCTGCGGCTTGGCCAGTCGCTGGCGGCGCTCGGCGAGAAGGACGCCGCCTGCGTGACGCTGGGACAGGTCCTGCACAAATATCCGCGCGCCTCCATCGGCGTGCGGCAGGGCGTCGAGCGAGAACAAAAGCGTGTCCGCTGCTGAGGCCGCGCCCGTCTCCGCTGCCGAGGCGAAGTCGCTGTTCGACGGCTTCGCCGACACGCCGGTTCTGTTGCTCGCGGTATCCGGCGGTCCCGATTCGACCGCGCTCCTGGTGCTTGCAGCGCGCTGGCGGGCGGCTCTCAAGCGCGGGCCCAAACTCCTCGCCGTCACCATCGATCACGGATTGCGACGGGAATCGGCGCGCGAAGCCCGCGCCGTGAAACGCTGGGCGACGGGCCTCGGCGTCCAGCACCGCACCCTGCGCTGGAATGGAGCCAAACCCGCGGCGGGCCTGCAGGAGGCCGCCCGTGCGATGCGCTATCGCCTGCTCGGGGATGCCGCGCATGCCGTCGGTGCCCGTCACGTTCTGACCGGCCACACACTCGACGACCAAGCCGAGACGGTGGTTCTGCGGATGGCGCGCGGCAGCGGTCCCACCGGCCTCGGCGCCATGGCGCGCATCTCGCCGCTTCCCGCAAACCGCGAGAACGGGATTTTACTGGTGCGCCCGCTGCTCGACCTGCCGAAGTCGCGGCTGCTCGCGACACTGGCGGCGGCTGGTATGTCGTTTGCCGACGATCCGTCCAATCGCGATCCGCGGTTCACGCGGGCGCGGCTGCGCGCCTTGATGCCGCTGCTGGCTAAAGAGGGACTTGGCGCGCGCCGGCTGGCGCTGCTGGCGCAGCGGCTGCGGCGCGTCGAGGCAACGCTGGAACTTACGGCCGACGCCGCCGTCGCGGCGGTGTCGGAGGCGCCATGGAGCGGCCAGGGCGCCATCGTGCTCGACGCCGAGAAATTCCTGCACCTGCCGGCCGAGGTCGCATTGCGTGTTCTCGGCCGCGCTGTTGCTCGCGTCGGCTACGAGGGGCCGGTGGAACTGGGCAAGCTGGAAGCGCTCTATGAGGAGCTAACCGGTGGCGGGCGGGTGTGCATTCGCCGCACGCTGGCGGGCGCGCTGCTCACGCTCACCGGCGTCGGGCTCACGGTAGAGCGGGCCCCCGCACGGTCGGCTGGACCGGTACGCCGCAGTAAGGCCTTAACCACGCGCCAATATGACCGGCGTAGGCTGCGCAAAGGGCAGTAGAATGGGACGAAATGGCCCATTTCCCTTGGCAGGGGCTTACCCGATACCTAGATTGGGGCAGGACGGACGTGAATCGCTCATCGCCTTTGGGGGCAATCGAAGGGGCCGCCACACTTGGCGACCATAAAGGATCAGAATGAACACCAACCTGCGCAATTTTGCCCTTTGGGTGATCATCGTTCTGTTGCTGCTGGCGCTGTTCACGCTGTTCCAGAATCCGGGGCCACGCACGGCCTCGCAGGACATTTCATTCTCGCAACTGCTCACCGAGGTCGATCAGGGGCGGGTGCGCGACGTGCTGATCCAGGGTCCCGACATCCACGGCACCTTCAACGACGGCCGCGCCTTCCAAACCTATGCTCCGAACGATCCGACGCTGGTCCAGCGGCTGTACGGCAAGAACGTGCAGATCACCGCACGCGCGCAGCAAAATGACATGCCCTGGTTCCTGCAGCTCCTGATCTCCTGGTTCCCGTTTGCGCTGTTGATCGGCGTGTGGATTTTCCTGTCACGCCAGATGCAAGGCGCCGGCGGCAAGGCGCTCGGCTTCGGCAAGAGCCGCGCCAAGCTTTTGACCGAGGCGCATGGCCGCGTGACGTTCGAGGATGTCGCCGGTGTCGACGAGGCCAAGCAGGACCTGCAGGAGATCGTCGAGTTTCTGCGCGACCCCGGCAAATTCCAGCGGCTCGGCGGCAAAATTCCGCGCGGCGTGCTGCTGGTCGGCCCGCCCGGCACCGGCAAGACCTTGATTGCCCGCGCGGTGGCCGGCGAGGCCAATGTGCCGTTCTTCACCATTTCCGGTTCCGACTTCGTCGAAATGTTCGTCGGCGTCGGCGCCAGCCGCGTGCGCGACATGTTCGAGCAGGCGAAAAAGAATGCGCCCTGCATCATCTTCGTCGACGAAATCGACGCTGTCGGCCGCCATCGCGGCGCCGGTCTCGGCGGCGGCAACGACGAGCGCGAACAGACGCTCAATCAATTGCTGGTCGAGATGGATGGTTTCGAGGCCAACGAAGGCATCATCCTGATCGCCGCCACCAACCGCCCCGACGTGCTCGATCCGGCGCTGCTGCGTCCCGGCCGGTTCGACCGCCAAGTGGTGGTGCCGAACCCGGACGTTGTCGGACGTGAGCAGATTCTGAAGGTGCATGTGCGCAAGGTGCCGCTGGCGCCCGACGTGAACCTGAAGACCATCGCCCGCGGCACGCCCGGTTTCTCCGGCGCCGACCTCGCCAATCTGATCAACGAAGCCGCCTTGATGGCGGCCCGGCGCAACAAGCGCATGGTCACCCAGAGCGAGTTCGAGGACGCCAAGGACAAGGTCATGATGGGCGCCGAGCGCAAGTCGCTGGTGATGACTGAAGAAGAGAAGATGCTGACCGCCTATCACGAAGGCGGCCACGCCATCGTGGCGCTCAACGTCAAGGCCACCGACCCGGTGCACAAGGCGACCATCATTCCGCGTGGACGCGCGCTGGGCATGGTCATGCAGCTGCCTGAACGCGACAAGCTGTCCATGAGCCTGGAGCAGATGACCTCGCGGCTCGCCATCATGATGGGCGGGCGTGTCGCCGAGGAGTTGATCTTCGGCCGCGAGAAAGTGACCTCGGGCGCGGCGTCGGACATCGAGCAGGCTACCAAGCTCGCCCGCATGATGGTGACCCGTTGGGGCCTGTCGGAAACGCTCGGCACCGTCGCCTATGGCGAGAACCAGGACGAGGTGTTCCTCGGCTATCAGGTGTCGCGCCAGCAGAGCATTTCCGAGGAAACCAGCCGCAAGATCGATGGCGAGATCAGGCGCCTGGTGGAAGCCGGCTTTGCCGAGGCCCAGCACATTCTGGAAACCAAGCGCGCCGACCTCGAAGTGCTGGCCAAGGGCCTGCTCGAATTCGAGACGCTGACCGGCGACGAGATCAAGGATCTGCTGGCCGGCCGCCGTCCGGTCCGCGAGACGGTGATCGAGCCGGCGACGCCGCGTTCGTCCGCAGTGCCGCCCGCCGGCAAGCCGCGTCCGCGTCCGGACGCCGGCACCGGCGGCCTCGAGCCGCAACCGCAAGCCTGATCGCGCCCTTTGCAATAGTTCGGACGCCCGCCGCGAGGCGGGCGTCTTGTTTTGCGCGTGTGGGCTTTGTCAGTTGCCGGCAAGTTCCTCGCGCAGCAATTCGAGCTCCAGCCATTGCTCTTCCGCTACGGCGATCTTCTGCTGTAGCTCTCCGAGTGCGGCAGTGACCTTTTCGAAGGCGGCGCGGTTGCGCCCATAGAACTTCGGATCGTCGAGCTTGGCTTGCAGCTTGCTTGCTTCCGCCTGCAACGTAGCGATGGTCTTCGGAAAGGTTTCAAGCGCGTGCTTGTCTTTGAAACTCATCCGCCGCCTTGCGGGCCGCGGTCCTCCGGCGGTCGAAACGGGCTCTTTGGCGGCTTTCCGCGGTTCCCGCTTGTGCTGCTCGCGGGTCGGATCCACGCCGCGCTGCGCCAGCATGTCGCTATAGCCGCCGGCATATTCGATCCAGCGACCGTTTCCATCCGGCGCGATCACCCCGCTCACGAGGCGGTCGAGAAAATCGCGGTCGTGGCTGATGAGCAGGACAGTCCCGGGATATTCGCCGAGCATGTCCTCGAGCACCTCCAGCGTCTCCATATCGAGATCGTTGGTCGGCTCATCGAGGACGAGCAGGTTTGAGGACTTGGCAAGCGCCTGCGCCAGCATCAGACGACCGCGTTCGCCGCCCGACAGCTTGCCGAGCGGCGTGCGCATCTGTTCGCTCGTGAACAGGAAATCCCTCATGTAGCTGACGACATGTTTGGCATGCCCGTTGACCGTCACGGTGTCGCCGCGGCCTCCCGTCAGAGCTTCGGTCACCGTGACATCGGGATCGAGGCTGTCGCGATGCTGATTGAGAGTCGCGACGGCAAGCGTCGATCCGAGCCGGACCGAGCCTGAATCCGGCGGCAGGATGCCGGTCAGCACGCTGACCAGCGTGGTCTTGCCGCTGCCATTCGGTCCGACGATGCCGATGCGGTCGGCGCGTTGGATGCGGATCGAGAAGTCACGCACGACCGGGCGGCCGTCGTAGCTCTTGCCGATACCGGCAGCCTCGATCACCAGCATGCCGGAAGGCGCCGCCGAACTGGTGGTGATGCTGGCGTTGCCGGCGGCGGCGCGGTAAGTGCGGCGCTGTTCGCGCAACGCTTGCAACTGGCCGACCCTGCGCATGTTGCGCTTGCGCCGGGCGGTCACGCCATAGCGCATCCAGTGCTCCTCCGCGACGATCTTACGGTCGAGCTTGTGCTGATCGCGTTCCTCCTCCGCGAGCACCGTGTCGCGCCATTCCTCGAAATGGGCAAATCCGCGTTCGATGCGGCGAGTCCGTCCACGGTCGAGCCAGACCATGCTGCGCGAGAGCGTCGAGAGAAAGCGCCGGTCGTGGCTGATGATCACCAGCGCGGTGTTGCGGGAATCGAGGTCGCGTTCCAGCCATTCGATCGTGGTCAGGTCGAGATGATTGGTCGGCTCGTCGAGCAGGAGGATATCCGGCGAGGGCGTCAGCACGCGCGCCAGCGAGGCGCGGCGGGATTCGCCGCCGGACAGGTGCGCCGGATCCTCCTGCCCGGTGAACCCGAGTTGCTCCAGGAGATGGCGGGCGGCATGGGTATCGTCGTCCGGCCGCAGCCCGGCTTCGACATAGGCGAGCGTGGACGCAAAACCGGAGAAATCCGGCTCCTGCGGCAGATAGCGCACCAGCGCCCCGGGCTGCACGAAAACCGAGCCGCGGTCCGGTTCGACCAGCCCGGCCGCGATTTTCAGGAGCGTCGATTTGCCCGATCCATTGCGGCCGACCACGGACACGCGCTCGCCGGTCGAGACGGACAGCTCCGCGCCGGTGAGCAGCGGCGTTCCGCCGAAGGTCAACGCGATGTCCTTGAGCTGAAGGAGGGGAGGAGCCATGGGCCTGATCCGGTACAGCCGGATATGGGCGCCGTCAAAGAACCTGGCAATCGATCCTTGCTGGCGTGTATGAGTTCACGCCCTGATCCTCGCGTTTTTGGCCTCTCATGATGAGCCTCGACACGAACGAGAGTCCGCCGCCGCAGCGCCGGACCGATGGCCTCCGGCTCGGCTGCCGGCTGGTCTTGCCGATCCTGCCCGGCATGATCGCTTTCGGCATGGCGGTCGGCGCAGCGGCGGCGCGCCAGGGCCTGTCGCTGTTCGACAACACGCTGATGAACGCCCTGGTCTATGCCGGCATGTCGCAGCTGGTGGCGCTGGAAGTCTGGCCGCGGAATTTCAGCTTCGCCGAGATCGCCGGGCTTGGGTTGATCACCGCCACGGTCAATGCGCGCCTGCTGTTGGTCACGGCCTCGCTGCATCCCTGGCTTGGCACGCTGCCGCGCTGGCAGATCTATCCGGCGTTGCATCTGGTCACCGATCCGGGCTGGCTGATCGCCATGCGCTATCGCGCCGAAGGCGGCTCCGATACCACGGTGTTCTTCGCCTCAAGCCTCTTGATCTGGGCAGTGTGGCTTGGTTCGGCGACCGCCGGCTATCTGCTCGGTGTGTTGATCGCCGATCCGCGCCGCTACGGCATCGATCTGGTGATGCCGATCTTCTTCGCCGCCATGCTGATTCCGCTGTGGCGCGGGCCGCGCCGCGCGCTCGCCTGGATCGCCGCCGGCGCCGTGGCGCTGCTGGTCCAGCAACTGGTCGGCGGATGGTGGTTCATCGTAGCGGGCGCCGTCGCCGGCAGTGTGGCGGGAGGCTTGATTGATGACCGCGCTTGAGCCTGCAGAGTGGGGCGTGCTGGCCGCGATCCTGACGATGGCGGCAGTGACCTACGGCATGCGCGCCGGCGGTTTCTGGCTGATGCAACACGTGCCGTTGACGCCCCGCCTGCGGCGCATGCTGGAAGCGTTGCCCGGTTCGGTGGTGGTGGCCGCGGTGCTGCCGATCGTGGTGCGCGATGGACTTGCCGCCGCGCTGGCGATCGCAGCCGCCGGCGCCGTTATGCTGGTGCTTCGCAATGATCTTGCGGCGGTGCTGGCCGGAATGATGGTGGCGGCGTCGGTGCGCGCGTTCGGGATGTGAACCGCGTCACCCGCGGCCTGATCGCCTCTTGCCGCGATCCTGTTATCATCGGCGTAGGGACAATTCCCGCCGGCCGCGCCATTGCACCCGGCGGGCGCTTGCTTTCGGGCACGAACGCGAATCAGAGTTCATTGCTTCTGGACCCGCGATTCGCCATGCCCTATCGGCGCACCGACAATGTCGCCCGCAAGCTCGCCGCCCGCCATGACGCAATCCTGGCGGCCGCCGGCGCGCTGGCCGGTGAGGGCGGCATGGCGGCGGTGCAGATCGCGCCGGTAGCCGAACGCGCCGGCATCGCTGCCGGCACCGTCTATCGCTACTTCCCCGGCAAGGCCGAGTTGGTCGCTGCTCTAGGCGCGGCTTTGTCCGAGCGGGAGATCACAGCGATTGGTGACGCGGCGGATGCGGCGCCCGGGCCATTGTCGGCGCTGGCCGCGGCCATCGCCACCTTTGGCGCTCGGGCGCTTGCGCAGAAACGGCTCGCCTTCGCCATGATGGCCGAACCGGTGGAGCCGGACATCGATGCCGCCCGGGTGGACTATCGACGCGCGCTCGCGGCGGTGTTCGAAAGCCGTATCCGGACCGCCATCGAGCGTGGCCATCTGCCGGAGCAGGATGCCGCGGCGGCGGCACCGGCGCTGCTCGGCGCGCTGATCGAGGGCTTGATCGGACCCCTGGCGCCACAGCCCGCCGGCGATCCGGGAGCGGCGCGCGCGCAGGTGCAGGCGGTCACGCTGTTTGCGCTGCGCGCGCTCGGCGTGCTGGACGCCCGCGCCCGCGGGCTGGTGGTGCAGACGGTGATGCCCGCGGCGGGGGCTTAGAGCATGATCCCAAAAAGTGGGAACCGGTTTTCGGAAAAGATCATGCTCAAACAATAAGCTAGAGCGTGATTGCGATTCAACCTGAAGCAATCGCGCTCTAGCGGGGCGGTCACTGCAGCGTCGCCGTTGCGATCCAGTCGGTCACCGCGCTCAAGGCGTCTTCCCGGCGGGCGCTGTTCTTGTGTGCCTCGAATACCGCGAGCTGCGCATCGGCCGAAGTGCCGGCATCGACAATCGCCCGGCAACGCCGGATCTCCGCGGTGCAGCCGAGCGCCTCGGCGTCCGCCGCGGTCTCGTCGGTGACGCGATCGAGCATTTCGCCGACCGTCACCGCGCCGTCTTCCGTCACGAACGTGCCGTGCACGCCATAACGCTGCGCACGCCACTTGTTCTCCACCACGATGGCGCGGGCGACCGCGTCCAGATCCCAGTTGTGTTGCGGATTGCGGCAAAGGTGCCGCGCCACGGTGCGATAGAGCGCGGCGATGGCGATCGAATCGTCCACGAGCGTGCAGGAATCGGGCGCACGCAGTTCGAGCGTCGGGTATTTCAACGACGGCCGGATCGCCCACCAGATATAACTCGAATCCTCGATCACGCCCGCGCGCACCAAAGCCGCCACATAGGCGTCGAACTCCTCCTTGGTTCGGAACAGCTCCGGCACCCCGGTGCGCGGCAATTCATCATAGGCGGCGAGCCGGTAGCCCTTGAGCCCGGTGCGGCGGGATTGCCAGAACGGCGAGGAGGTCGACAGCGCCAAGAACAGCGGCAGATAGGGCAGCATCCGGTACATGACACCGACGCGCGCGTCGGGATCGGGCAGCTCCACATGCACGTGCAGCCCGCACAACATGTTGCGCTGTCCGATCATCTGCAGATCCTGCATCACGACGTCGTAGCGGTCCTTCGATGTCTGCAGCGCATGACGCCAAGTCGCGGTCGGATGCGTGCCCGAGGCGAGAATGGCGAGGCCGTGCTCCGCCGCCACCGTCGCCAAAGCGTGCCGCAACTGGCGAAGCTCGGCGCGCGCTTCCGCCATGTCGGAATGCGGCGGCATGACCACCTCGATCTGCGACTGCAGAAATTCACCGGCGACGCGGCCATCGGTTGCCGCCTTTGCCGCCTTGAGGAACGCTTCCGGCATGCCGCGGGCGACCAGCTTGGTCTCCGCGTCTACCAAGAAGTATTCTTCCTCGATTCCGAAACTGAAAGAATCCGCCATGTTTTCGCTGCTCCTCCGAGCGTCGGCCTAAGGCGGCAGCAAGATCGGCCTCGCGCCTCATTACCGCATGACTAAGTTATTGATTTTTTTTGCTAAATCCGGCGATCGGGGACGCAGCCGGCCGCACCATATAACGCATTCAGCCGGATTTGGTTGCAGGGCTGAACAGGCTACACGGGCGGTCGCCAGGTTCAATGCGACATCAGCACCGGCGTGGTCATCGAGGTCAGAATGCCGCGCGTGACGCCGCCGAGGATGAACTCGCGCAGCCGCGAATGGCCATAACCGCCCATCACGATCAGCGTCGCCTCGCTGTCGGCGACATAGGACAGGATCGCATCCTTCACATCGAGGTCGCCCGCCGGCACGCGCTTGAGCTCGACATTGATGCCATGGCGGGCGAGATGGCGCGTCATATTGGTGCCCTGCAACTCGCCACCCTTGCCGCGTTCGCCGATCACCACCAGCACTTCCACGGCCTTGGCGCGTTGCAAGAACGGCATGGCGTCGGCAATGGCGCGCGCCGCCGGCCGACTGCCGTCCCAGCACACCAGCATCCTATCGAGCTTCAGTCCGTCCTTTTGGATATAGGGCACGACCACCATCGGGCGGCCCGACTCGAACAACGCTCCCTCGATCAGCAAATCCTCCGAAGCGCCCAGGTCGCGCCGCGCCTGCCCGACCACCGAAAGGTCGAAGCGCCGCGCGATGCGTCCGAACAGGTCGGCGGCGCCGGCCACGCTGGCATCGAGAATGCGCGTGTGGCCGGTCACGCCGGCCGTCTTGCACGCGCTCTCGAAATGTTCAGTCGCCGCCTTGGCGATCTTGCTGTTCTCGGCACGTTGCGCCTCGATCAGTTCCGTCGGCAAGCCGCCGAGTACGCTGCCCGGAATTACCGGATCGAAGATGAAGGAAATGCCATCGGCATGGGCGCCGAACTCCCGGGCGATGGAAACCGCATAGTCGGCGGCATATTCCTGCGCGCTGGCGCCCGTCAGATTGACCACAAGGTCCTTGATCATGGCTTTAACTCCTTGCGCGGTTTGCCGGCGCGCGTCTTGATGCACATCAAGCGCCGCCGGCGCCGCTGACTGCAACTGGCCCGGCGGACGCCTATTTTTTCTTCCCGTCCGGACCGAACTGCTTGAGATAGGCCCAAAGATTGGCGACGTCCTGCTCGTTTTTAACGGAAATCACCATCCGGGTGCCGGGCACCTTGCCGGTCGGATCGCTGAGATACTCCTTGAAGGTCTGCTCGTTCCAGACAATGCCGGACGCCTTGATCGCATCGGACGCATTGTAGCCCTCGTAATTGCCGGCTTTGCGGCCTTCCAACCCGTTTTGCGGCGGGCCGAGCTTGATCTGGGCGCCTTCGCCGGCGTCGTGACAGACCGAGCACTGCCGCTTGAACACCTGCTCGCCGGCGGCGGCGTCCTGAGCAAGGCCCGCTCCTGCCGATTGGGCAAGCAGCATCACCGCGATCACGCCTTTCAACATCATCGTCTCCTGTTCGACCCAGCCGGATTCGAATGGCCACAGCCTTCGCTGTCAACGGTCATCAGCCATATCCGTTCGCTGCCTTCGATTTCGCCTTTGGGCACGCGATTTCGCTCAGCGCAGGCGCTATAACAAGCCTCGACTGGAGATTCCGATGTCGCTCGTCATGCCGGAGCCCGACCGCAGCGTGCTGGCGCGCCGCCAGGCCATCGTGGCGGCACTCTCCGCCATCGTGCCGGGCGAGGGAGTGATCGCGGCCGAGCGGGCGATGCGGCCCTACGAATCCGACGGGCTCACCGCCTATCGCCAGCTTCCCATGGTGGTGGTGCTGCCGGAGACCACCGATCAGGTCAGCCGCGTGCTGCGTTATTGCCATGAGCATGGCGTCAAGGTGGTGCCGCGCGGCGCCGGCACCTCGCTCTCTGGCGGCGCCTTGCCGTTGGCCGACGGGGTGCTGCTCGGCATGGCCAAATTCAACCGCATCCGCGAGATCGATTTCGACAACCGCGTGGTGGTGGCCGAACCGGGCGTCACCAATCTCGCCGTCACCGATGCGGTCGCCAATGCCGGCTTCTACTACGCCCCCGATCCGTCGTCGCAGATCGCCTGCACCATCGGCGGCAATGTGGCGGAGAATTCCGGCGGCGTGCACTGCCTCAAATACGGCATGACCTCCAACAATGTCCTGGGCTGCGAACTGGTGCTGATGACGGGCGAGGTGATCCGCCTCGGCGGCAAGCATCTCGATGCCGGCGGCTACGATCTGCTCGGCGTCATCAACGGCTCCGAGGGGCTGCTCGGCGTGGTCACCGAAATCACCGTGCGGATCCTGAAGAAGCCGGAATGCGCCCGCGCGCTGCTGGTCGGCTTTCCCTCCTCGGAGGCGGCCGGCGAATGCGTGAGCCGGATCATCGGCGCCGGGATCATTCCGGGCGGGATGGAGATGATGGATCGCCCCGCTATCCATGCGGTCGAGGAATTCGTCCACGCCGGCTATCCGCTCGATGTCGAGGCGCTGCTGATCGTCGAGCTGGACGGCCCGCAAGCCGAGGTCGATCACCTGATCGCGCGGGTGGACGCCATTGCGCGCGACTGTGGCGCCGCCACCTGCCGGGTCTCGCATTCGGAGGAGGAGCGGCTCTTGTTTTGGGCCGGGCGCAAGGCGGCGTTCCCGGCGGTGGGACGCATCTCGCCCGACTATTACTGCATGGATGGCACCATTCCGCGCGCTCGGCTGCCACAGGTGCTGGCGCGCATGCGCGAATTGTCGGAGAAATACCAGTTGCGCGTCGCCAATGTGTTTCATGCCGGCGATGGCAATCTGCATCCGCTCATTCTCTACGACGCCAATAAACCGGGCGAGCTGGAGCGAACCGAGGCATTCGGCGCCGAAATCCTCAAGCTCTGTGTCGCGGTCGGCGGCGTGCTGACCGGCGAGCACGGCGTCGGCGTGGAAAAGCGCGACCTGATGCCCACGATGTTTTCGGAGGTGGATCTCAACCAGCAGCAGCGGTTGAAATGCGCGTTCGACGACAAGGGTCTGCTCAATCCCGGCAAGGTGTTTCCCAAGCTGCACCGTTGCGCCGAACTCGGCCGCATGCACGTCCATGCCGGCCGCGTGGCGTTTCCCGATATTCCGAGGTTCTGATCGCGTCGATGAGTGATGTGCTTAAATCCCGCGACGCCAAGGATGTGGAGGCCGCCGTACAATGGGCGCTCGCCGGCGGCAGGGCGCTCGAGGTCGTCGGCCATGGCTCCAAGCGTGCGGTCGGCCGCCCGAGCCAGACCGATCTCACGCTCGATCTTTCCGGGCTCTCCGGCGTGACGCTCTACGAGCCGGAGGAATTGGTACTGTCCGCGCGCGCGGGCACGCCGATCGCGGAAATAGAGGCGCTGGTCGCCGCCAAGAACCAGCAGCTGGCCTTCGAGCCGATGGATTACGGCCCGCTGCTGGGCGGCCTAGCCAACCGTGGCACCCTGGGCGGGGTGCTGGCGACGAATATTTCCGGCCCGCGCCGGATCAAGGCCGGCGCGGCGCGCGACCATTTCCTCGGCTTTGTGGCGGTGTCAGGTCGCGGCGAGAGCTTCAAGTCCGGCGGCCGGGTGGTGAAGAACGTTACCGGCTACGACCTTTGCAAGCTGATGGCCGGATCCTGGGGCACGCTGGCAGTTCTCACGGACGTCACCATCAAGACGCTGCCGCGGCCGGAAACGGAAGCGACGGTCGTGGTGCTCGGGCTCGATGATGCGGCGGCGATGCGCGCGATGGCGGCAGCCATGCGCTCGTCCTGCGAGGTATCGGGCGCGGCGCATCTGCCGGCCGGCGTTGCCGCCGCAACCCCGCTCGGTCAGGCGGTCGCCACCGGGCGGGCGCTGACCATGTTGCGGCTGGAAGGCGTCGCGCCCTCAGTGGCCCATCGCAAGGCGGGGCTGCTGGCGGCGCTGCAACCGTTCGGCGAGGCCGGCGCCATCGACGATACCGTCTCGCGCGGGTTGTGGCGCGCGGTCCGCGACGCCGCGCCGTTCACGGCCAGCCGCAGCGGAGTTGAGGAACCCCTGTGGCGCATCTCGACCGCGCCGGCCAACGGTGCGGAGCTGGCGCGCTTGATCGCGCGCGCTGGCGAGGCGCAGGTGATGTACGACTGGGCCGGCGGGCTCCTATGGGTCGCCCTGACCCCATCCAATGATGCCGGGGCCGCGGTGGTGCGGCGCGCGGTCGCGGCCAGCGGCGGCCATGCCACCCTCGTCCGCGCGCCGGCGTCGGTGCGGGCCGCGGTCGCGGTATTCGAGCCGCCGGATGCGGCGCTTGGCGCATTGAGCAAGCGCGTGAAGGACAGTTTCGACCCCAAAGGCGTGCTCAATCCGGGCCGCATGTGGGCGGGAGTGTAATCCGTTGCAGACCAATTTCAGCCTGGCGCAACTGGCCGATCCGCAGGTGGCGGAATCCGAGAAGATCATCCGCGCCTGCGTGCATTGCGGCTTCTGCACCGCGACCTGCCCGACCTATGTGCTGCTCGGCGACGAGCTCGATTCGCCGCGCGGGCGCATCTACCTGATCAAGGACATGCTGGAGAACCAGGAGCCGGCGACGCCGGAGGTGGTCAAGCATATCGACCGCTGCCTGTCCTGCCTCGCCTGCATGACCACCTGTCCCTCGGGCGTGCACTACATGCATCTGGTCGATCACGCCCGCGAGTATATCGAGAACACCTACCGGCGGCCGCTGCTCGATCGCGGGCTGCGCGCGCTGCTGGCCCGGGTGATGCCGGACAATGTGCTGTTCGGCTGGGCGCTGCGCTTTGCGCTGCTGGGCAAACCACTCGCGCCGCTCTTGGCCGCGCTTGGCCTCAAGCGGCTTGTTGCCATGCTGCGGCTCACCCCGGCACGCTGGCCCCGCATGCCGGATGCCTCGGGAAGACGGGTGTTTCCGGCGCAGGGCCGGCGCCGGGGCCGGGTCGCACTGATGTCGGGCTGTATCAACCCGGTGCTGGCGCCGTCGACGGCTGAGTCTGCCATCCGCGTCCTCACCCGTCACGGCGTCGAGGTGGTGCTGGCGGCAGGAGAGGGCTGCTGCGGATCTCTGGTTCATCACCTCGGGCGCGAGCAGTTGGCATTACGGCAGGCCCGCAGCAATATCGATGCCTGGGCGGCCGAGGCCGATGCAGAGGGGCTCGATGCCATTCTGGTCACCGTCTCCGGCTGCGGAACCACGGTGAAGGATTACGGCTTCATGTTCCGCGCCGATTCGGCCTATGCGGCCAAGGCGGCGCGTGTCGCTGCGCTAGCCAAGGATGTCAGCGAGTATCTGCACGGTCTCGATCTGGCGCCGGCGGCGGGCTCAAGCGGCCTTGTTATCGCTTATCATTCCGCGTGCTCTTTGCAGCACGGTCAGAAAGTTGACGGCATCCCGAAAGAATTGCTTTGCAAGACCGGCTTCGTGGTCAAAGATGTACCGGAAGGCCATTTGTGTTGCGGTTCGGCGGGAACCTACAACATTCTCCAGCCGGACATTGCGAAAAGGTTGCGCGCACGCAAAGTCGGGAATATCGAGATGCTTGCGCCCGATGTGATCGCCGCCGGAAATATCGGCTGCATCACGCAGATCGCGGCGGGCACGGCCATCCCGGTGGTGCATACGGTCGAGCTGATCGACTGGGCCACCGGCGGGCCCACGCCCGAGGCGCTGAGGGGAAAGCAAGTAACCGCCGCGCCGGCGCAGGCCGAGGCGGCGATCTGATGGTGCGGTAGGGGCTGGAGCCATTCGTGCGGCAGAGTCATACCGTATTTGGTTGAGCGGAAACGATCGGGAGGACGATCATCATGGCGAAGAAGCGAGCGAAGAAGTCGAAGACCAAGGCCAAAAAGTCGAAGCGCGCCGTCACGCGTGGGAAAAAGAAGAAATCGTCGGCAAAGAAGAGCGCCGCGAAGAAGCCGGCCGCCAAAAAGGCGAAGGCAAAGGCGAAGCCGAAGCGCAAGGCCGCCCCCAAGAAGGCGGAGCCAGCCCCGAGCCCGGTCGCGCCGTCCACCTGGCCGATTTTCGGCGGCGGTGGCAGCGGATCCGGCAGCCAAGGCGGCAGCGGGACCTAAGGTCTCGGTCTGCCTGAATAACGGCCCCGCACCCTTGGTGCGGGGCCTCGTGTTCGTGCGGTCGGGACAGCGATGAAGAAGCCCGCCCCCAAACGACGAACGCCGCGCCTCATAGCGGCCGTCCGCAAGCTGGCGGCCAAGGCGCGAAGTACGTCGCCACGCAGCCGGCGCGGCGCTCGAACCAAATCGACGTCCCCTGCTATTCCGAAAAGCATCGCGGTTACCGGCAAGCCCGGTCCGCGCTATGGCGAAATCCTGACGCCGCAAGCGATCGCCTTTCTCGCCGATCTGCACCGCCGTTTCGAGCCGCGGCGCCGGAAACTACTGGCCGCGCGCGCCGCGGGCCAAAAGCGCTACGATGCCGGCGCGCTGCCGGATTTCCTGCCGGAGACCAAGGACATTCGCGAACGCGAATGGACGGTCGCACCGATCCCCCGGGATCTGCGCGACCGCCGCGTCGAGATCACCGGTCCGGTCGATCGCAAGATGATCGTCAATGCGCTCAATTCCGGCGCCAACGTGTTCATGGCGGATTTCGAGGACGCCAATTCGCCGACCTGGGCCAACAACATCGCAGGCCAGATCAATCTGAAAGATCGTTGGCAGGGCAAGATCGACTTCACCGACCGCAGCACCGGCAAGCACTATAAAGTTGGAAAAAACCCGGCAGTGCTGATCGTGCGCCCGCGCGGCTGGCATCTGCCCGAGGCGCACCTCACCGTGGACGGTGAGCCGATTTCTGGCGCGCTGTTCGATTTCGGGCTCTATTTCCTTCACAACGCCAAGGCGCAGATCGCCCAGGGTACCGGACCCTATTTCTATCTGCCGAAGCTGGAGACCCATCAGGAGGCACGGTTGTGGAACGACGTCTTCCTGCACGCGCAGAAGATGCTCGGGTTGCCCAAAGGCACGATCAAGGCGACGGTGCTGATCGAGACGCTGCCGGCTGCTTGCGAGATGGACGAAATCCTGTGGGAGCTTCGCGACCACATTCTCGGTCTCAATGCCGGGCGCTGGGACTACATTTTCTCCTTCATCAAGAAATTTGCCAAGAATCCGGACTATGTGCTGCCCGACCGCGTCCAGGTGGTGATGGGGGAAGCCTTCCTCGGCGCCTATGCCGCGCTGCTGGTGCGAACCTGCCACCGGCGCGGCGCCTTCGCCATGGGCGGCATGGCGGCGCAGATTCCGGTCAAGAACGATCCGAAAGCCAACGACATCGCCTTCGCCAAGGTGCGGGCCGACAAAGAGCGCGAAGTGCGCGACGGCTATGACGGCACCTGGGTGGCGCATCCCGATCTGGTTCCGGTTGCCAGGGAGGTGTTCGACCGCATGATGCCGCAGCCGAACCAGCTTTCCCGCGTGCGGCTGCATGTGCGGGTGCTGCGCGACGACCTGCTGAAAATCCACGCGGGCAGCAAGACCGAGGGCGGCTTCCGCCTCAACATCCGCGTCGGCGTGCAATATATCGAAGCCTGGCTGCGCGGCCGCGGCGCAGTGCCGATCTACAACCTGATGGAGGACGCGGCCACCGCCGAAATCTCGCGCGCGCAGATCTGGCAGTGGATCAAATACGGCGTCGTGCTCGACAGCGGCGCAAAGGCGACGCCGCAATTCTTCGAGCGTGCGCTGAAGGAGGAGATGGAGCGGGTCAAGCGCGAGATCGGCGCCAAGGTCTTTGCCCAGGGCCGTTTCCCCGAAGCGATCGCGCTGTTCCGGCAGGTCTCGCTGGCGCCGGAATTCGTCGAATTCCTGACGCTGCCGGCCTATGAGCTGATTGTCTAAGCCGGATCAGCGCGGTGAGGATTCCGAATGCGAGCACTCTGAGCATCGACTCCCTCTTCGAAAGCGGGCCTTTTGCATCGGCCCAATATCACGCCGCCTCGGCGGCTCCCGGCTTCTCCACCTTCACGCCACCGCCCTCGGTCAGCATCACCTTGTTGAGCAGCTTAACCAGCGCATAGACCGATTCAATGGCCGGCGCCGGCGTGTTGGTGAGCTTGGCCATTTCCAGGATCGAGCCGATCAACGCCTCGGTCTCCAGCGAGCGGCCGGCTTCCACGTCCTGCAGCATCGAGGTCTTGTGCGCGCCCACGCTCTCGGCCCCCTGGATGCGCTTGTCGATGCTGACGCGGAATTTCACACCGAGTTTTTCGGCGATGTCCTGCGCCTCCTTCATCATCTGGGCGGCCAGCGCGCGGGTCTCGGCAAACTGGCAGATGTCGACCAGGGTGGCGTGAGTGAGCGCGCTGATCGGATTGAAGGAAAGGTTGCCCCACGCCTTCAGCCAGATTTCCGAACGGATGTCCTTCAGCACGCGCGACTTGAGCCCGGCTTTGACGAACACGTCGTGCAATGTCTTGACCCGTTCGGTCTCCTTGCCGTCGAGTTCGCCGACCGGGAAACGGTCGCCCTCCACATGGTGGATGACGCCCGGCGCCGTTACCGCCGCCGCCGGATAGACCACGCAGCCGATCAGGCGGTTGGCGTCGACCTTCTTGGTCAGAATTCCAGTCGGGTCGAGACTTTGCAGGCGCTGATTGTCGTATTGGCCGCCGAGTTTCTGGAAGTACCACCAGGGCAGGCCGTTCTGCACCGTCAACACCATGGTGTCGGGGCCGAGCAGCGTGTCGATGTCGCGCACCACCTGGTCGAGGTAGTGCGCCTTGACCGCGAGCACGATCAAATCCTGCTTGCCGGCATCCGCCGCATGCCCGACCGCCTTCACCTTGGCGGTGTCGACCTTGCCGTCATGCCATTCGAGCTTCAGCCCGTTCTTCTGGATGGCGGCGAGATGCGCGCCCTGGTCGATCACCGTCACATCGTTGCCGACGAGCGCAAACTTGGCCGCCATCAGCCCGCCGATAGCGCCGGCGCCGACCACGCAGATGCGCATCGGCTTGGGCGGCTCGCCGAACAGATACGGACTCGGCAGCACCTGGTCGAACCTGTTGGACAGCGTGCCGACGCCATCGATCACGATGTCCACGGTGTTGCTGGCCGCCGCCATCACGCCGGCGCCGAGCGAGGTGCCACAGGCGATCACGTCGCCCGGCATCAGGGTCATGTCCTTGGAGACTGCAGCGACCAGCTTGTAGGGCGGAAAGAACATGTCCGCGACCGGATAGTTCTGCACTTCCTTGCCGTTGAGCACGGTGCGGATCACCAGCTTGGCCGGATCGACGCCGGTGGTGACGACAGGGCCGAAGACGCCGAACGTGTCGAAGCTCTTGGCGCGCGTCCACTGATCGAAGGTGGGAAACTTCTTCATCAGGTCGACGGCGGTGACGTCGTTTACGCAGGTGTAGCCGAAGATGTAATCCTTCGCCTCCGCCTCGCTGACGTTGAAGCATTTCTTGCCGATGACCACGCCGAGCTCGCCTTCGTAAACGATGCGGCCGTCATAGGTCGGCGGCCGGCGGATCGGCGCACCGGCGGGATGATAGGCGTTGGGCGCCTTCAGGAAGTAGAGCGGCTCGGTCGGTTTCTGGAAATCGTTCTTGGCGGCGAGCTGGTGGAAATTGTTCCACAGGCAGATCATCTTCGAGGGATTGCAGGGCGTGAGCACCTTGACGTCGCTGAGCTTGACGCTCTCGCCAGTCGGCTTGGCGCCCGCGAACATGTCGCCGGAGTGCACGGCAATCGTGCCATCCTGCAACGTCCCGAATCCGACCTGGCCGTTGCGTTCGAATCTGATCCACTGCGCCATGACGTGACCTCCAACCGGGGTATTTCGCCCTCAATGGGGCATTGCGGGGCCTGCTTCAACCGGCTCGTTGGCCGTCCGGGGGGCCCTTAGTTACCGTTCCAGGCGCCTAAACTGTGCTCCAATTACAACACCGGGATTCTTTCCATTCAAGTCACCCGGATTCGCCCAAAAATGCAGCAGTTGACGCGGCTTTTGCCTTGCTCCGCATTCTCGGCCTGTTGTTAAATTTGCACGATACAGGGCGATTGCACCCAGTCGGCGTTGCAATTGGCATAAACCGCGCCGTTCCGGGTGGCGTCAACAAAGGGGCTTACGATGAAAAAGGTGGTCTTGTCGGCAGTGGCCGCAGTGCTGTGTGCGACGCCAGCATTGGCGGCTGACGTGGCGGTGGTGCGTAAGGCGGCGCAGGCGCCGGCGCCGGTGAGCATGTGGGACTGGGCATTCGGCGGCGCCACCATGACGGACTACAATTTCCGTGGCATTTCGCAGTCCGACCGCGGTCCGTCCGCGACGGTCTATTCGGAGACCCGACTCAATATCAATCCGAACCTGCAGTTCTATGTCGGCTCGCAATACTGGGCGGTGAAACTGCCGACCGCGCCGAGCGCCGAAGTTGATTTCTACGGCGGCGTCCGACCGACCTTCGGCCCGCTCGCCTTGGATTTCGGCTTCATCTATTACTACTACCCGCGCGAAAATCAGGTCTTCCTCGATCCGGGCACGGGCGGGCTGGGCAATGCGCTGATTCCGGGCGCCATCGCCTTCAGCAAGGCCGACACCGACTTCTGGGAGGTCTACGGCAAGGCTACCTACGAAGTTTCCAAGGACATGTTCTGGATCGGCGGCTACGTCTATTACTCGCCGAGCTGGCTGAACACCGGCGCGCCCGGCACCTATGCCGGCGGCACCGTCAAGTTCAATCTGCCGAACTTCAACGCGCCGGTCTTCGGCCAAGTCGGCTGGTATGTGTCGGGTGAAGCAGCCCGCTACTGGCTCGGCACCACCGACGCGTTCTTCGGCAATATCGATCTGCCGGACTATACCTACTGGAACGCGGGCGTGGCCTTCACCTGGAAGGTGGCGACCCTCGACCTGCGCTATCACGACACCAGCGCCAACACGGCGCAGTGCTTCGTCCTGACCGGCGACCTGCGCGGCCTGCCGGGCGGCGGCAACCCGGTCGGCACTTCGAACTGGTGCTCCTCGGCATTCATCGCCATGCTCAAGTTCGACCTGACGCTGGCGAACCTGAAGTAATAGCGCCGGAGTATCGATTGCGGGCGGCTGCCGGATACGGCGGCCGCCCGTCGCTTTTCAGCTATCCGGCTGGCGTGTCGATCGCACTCTCCCGCACCGTGTAGCGGTCGCCGTCGCGTGTGAGCGTCAATCGGCGGCGGTGGAATGTGGCAAGTGTCGCGCGGTGACCGATAGAGACAACGGTCGTGCCCGGCAGGCGCCCTTGCAGCAGGCGGTAGAGCGCGGCTTCCGCTGGTTCATCGAGCGAAGCGGTGGCCTCGTCGAGAAACAGGTAGTCGGGCGCCTGCAATAGCGCGCGGGCAATGGCGAGCCGCTGCTGTTCGCCGAGCGACAGCATCCGGTTCCAATGCGCCTCCTCGTCGAGCCGCGCGGCGAGCGCGGGCAGCCCGACCGCGGCAATCGTTTCGATCAGCTGGTCGCGGGTGAAATGTCCGGCTTCCGCCGGATAGGTCACCGCCACAGCGAGTGTAGCCACCGGGAAATACGGCCGCTGCGGCAGCATCATCAGCCGTGCGCCACGCGGCACGGTCACGCGGCCGGCACCGAACGGCCAGATGCCGGCGATGGCCCGGAACAGGGAGGACTTGCCCGAGCCGGACGGACCGGACACCAGCACCCGGTCGTCGGGACCAATCACGATCTTGTCCGCCGCCACCAGCGGCGTCCCATTCGGCAACCGTACCAGCAGGTCGTCGATTGCGATCGCTGGCTCTCCGGCGCGCTGGCTGACCTCGATGGCGGGCTCCCGGGTCGCCACCGCCTGACCCTCCGCCATGGCCCGATCGAATCCGTCGAGGCGGTCAATCACGGAGCGCCATTCGGCGAGCTCCCGATAGATGGTGATGATGATCGAAAGCGCATCCTGCACGCTGGTGAAAGCGGAGGCGGTCTGCGTCAGCCCGCCAAGCTGAATGCGACCTGCAAAATAAGCTGGACTGACCACGAGAATGGGAACGACGACCGAGGTCTGCGAATAGCCGGCGGTGAGGAAGGTGAGCTTCTTCATGCGCAGCATGATCTGCCACCAATTGGCGATCACCTTGCCGAACCGGTCGAACAGGCGCTCCTGTTCCGCGGTCTCCCCCTTGAGCAAGGCGACCTGTTCGGAATTCTCCCGCACCCGCACCAGGTTGAAACGGAAATCGGCCTCGTAACGTTGCTGCAGAAAATTCAGCGCAATGAGGGGTGAGCCGATCCAATGGGCGAGCGCGGTGCCGATCGCGGCATAGACGACAGCGATCCAGAGCAGGTAGCCGGGAATGCCGACGTCATAGCCGAACAAGGTCAGCGGCGCGTCGGCGGAGAGGGCCCACAGGATGGCGGCAAAGGAGGCCAGTGTGACGATGGCGCCAAGCAGCCGCAACCCGATATAGAGCCCGCGCTCGACGAACAGATTGATATCGTCGGCGATGCGCTGATCCGGGTTGTCGGCGGCATCGCCAAGCAACTGCATCCGGTAATGATTGGCGTCGGCGAGCCAATCTCCGAGATAGCGCCGGGTCATCCAGGTGCGCCAGCGGATCTGCAGCCATTGCCGCAGATAGAGCTGATAGACCGCGAGCACGATGAACGCCGCCGCCAGCATCGAAAAGAACAGCAATTCGCGGACGAAGACGTCCCAGTTGCGATCCTGCAGCGCGTTGTAGAAGCGGGCATTCCACAGATTGAGCAGAACAGTGATGCCGACGATCGCCAGTTCGATGGCAATCACCGCGGCCAGCAGGATGCGCCCGGCCCAGCGGTCCTCGGAGAAGAAATACGGCTTGGCGAGCCGCCAGATGACGGCGAATGTGACGAAACGGCGCGGCACGGCGGTCTCCTATCGGTGTCCGGCAGGGCTGCAGGCCCGGCGGGCGGATCGTGCAATCAATAGCGCGCGATCCGAGGCGAAATGGCGGATTTTGCCGACGGCAATCGGGCTTTGATTCCTCTTTTTCCAGAGGCGAGCGATTTGCCATACAGCCGGTAGGAGGCTTGTGCGGCGGACGCAATCCATCCAAACTATCCCCAGGATCCCTGGAATACGGGGGTCCGTTCCGCGGTTGATCAAATCGAACAGTTCACCTGAAGGCCGCTACAAAAATTTCTCAAGCGAGCGAGGAGTTCCTCATGTCCACCGAGAAATCGCGTACGTCCAAGGCCACGACCCGGCGCAAATTCCTGGTCGCGGCGGGCGCCACCGGCGCTGCGACGATTGCCATGCCGCAAGTCTCGCGCGCCCAGACCGTCAACTGGAAATATCAATCGACCTGGCCGACCAAGGACATCTTCCACGAGATGGCCGCCGACTACGCCAAGAAGGTCAACGACATGTCGGGCGGGCGGCTCCGCCTGGAAGTGCTCGCCGCCGGCTCGGTGGTGCCGGCCTTCCAAATGCAGGACGCGGTGCAGGCCGGTATTCTCGACGGCGGCCACGGCGTCTGTGCCTACTGGTACGGCAAGCACAAGGCCTATTCGCTGTTCGGCACCCCGCCGTCGTTCGGCTGGGACGCCCATGGCTTCCTCGGTTGGTTCTATCACGGCGGCGGCGAGGCGCTTTACAAGGAGCTGGTCAACGACATCTTGAAGCTCAATCTGGTCGGCTTCCTCTACTTCCCGATGCCGACCCAGCCGCTCGGCTGGTTCAAGAAAGAGGTCAAGAGCATCGACGACTTCAAGGGCATGAAATACCGCACCGTGGGATTGTCCGCCGATCTGTTCAAGGAGATGGGCGCGGCGGTCACCATCCTGCCGGGCGGCGAGATCGTGCCGGCGATGGATCGCGGACTGCTGGACTCGGCCGAGTTCAACAACCCGTCGTCCGACATCCTGCTCGGCTTCCCGGATGTGTCGAAGTTCTACATGATGGGCAGCCACCATCAGCAGGCGGAGTCGTTCGAGGTTATCTTCAACAAGGCCAAATACGACGCACTGCCGGTCGAATTGAAATCGATCCTGAGAAACGCCGCCTTCGCGGCCACCGCCGACCAGCTCGCGCTCGCCTACGATCGTTATTCGAAGGATCTCGAAGCGATCCGCAAGCGCGGCGTCAATGTGATCAAGACCGGCGACGCGGTGCTCAGCGGGCAGCTCAAGCTCTGGGACAAGGTGATCGCCGATCAGTCGAAGGAGCCGTTCTTCAAGAAAGTGATCGACTCGCAGAAGGATTGGGTGAAGCGCACCGGCGCCTATCTGCAAGTCAACAATCTCGACAGCAACGCGCTCAACGCGGCGTACAAGCACTTCTTCGGCTAACAAGAACGGCGAGCCCGCACGGACTAAGTCGGTTCGTGCGGGTCTTGCACCGCCCATCATCAAAAACGGGCGTTGGACGGGGCGGCGGCGAGGCCATGAACCGGGTTTTGCTCTGGGTTGATCAGCTCAGCACCTGGGTCGGCAAGACTGCCGGCTGGTGCATCCTCATTCTGACCTTCACCACCAGCTACGAAGTCTTCATGCGCTACTTTTTCCTGGCGCCAACCGAGTGGGCGTTCGATGCCAGTTACATGCTCTACGGCACGCTGTTCATGCTGGCCGGCGCCTATACGCTGTCGCGCAACGCCCATGTGCGCGGCGATTTCATCTACCGCTCGTGGCCGCCGCGCCGGCAGGCGACCATGGACCTGGTGCTCTATTTCCTGTTCTTTTTTCCCGGCATGCTGGCCTTCGTCTATGCCGGCTATCACTACGCCCGGCTGTCCTGGATGATAAGCGAGCGCTCCGCGGCCAGCCCGTTCGGACCGCCGGTCTATCATTTCAAGACCCTGATCCCGATCGTCGGCGTGCTCATGGTCATGCAGGGCATCGTCGAAGTCATCCGCTGCGTGCAGTGCATTCGCAGCGGAACATGGCCCAATCGGCTGCACGACGTGGAAGAGCTCGACAAGATCATCCTCGAAAAAGCCGAGCAGGGCGAATTGGAAGTGGTCAAGGAGCTTGAAGAAATCGGCGCGCGTAAGGGGGTAAACTGATGTTCGGGTTGGGGAACCCCGAGTTGGGCGTGTTGATGCTCTTCTTGTTCGTCATTTTCATCATGTTCGGATTTCCGATTGCCTTCACCTTGATGGCGCTCGGCGTGTTCTTCGGCTACTTCGCGATGGGCGACCTGGTATTCAACCTGCTCGTCCAGCGTACCTATTCGGTGATGACCAACGACGTGCTGATCTCGATCCCGCTGTTCGTGTTCATGGGATACGTGATCGAGCGCGCCAACATCCTCGACCGCCTGTTTCGCTCCCTGCAGCTGGCCGCCGGGCCGATGCCCGCCTCGCTCGCGCTCGCGACGCTTGCCACCTGCGCGCTGTTTGCCACGGCGACCGGCATCGTCGGCGCCGTGGTGACGCTGATGGGTCTCTTGGCCTTTCCCGCGATGTTGCGGGCCGGTTACGACGTGAAGCTCTCTGCCGGCGTGGTCTGTGCCGGCGGCTGCCTTGGCATCCTCATTCCACCGAGCGTCATGCTGATCCTCTATGGCGCCACCGCCGGCGTCTCGGTGGTGAAACTCTATGCCGGCGCATTCTTCCCGGGTCTCATGCTGGCCGGGCTCTACATGCTGTTTGTGATCATCATGAGCATGCTCAATCCATCGCTGGCGCCCAAGCTGCCGCCGGAGGAGCGCAACGTCCCGTTGGGCACGGTTGTGAAAGCGCTGACCATCTCTTTCCTCCCGCTCGCCGGCCTGATCGCCGCGGCGCTCGGCTCCATCATTTTCGGACTGGCGACGCCGTCGGAGGCCGCCGCCATGGGCTCGCTCGGCGCGTTGCTGCTGGCGGTGGGATATGGCGCGGACTATTCGCGGCTTTGGGCGCGCATCCTGATCCAGGTCTACGGCGTGATCGCCATCGCGTACCTGATCTACATGATCGTTTGCAGCTTTACGGCTTACAGCGTCGATCGCCGGGTCAACCTGTTCGTATTTTCGCTCACACTGCTGGTCGGCTTGGCGCTGATCCCCAAGACTTCCTTCAAACTGGCGCAACTGAGAGAAGCCGTGTTCCTCACCGCCCGCACCACGGCGATGGTCTGCTGGCTGTTCATCGGCTCGTTCACCTTCTCGGCGGTGTTCGCCTATCTCGGCGGCCACGAGCCGATCGAGAAATTCGTCACCGCGATGAATCTGTCGCCGCTCGGATTCATGATTCTCGCGCAAATCATCATCTTTGTCCTGGGATGGCCGCTGGAGTGGACCGAGATCATCGTCATCTTCATGCCGATCTTCCTCCCGCTATTGAAGACATTCGACGTCGATCCGCTGTTCTTCGGCCTGCTGGTGGCACTCAATATCCAGACCTCGTTCCTGTCGCCGCCGGTCGCCATGGCGCCGTTCTATCTCAAGGGCGTCGCGCCGAGCTGGGTCAACATCAACGATATCTTCCGCGGCGTCTTGCCGTTCATGTTCATCGTCATCGTCGCGATGATCATGCTGTACACCTTCCCGCAGATCGGCCTCTGGCTGCCGACGCAGGTCTATCGCTGAGGCCGGATCGGAGGGGCAATGCTTTCTGTGATTAGCGGAGCGGTCGTGCTGGTATTGACCATAATCGTTTTTTGGTATTGCCTGCCGCGCGGCGGTAAGCATCATCGTTTCGTCGGCACCGAGGCGGAGCCGTATGTCGGCGTCGCCTTCTGCGCGGCGACTGCGCTCGGCTGCACCATGCTGCTGTCGGGCATCATCAACCTGATGAGCGCCTCCTAGCGCGCCCAGGTTTCCGACTAAAACAAACGCCGCCCTCGCGCAAGGGCGGCGTTTTTATTCGCGCGGCAGCGCCGCCTTACGCCGCGTTCGGTGGGGCGCCGAGGTGCTGCTTGAAGAACGCCAATGTGCGACCCCAGGCGAGGTCTGTTGCGGCCTTGTCATAGCGGGCCGCGTTGGTGTCGTTGTTGAAGGCGTGGTTGACGTTTGAATACATGTAAATCGTGTATTTCTTGTTGTTCGCCTTCAGCGCCGCCTCATAGGCAGCAATCCCGGCGTTGATACGCTGGTCGAGACCGGCATAGTGCAGCAACAGCGGGGCGCGGATCGCCGCAACTCTTTCGGCCGGAGGCTGATCCCCATAGTAGACAACCACGGCGTCGAGTTCAGCGCTGTCCGTGGCCATGCGGTTCATGACACCGCCGCCGAAGCAGTAACCGACCGCGCCGACCTTACCGGCTGACTCAGGATGATTTTTGAGAAAGGACACCGATGCGACAGCTTCGGCGATCATATCATCGCGATTGGTCTTGCTGTGAAGGATCCGCGCCTGCTCTTCATCGGCGGGCGTGCCGCCGCTGACTGACAACAAGTCGGGCGCGAGCACGAGGAAACCCTCCAGTGCAAAACGTCGCGCGACGTCCGGAATGTGCGGATTGAGCCCACGATTTTCGTGGATGACAATAATGGCGGGGCGCTTGCCCTTGGCTTTCGGACGTACGAGATAGGCCGAAACCTTGCCCTTGGGAGAGTCGTACGAGATCGTTTCACTGACAAGACGGGGTTCGTTCTCGGGAACAATCGTCGCCTGCGCATAATCGTTCTGCAAAAGCGGCAACAGCGCCGTGGCAGCAGCGGTCGACCCGGCGAGCGCCGCCAGCCGATCGAGAAAATCGCGGCGGTTGATCAGGCCATGCGTAAAGCGGTCGTAGAGATTGATGATTTTCTGGTCCATGGGCGCTTCCATCGCAGGCGGCTTGGCAAGCCGACGTTTTCTCACCGATCGCGAGGAGCCATGTGCTCCTCGCCGACCTGTGCGGATGACGCCGTCGGCCCGATCGCTCAGAACTTGATCATGTCGAATTTTGTCAGCGTCACATTGTTGGAAATGGTCGGCGCGCGCGCCAGCAGCCAAACCACCGCCTGCTCGGCGTAGGCATTTTCCGAAGACGCGCCGTCCACCGGGACGACGACTTTGATGCCCCGCAACGCCGCCTGGCTGGACGTATAGAGGATGGCGCCGTGTGCGGCGGTGCCGACCGCAATAATCGTGGTGATCCCCTTGTCCTTGAGAATCTTTTCGAGGTCGGTGCGCACGAACTTGTCCGCATTCGTGCCGGTGATGAGTTGCTCGCCCTGTTTCGGGGCCACCTGAGGCAGAATGTCGGCGGCGGTCGCCTGGCCGGCCACGGTGTGAATCACCGTCAAGCCCTTCGCCCGCGCGTTTTCGATCAGCTTGGCGATGGCCGGGACGGACGCGACACAACGCGGGCGCCGCTCGTTGTTGCACGAGCCCTTGACGATATCCAGCACCAGCAGGGCGGTGGTCTTAGGGTCGATGGTGACCGCCTTCAGCTCGGGCGCCGGCTCGGGCTTCACGCTCGCCCATTCGTCGATGATGGTTGCGTTTGCGCTGCTGCTCGCGATGCCGGTGGCGAATGCCATGGCACTGGCTGCAACAACAATGGACGGTACAAGCCTGCGGGCGTTTCTCATTCTCAACCTCCCTTAATCTTTCTGCGTGTTAGGCGCGAAGCGGCGGATCATGGCGATAGGCCACAGGGGTGTCAAAGTGACCGCCGCCCGGTGAAACTTTGACGCAGGTGACCCTGTCAGCGCCGCCGACCGGCATTGGGAACTAACGAACAGAGAGTGCTGTATATTCCCGCCCACCAAGATAGAAATTTGGCCGGCCGTCGGTGGCGGGGCCAAATCACAGGAAATTGAGGATAGCCGGACCGGGCATCTTGCGAGCCGGGCCGGTTGCCCCGCAGGTGGTCGCCGCTTTGGACGCCCGGCTCAGAGGCCTGCGACCGCCGCGTCTTGTGGTCATTTTCTGCTCCGTGGAGAACAGCATGGTTGGTTCCGCGTCCGTCCACCGAATGAGCGGCTTGTTCTTGCTGGTCGTGATGGGGGTTTGGACCGCAGCCTCCGCGCCGGCGCCCGCCGATACAGGCTTTCCGTTCGATACCGAGCTCCTGCTCGACGCCGATCCGATGCGCGGGTCGAAACGGGTGCCGATCCTCACGGTCGGACCGAAGGGCGACACCTTGATCGAGCTATGGTGCAACAGCGTGCAGTCGCAATTCGTCGTGGTCGACAACACGCTCACCATCCTGACGACCGGGCAAAAGAGCGAGCGGCAATGCGATCCGGAGCGCATGCGCGCCGATGAGGACCTGCTGGCGGCACTGCTCGAAGTGACCGGCTGGCGCTGGGAGAACGACCTGCTGGTGCTGCGCGGCAGCCGGGCCGTGCGCTTTCGCCGCAGCACCCACTGACCAGGCTGCTCTTCCGCCGGTTGCACGCAACGGCGCGCAAAGTCCAGCGGTGCTGCCCGCCGTTGGTGACCTTGGCCGTTTCCCGTGCAGCCTGCCCGCAATCTAAGCAACCGGCCTTGAACGGGGCTGGAATCCGGTGACAATGACCCAGGTTGTGACGGGCTGAAACTGGCCCGCGGGTTGCTTGCAAAAAGCTGGTTCACACAAGGGGAGACGGGCGATGCAACGTCACGCGGTCAAGAATTTCGCATGGGCGGGAGTGGCTGGCGCCGCTCTGCTGACGGGCGCCGCATTGGCGCAGCAGCCACAGGCGCAGCAGCAGCCGCAGCAACAGCAAGCCGCGCCGCCGGCCACGGTTCCGCAGCCGATCCCGGGTGCGGCCGATCCCAAGCTGCGGGCGGTGGCGCTGCCGAACGGTAAGAAACTGCACATGCTGCCGGCGACGCTCGAAACCACCCAATGGGGCTGGTTCGACAATGCCCAGCCCCCAGTGCTGCGCATCAATTCCGGCGACACCGTCGTCATGGAAACCATGATGCATAGCCACAATCAGGTGGTGCCGGGAACGACCATCGAGCAGATCAAGAAGACCCGTACCGACTTTCCTGGCCGCGGCCCGCACACTTTGACCGGCCCGATCTATGTCGAGGAGGCGCAACCGGGTGACGTGTTGAAAGTGACGATCCAGCGGATCGTGCCGCGCGCCTATGCGACCAATTTCAACGTGCCCGGCATGTTCGGCCAGTTCCCGAAGGAATATCAGGACGGGCAGGTCAAATATATGTATCTCGACCTCGACCGGATGACGACCGAGTTCCTGCCGGGCGTGGTGATCCCGCTGCGGCCGTTCCCCGGCACGCTCGGCGTCGCGCGCAAAGAGCCCGGACGCTACAGCAGCGTTCCTCCCGGCGAGTTCGCCGGCAACATGGACATCCGCGACCTCACCGAGGGCTCAAGCCTCTATGTGCCGGTGCATGTGCCGGGCGCGCTGCTGTGGACCGGCGACTCCCATGCCGGACAGGGCAATGGCGAAATCAATCTCACCGCCATCGAAACCGCCTATCGCGAATTCCGCATTGTCGTCGAAGTGATCAAGGGCAGGCCGCTCGACTTCCCGCGCATCGAGACGCGGCGCTCGTGGATCACCATGGGCTTCGACCAGGATCTCAACAAGGCATGGGATCAGGCCAAGGCGCAGACGGTGAAGCTGCTCGCCGAGCAGCACGGCGTTTCGCCGGAACAGGCGGCGAAACTGATGACCGGCATCTCGGACTGCCGCGTGTCCCAGGTGGTCAACGTCAAGAAGGGCATCCACTGCCTCAATCCCAAGAACCGGCGTGGCGGGGAGGACATGGAACGTCCGACCAAGGAGACGCCGCGCTACTACGTGACCCACGTCAAGGACGCCGACCTCAACAAGGCGATGAACGACGCCTCCATGGCGATGATCAAGCTCCTGGAGAACGACCGGAAGATCGCCCGGCTCGATGCTTATGGGCTGGCCAGCGTGGCGATGGATTGCCGGGTCGGCGCCGTCTCGGACACCGAGAAGAACGTGCACTGCCTGATGCCGAAGAGCCTCTGGCGGACGGCACGGCGCTAAGCGGCATAGGAAGGGCCGCCGCGGCGGTCCTTCCGGTCCGGACATGTCGGCTCGGGCCTCGATGGGTGTTTTGGTTGCGGCGGCGGTGCTGGTCATGGCCGCAGACGCCCGTTCCGACGACCGGCTCGCCATCGTCACCACCACCACCGACTTGCGCAGCCTGGTCGAGGCGGTCGGCGGTGACCGCGTATCGGTCGTGAGCCTGGTGCCGCCGCAACTCGATCCGGAGGACTATCAGCCGAAGCCGCAGGACGTCGCGCGCCTGAAACAGGCGCGCATGGTGGTGCGCGTCGGGCTCGATTTCGACGTCTGGTTCGATCGGCTGTTGCAGCAGACCGGGATCGGGCGCCGCGATCCGCGTTATGTGGACACCTCATTCGCCATTGCCCCGCTCGAAGTGCGTGGCGCGACCGTCGGCCCCGGCGACGGTCACGCCCATGGCAGCGGCAATCCGCATTACTGGCTCGATCCGAAAAACGCCGATATCGTCACCGGAAATATTCTGGAGGCGCTGGTTCGCGTCGATCCGCACAATGCGTTCGGCTACGAGGCCAACCGGCTTGCTTTCCTGAAACGGCTCGACGGCAAGCTCACCGAATGGGAGGGCAAGCTGGCGTCGTTCGCCAATGTGCCGCTGGTCTCGTATCACAACACCTGGGCTTACTTCGCCCGCCGTTTCCGCCTCGACTTCGTGGGCTTCATCGAGCCGCGCCCAGGCGTGCCGCCGTCGCCGTTCCAGCTTTCCTCCATCATAAAGACGATCCAGGCGCGCAAGGTGCCGATCATCGTGCGCGCCGCGCATGAGCCGGAGCGGCATGCCGCCTTTGTTGCCAAGCGAACCAATATCGCCATTGCCGTGCTCGCCGCCTCGGTCGGCGCCCTGCCGCAGGCCACGGACTATCTGTCGTTGTTCGATGCCAATGTCGCCGCGCTGCTGGCGGCCAAAGCCGGACCAAAAACCGGGCCAAAAGCCGGACCAAGAATTGAGCCATGAGCGACGCGGTCCTCCTGCTCTGGCCGTCATTTCTGGTGGCGCTCTGCCTGGTCGGCATCCATGCCTATTTCGGCCTGCAGGTGCTCGCCCGCAACGTGATCTTTGTCGATCTGGCGTTGGCGCAAGTCGCAGCGCTCGGTGCGACCGTCGCCTTTATGCTGGGTCATCCGGCGCAAGGCACGGCTGCCTATGGCTATTCGCTGGGCTTCACGCTGCTCGCGGCAGTGCTGTTGACCATGACGCGGGTCTGGTCGCAGCGCGTCTCGCAAGAGGCGCTGATCGGCGTGATCTATGTGGTCGCTGCGGCCGCGGCAATTCTGTTGATCGATCGCGCGCCGCAGGGCGCCGAACATCTCAAGCAGATCCTCACCGGCAATATCCTGACCTCAGGTACTGACGATCTGCTGGTGCTGGTGCCGCTCTATGCCGCGATCGGCGGTCTGCACTGGGTGTTGCGGCGGCAGATGCAAGCCCATTCATTGATCGGGGACCTGCTGTTCTACGCCAGCTTCGGCGTGGTGGTCACCAGCTCGGTTGCGGTCGCCGGCGTCCTGCTGGTGTTTTCGTTCCTGATCATCCCGGCGGCGATCGGAGTCATTTTTGCCGACGGGCTGCAGCGTCAACTCGCCATCGGCTGGATCGCCGGCACCGCCGCCAGCGCCGCCGGTCTGGCGCTGTCCTTTGTGTTCGATCTGCCGACCGGCGCCACCATGGTCTGCACCTTCGGCGCGGCGCTAGCGTTCGCCGGCCTGTGCTATCCGTTCCTGCGCGGCGATCCGCGAGTGGCGCTGCGGCGCGGCCTTGTCGTTATGCGCGCCGCGGTGGCCTTGCTGCTTGCCGGCTCGGCTATTCAGCTGATGGCGCTGCCGCGCGCCGACCAGCCGCTGCTCGACAGCGTCGAACATTTCCTGCCCGCGCTGCGGGGGGCCTATTTCTCGGCGAGCGAGGTGAGTACCCACGAAGACGCCAACGAATTCGCCGAGCGCTACCGCATGCAGGCGGAGCAATTGAACGAGATGGAAGCGCGCAGCCGCTCCGGCAGCGAGAGCATCGATGACATGACCGTGCGGCGGCTGTCATCATTCGTGCGCTCCTATAGCGAGATGCGCAAAGGCGAGGAATTCGTCATGCGCGAGGTGCGCGCGCGAGCGCGCGAGCGCGTGCGCTGGGTGGCCGGACCGGTCACGCTGGTCTTGGCGCTGCTGATCTTTCCCGGTATCGCCGGGCGCCTGCGACGGGCCATCGAGAACCGTCGGCCACGGACCGCAGCGCCTGAATGAAAAGAAAAGGGCGCGGCCGAAGCCGCGCCCTGTCGTTGATAACCCGGCGTCGAGGTCTGGTTAGAAACCCATCCCGCCCATTCCGCCGCCACCTTGCGGCATAGCCGGCGCCGCATCCCTCGGCAGTTCGGCGACCATGGCTTCGGTGGTCACCAACAGGCCGGCGACCGAGGCGGCATCTTGCAATGCCGCGCGCACCACCTTGGCCGGGTCGATGATGCCCTTGGCGACCATGTCGACATATTCCTCGGACTGCGCATCGAAGCCGAAGGTCTCCGACTTGTTCTCGGTGATCTTGCCGACCACGATCGAGCCCTCGACCCCGGAATTCTCCGCGATTTGCCGGATCGGAGCTTCCAGCGCCTTCAGCACGATATTGATCCCGGCCTGCACGTCGGAATTGTCGTTGGTCAGCTTGCCGACCGCCTTCTTGGCGCGCAGCAGCGCCACGCCGCCGCCCGGCACGATGCCTTCCTCGACCGCGGCGCGGGTGGCGTTGAGCGCGTCCTCGACGCGATCCTTCTTCTCCTTCACCTCGATCTCGGTGGCGCCGCCGACGCGAATGATGGCGACGCCGCCGGCGAGCTTGGCCAGCCGCTCCTGCAGCTTCTCCTTGTCGTAGTCCGAGGTGGTCTCCTCGATCTGCGCCTTGATCTGGCCGATGCGCGCCTCGATCTCCTTCTTCTTGCCGGCGCCACTGACGACGGTGGTCTTTTCTTTCTCGATGATCACCTTCTTGGCGCGCCCGAGCATGGCGAGCGTGACGTTATCCAGCTTGATGCCGAGGTCTTCCGAGATCAACTGGCCGCCGGTCAGGATCGCGATGTCCTCCAACATGGCCTTGCGGCGGTCGCCGAAGCCCGGCGCCTTGACCGCTGCGACCTTCAATCCGCCGCGCAGCTTGTTGACCACCAGCGTGGCGAGCGCCTCGCCTTCGACGTCCTCGGCGATGATCACCAGCGGCTTGCCCGATTGCACGACGGCTTCCAGCACCGGCAGCATCGCCTGCAGGCCCGAGAGCTTCTTTTCATGCAGCAGGACGTAAGCGTCTTCCAGCTCGGCCACCATCTTCTCGGCATTGGTGATGAAGTAGGGCGAGAGATAACCGCGGTCGAACTGCATGCCTTCGACGATCTCGACCTCGGTCTCCAGCGACTTCGCCTCTTCGACCGTGATGACGCCTTCGTTGCCGACCTTCTGCATCGCCTGGGCGATCATCTTGCCGATATTGACGTCGCCGTTCGATGAGATGGTGCCGATCTGGGCGATCTCGGCGGAAGACTGCACCTTCTTGGCGCGTTTCGCGATGTCGCCGACCACCGCGGCCACCGCGATGTCGATGCCGCGCTTGAGGTCCATCGGGTTCATGCCGGCGGCAACCGACTTGGCGCCTTCGCGAACGATCGCCTGCGCCAGCACGGTGGCGGTGGTGGTGCCGTCGCCGGCCAGGTCATTGGTCCTCTGGGCGACTTCGCGCACCATCTGCGCGCCCATGTTCTCGAACTTGTCCTCGAGCTCGATCTCCTTGGCGACGGTGACGCCGTCCTTGGTGATGCGCGGGGCGCCGAAGCTCTTGTCGAGCACGACATTGCGGCCCTTGGGGCCGAGCGTGACCTTTACCGCATTGGCGAGGATGTCGACGCCGCGCAGCATCTTGTCGCGCGCGTCGGAGGAGAATTTCACTTCTTTGGCAGCCATTTCGATTTGCTCCGTTTCTGTCTCAACCCTCATCCTGAGGAGGCGCGAAGCGCCGTCTCGAAGGATGAGGCCGAAGGCATTCAGGGGGCCTCGTCCTTCGAGACGCGCCCGTCGGGCGCTCCTCAGGACGAGGATTTACGTCAGGCGACCACGCCCATGATGTCGGACTCCTTCATGATCAGGAGTTCCTCGCCGTCGAGCTGCACCTCGGTGCCCGACCACTTGCCGAACAACACACGGTCGCCGGCCTTCACGTCCGGCTTGATGACTTTGCCAGCCTCGTCACGCCCGCCGGGGCCGACGGCAATCACTTCGCCTTCCTGCGGCTTCTCCTTGGCGGTGTCGGGAATGATGATGCCGCCCTTGGTCTTTTCCTCGGCCTTGATGCGGCGCACGACCACGCGGTCATGCAGGGGACGGAAGTTCGTCTTCGCCATTGCAACCTCATACCTGCGCCGGTGGCGCTCTAAACCATTGACTGATCGGCTCAATTTTAGGATGTGTAGCACTCTACGTTCATGAGTGCCAACGGCCTCGGACATAGGTCCCCCGCTCCGACCTGTCAAGCTGCGGGGCAAAGCGCCGGTAAAGGCTTGGCCTGCGGCCTCGGTCGCCCGCCGCCCCACATCCGCCTTGCGGCTCTTGCACCATGGCCGCCACAATCGCCGTTGGGTTCCGAATTCGGCGCCGGCAGGGGCCGCAAGCCGCCGGTTGTGTGACCGTCGGGGCCAGGCCGCCTTGCCGAACCGTTAACCCTGAAACGGTTACAAGCTTCAGGGATTGTATTGTATTGGCCGCGGCTCTCGTTTGCCTGCCGCGGCGCCTGTGTGAGGGGATGGCACGGTCATGGGGACACGCACCCGCGTTTCGCCGTTCATTGCGGCGGTTTTGGCTTTGTCGGCGACGGCGCTGGCGGGTTGCGGCACCTTCTCGTCCCCGCAGCCGGAGCCGGCCCTGAGTCAGCCGCTGCCGGCGCCGGAAATTCCCGCCACCATCCGCTCCTCCGAGATCGTCGGGCGCTGGGGCTATGCTGCCTATCACAAGCCGGAGGATCGCCCGCGCACCGAGACCAATGCGCGCGGCCAATGCCGCCAGCCGTTCGTGATCGGGCAGGGGCCGAGCGGCGGCGTCATGATGTATCTCGCCGACCAAACCGAACTGACCGAGCTGCGGCTCAAGGGCAGCCAGGGCGGGCGCAATTATATCGGTCCCGCGGGCGAAGCCGGCGGGCCGCAGGACCGGGAAATCGTCTCGTTCGACGGCCGGGTCATGGTGCTGCGTTTTGTCGATCCGGAAATCGCCAGCCGCTACGGCACCGGCGTGTTCGTACGTTGCGCGCCGGGTCCTGCGGGCGCCGGAGCCGGCACTGCGCCGCGTCCCAAGGCCGGCCCAAAGGCCGGCCCAAAGACCGGCGCGAAGACCAGCAGCGCGGCGAAATGACCGTCACCATCTGGCACAATCCGAAATGCGCGACCTCGCGCAAAGTTCTGCAGACGCTCCGCGGCAAGGGCGTAGAGCCGCACATCGTTGAATATCTGGAAACGCCGCCGGGCGCAGCCGAGATCAAAGCAGCGCTCAAGCAGATGGGACTCAAACCGCGCGATCTGTTGCGCCGGCGCGGCACGCCCTTTGACGAGCTTGGACTGGACGATCCCAAACGCAGCGATGCGGAACTGATCGCCGCCATGGCCGAGCATCCGATCCTGATCGAACGGCCGGTGGTGTTCACCAACAAGGGAGCGCGGCTCTGCCGCCCGCCGGAGCGGCTCGAGGAGATTTTGTAGTGGCTGCATCGCGTTTACGCGCGGTGCCGCTGGCCGCCTGGGAGCGCGACGGGCTGAAGGCCGCACTTGCCGGAGCCGGCCAACCCGTCGGCGACCTCGGACGCGACGATCTTTTGTTCTGGCGCTTCGAGCAGACCGACGACATGCCGGTCGGGTTCGGCGGCCTGGAAATTCACGACCGCGATGCCTTGCTGCGTTCCGTCGTAACGCTTCCCCCGCTGCGCCACCGCGGCATGGGCGCTGCGATCATCGCCCAACTGGAACAGGAAGCGGATCTGCACGGCTGCCGGGCGGTCTATCTGCTGGCCGCGGAGGATTCGGAATTCTTTGCCACGCTCGGCTATGCGCCCTGCGCGCGCGAGACGGCGCCCGCGGCGATCCGCGCCAGCGAGCAGTTTGCGGCGCTCGGTCCGGCCGATGCCGCGCTGATGGTCAAGCAGCTGACATAGAACACGGCCGCGGGACGCACGACGAACGCGATCGGTCAGTGCGTGCGGAACAGCGCGTCGATGTCGGCTTGCGAGGCGTGTCCCTGATCGCCGTCGAGCTTAGGGCCGTTGAGCAACGCGGTCTCGCGATGCGGCTCGGGGGCGGGGGCAGGAGCGACGGGCGCTTTGAATGCTTCGATGTCACCCCAGATCTCTTTCATGCGCGCAACATGGTCTTCCACCAGCTTCAGCGTCGCCAGCACCTTGGTGATGCGTTGGCCGGTGAGGTCGTGAAAGTTACACGCTTCGAAGATGCGTACCACTTGATCCTGGATGTCCTGGGTCAGCGCATGATGCTGTTCTTGTTTCACGACCGACGACAGCGCACTCGCCGCCTCGTCGATCTGTTCCGCTGAATCGAGCAATTGCTGCGTCGCCTGTTCGGCGCTGTTCACCACGGCGTCGAGTTCGCGCACGACGCGGCCGCCGTGACCATCGAATCCGCTGAGATCGAGCGTCGCAAGCTCCTGCCGGGTGCGGCTGATGGCGCGTTGGATGGCGTCGGTCTCGTTCTTGAGCTTGCGCAGACCGCCGGCTGCAGCCTGGTCGGCCGCAGACGCGGGCGCATGCACGTTGCGCCGCGCCAGCAGCTCGTGCAGCCCCTTCAATTCGGTCAAGATCTCCTGCTGATAAGGTGGCGATGTGGCCTCGTGGCTGAGTGAGGCTGCCATCGACGCAGCCGGATTCATCATTTCGATGCGAAAGACTTTGCGTGGTGCCGGCACGGTTCGCTCCCCTGTCGGCGATGTTTTAGTGCGATGCGGCTTAACGCAGGGTTCATCGCGCCACGATCGCCGAGAACCAATGATTAACCATGACCGATCGATGTTTACGACACATCAACTATAACTTGATGAACAAAGCATTCCCGGCGGCGATGGGCGCAATTCTCGCGCCGGTTTTTACCAATCCGATCGGGTTTATGACTTTACTGGGGCGCGTGGAACGCAGCAGTCGGCGTTCCTTGTCGGCGATCCAGTGCAGAGTACGTCCATGCAGCGTCTGGTCCTCTTCCCCATCCTTGCAAGCTTCGCATCCGCGGCCTTCGCATCGGCAGCCTTGGCCGGTCCGCTCCCCCTCACGCCTGAAAACCAAATGCCGGCCGTACCGGTGCAGCAAGCCGCGGTCGAGCAGCAGAATCTCGGCGGCGGGTTTCTGGAGTTCATCTTCCGCGCGCCCGGTGGGCAGCCGTATCCGCAACCGCAGCCGCGCTACGAGCGCGCGCCGTTGGTGATGCCGCCGCAAGGGCGGCAGGCGCCGCCAGTGTTTTTCCGCGGACAGCCGGCCGAGCCGATGAATTACGGTTATGAAGCGGTGGAGCCCGACGAGCGGCCCGCCGCCCGCCCGGCGCGGCCGGCGATGAACCCGCGCTTTCAACGGCAAGAGGTCAGCTACGACGGCAACGAAAAGCCGGGCACGGTGATCATCAACACCCGCGAGCGGCTGCTTTATCTGGTGAAGGACGACGGCAAGGCCGTCCGCTACGGCATCGGTGTCGGCCGCCCCGGCTTCACCTGGGCCGGCGTGCGTCAGGTATCCGCCAAGAAGGAATGGCCGGACTGGCGGCCGCCGGACGAAATGCTCAAGCGCCAGCCTCATCTACCGCGCTACATGCCCGGCGGGCCGGACAATCCGCTCGGCGCGCGCGCCTTGTATCTCGGCTCGACGCTGTACCGCATTCATGGCTCGAACGAGCCGTGGACCATCGGACAGGCGGTGTCCTCGGGCTGCATCCGCATGCGCAACGAAGACGTCATCCACCTGTACAATCAGGTCAAGGTCGGCACCCGGGTGGTGGTGATCTGAGCGACGCCGTCAACTAATACCAGTGGCAGTCGGAAATGACTCACGTTGATCTCCTCATCCTGAGGAGGCCGCGAAGCGGCCGTCTCTAAGGATGAGGCCCGTAGAGCGGCGTGCATCGTACCCCGGTGGCCTCATGGTTCGAGACGCGTCGCTGCGCGACGCTCCTCACCATGAGGGGATAGATTGATCCTCATCCTGAGGAGGCCGCGAAGCGGCCGTCTCGAAGGATGAGGCCCGCGCACCCGATTTCGGGTTTACCCGAGATCGGTATCGATACTGCGCAAGTCGGCTATAGCCGACTTGCGTGCGCGGGCACCTCAGAGGATGACGGGTCAAAGATTAGTGCGCTTAGTATAACATGCAAAAGGCCGCCCGGTTGTCGGGCGGCCTTTGCATATGTGCGCCCGGCATGGGCATCGACTTGGAGGTGGAAATCCTCTCGCGAGCTGGTCACAGCGAGCGAAGTGAACCGCAGAGCGTCGGACCGTGAGGACGGCGTGAAGGAAGTGGGGAGCGAA
>Ga0080064_1000831_pt1 | contig 73357 bp, 85 predicted proteins | sample Subgrocontami54m_FD_69260 | JGI IMG/M metagenome (GOLD analysis project Ga0080064, IMG submission 69260) | Subsurface groundwater microbial communities from S. Glens Falls, New York, USA - GMW46 contaminated, 5.4 m (SPADES assembly) (version 2) ...
CGATCGCGTGCGGCACGCCGGTATCGATATAACTGACGCGCATCCTGCGGTCGTTGACGGTGAGCGGAATATCGGCCTGATAGCCAGTAGGCGCGCTTAAGTGGACGCGCGCAACCTCTCCAGTTGCCGTTGCCGAAATAATTCCCGCCAGCGTTTCAACGGTAAAAAGTTTCTTCCGTGGCTTTTTGTTGCGGACGATATACGCGGCAATACAGCGCGCGCCATTGCCGCACATCTCAGCCTCCGAGCCATCACTATTGATGATCCGCATTTTATAATCGGCTTTCACAGATTTATCCAGGATCAAAAGCCCATCCGCACCGATCCCTTCCGTACGGTCACAGGCCTTCATGGCGAGCTTCTTGTAGTTTAACCCCGCTGCGGCGTCAATGACGATAAAATCATTTCCCGCCCCGACCATTTTTGTAAAGTTTATTTTTCTCATATAAATGAAGGAACTGTCTCCCCGCGCATTAAATCTTCAAATGTTTCCCGCTGTTTGGCAACTTCAAACTGACCACCTTTGACCATCACTTCCGGCGGCCGGCCGCGCACGTTGTAATTGCTGGCCATGACATATCCATAGGCACCGGCGCTCATGATGGCCACCAAATCGCCATTTTTCAACACCGGGAACATTCGATCCTTGGCAAAGAAATCCGCGCTTTCGCAAATCGGTCCGACAATATCCATCTTTGCTTTGCGGGCCTTTGTTTCCACAACCGGAACAACTTCGTGATACGCGTCATAAAGCGCGGGACGGATGAGGTCGTTCATCCCCGCGTCAACGATCAGAAATTTCTTGAAGCCATTATCCTTGAGATACAGAGCTTGAGTGACCAGGATCCCGGCATTGCCTACGATGAATCGACCGGGTTCCATGATAATCTTTAAACCGGTTTTGCGCAAGTGCGGCAAAACCGCGTTGGCAAAAGCCTGCGCCGTCTGCGGCTCTTCGTCCTTATAGATGATCCCCATGCCGCCCCCGATATCGAGATATTCCAGCGCAACACCATCTTTTTTCAAAACATCCAGAAATTCCAGCACCTTGGTCATGGCCTTAAGAAACGGCGCGCGCGTCGTGATCTGTGAACCGATGTGGATGTGCAGACCGCTCAACTGCACGCTCGGATATTTCGCGGCGGAGATCAAGATTTTGCGTGCCGTTTGCAGGTCAATGCCGAACTTATTTTTCAGCGTGCCGGTGGTGATCTTCGCGTGCGTCAAAGCCTTCACATCAGGATTGATCCGTAGCGCGACCTTGGGCTTTTTGTTCATCTTTTGGGCGATACGGTGAATTTCCTCCAGCTCCGGCAAAGATTCCACGTTGAACAAAAGGATCCCCGCGTTGATCGCTTCAACGATCTCCTCTTCGGTTTTCCCAACAGAGGCGAAAACGATCTTATTGGCGGAAACGCCGGTACGAAGTGCTTTTTTCAGCTCGCCGCCAGAGACAATGTCAAACCCCGCGCCCAAATTAGACAAAGTCTTTAAGACCGCCAGATTATCATTCGACTTCATCGCGAAACAGATCAGCGGCTTGACCGGCGCAAAGGCCTTCTGGATCTTGGTGAAATGATCCCGGAGCGTATTGTGACTATAAAGGTAAAACGGCGTGCCCACCTTTGCGGCAACGTCTCTTACCTTCACATCCTCACAATGCAATTCCCCATTTTTAAATTTAAAATCGTGCATATCTTACGCCTTCATTTCTTCCTGCGGACTGATTTTTTAGATTCAACCGAAGTCTTCGGGTTAAGCAATTTATTTATCACTTTTGTCGTTAAAAGCGGATGAAATGTTTTCAACGTCGCATTATCAAGGGAACGAAGCTCAACGTTATTCTTAAGCTTGTATTGGATCAGTTTCCCGATGATGGCGTGCGCTTCCTTAAAAGGCACTTTATTTTGAACCAAATAGTCCGAAAGATCAGTCGCGTAAAGGCATTCATCATCAAGCTGTTTCTTGATGTTCTCTTTCTTGAATTTTACGTTCATGAAAAGTTCCGCAAGAACATTCAACTCTTTTTGCACGATCTCAAAGGAATCAAAAAGCGGCTCTTTGTCATGCTGCATGTCGCGGTTGTAACTTAACGGTAGCCCCTTCATCATCACCAAGACATTGACCAGATTCCCGTAGACCCGCCCGGTATACCCCCGCACCAGTTCAAGGACATCGGGATTTTTCTTCTGGGGCATCAAGGAGCTTCCCGTGCAAAAGGCATCGTCGATATCGATAAAATCGAATTCTTTCGTGGACCAGAGGATCATATCTTCCGCCAGCCGGGACAAGTGCAACTGCAAGATCGCTAACGCGCTTAATATTTCGATCACAAAATCCCGGTCGCTGACCGCATCAATTGAATTTTCCGTTGGCCGGATGGCATCGTGGTTGTATTTTTCCGATGGAATAAAAGTTCCCGCAACCGCTCCGGCTCCCATGGTCAAATGTTTCTCGATGCTATTTTCATAAGCTGTGGTCAAGCGCGCGCCGTCACGATGAAGCATCTGCGAGTAAGTGGATAAATGATCATACAACCTTACCGGGATAGCGTGCTGAAGGTGTGTATATCCGGGAAGATAAATATCTTTATTCTTTTTCGCCAAGTTAAACAGACTCTTATTGATGTTAAGGATGCCCAAAACAGTCGCCCAGATCTGGTCGATGCAATAGAGCTTCACATCAAAGACCACCTGATCATTGCGCGAGCGGCACGTATGTAATTTCAGGGCGACCCTACCCACCTTTTGTTCCAGTAAATGCTGAATATACGAATGAATGTCCTCAAAAGATGGATCGATCTTAAATGACCCGCCTTCAATGGACTTCAATATCGCCTTAAGACCTTTGGCAAGTTTATTATGCTCTGCAGGACGCAGCAATTTTGCACGCTTCAAGGTCGCAATATGATTGAGCGAACCGATGCAATCATACTTTGCTAATTTTTGGTCAAAATGGATCGACCCGGTAAACTCTTCAACTAGTTTATTGGTTTTTTTACTGAATCGTCCACCCCATAGTTTACTCATATGCGCTCCTTAAAACGGCAGACCCCACAACTTGATAAATCCTTCTGCCAATTTTTGGTCAAAGACATCTTTCTTGCCGTAGGTTGCTAATTCCATTTTATAACGTGAATTGGGCGATTTGCGCCCCACCACCGTGCAGTTGCCTTTGTACAGTTTCAAACGCACCGTGCCGCTGACGCGTTCTTGCGTTTTGTTAAAGTAAGCGTCCAGTTGTTTCTTCATCGGCGTTTCCCACAATCCGTAATAGATCAACTCGGCATATTTTTGCGCAATCGGATTTTTATAATGCAACGTCTCGCGGTCCAGGACCAACGCTTCAAGCTCCTGACGCGCTGCATGGATCAGCGTGGCCGCCGGGTTCTCGTAAATTTCGCGGGATTTGATGCCCACCAACCGGTTCTCGACCATATCAACACGCCCGATGCCGTTTTTACCGCCAAGTTTGTTAAGCGCTTCGATCAATGCCAACGATTTTAACACCTTGCCGTTGATCGCAACCGGAAGCCCTTTCGCGAACTCAACCTCGACATAAGTCGGGACGCTCGGCGCCTTTTGTGGGCTGACGGTCAGTTTATAAATTTCTTCCGGCGGCTCGATCCACGGGTCTTCCAACACACCGCATTCGATGCTGCGGCCGTACAAATTGATATCGACGCTGTACGGACTTTTCTTGGTGACATTAACGGGGATCTTGTTCTCCTGCGCGTACTCGATCTCTTCTTCGCGCGTCTTGAATTCCCAGATACGCACCGGAGCAATAATCTCGAGCCGCGGATTCAAAAGCCGCGCGGTCACCTCAAAGCGCACCTGATCGTTACCTTTACCGGTGCAGCCGTGGGCGATGGCGGTCGCTTTTTCCAAATGCGCAATACGCACCTGATGCTTGGCAATAAGCGGCCGCGACAAAGCGGTCGCCAGATAATATTTATTCTCATAAACCGCGCCGGCCTTGATCGCCGGAAACACATAATCCTGGATAAATTCTTCCTTAAGATCCACCACGTGGACTTTGGACGCGCCGGTTTTGAGCGCCCGTTTTTTGATGACGTCGAAATTTTCATTCTGCCCGATATCCGCCATAAAGGCGATAACGTCATAGTCCCGGTCCTGCAACCATTTGATGATGCAGGATGTATCCAACCCACCTGAATAAGCTAAAACAACCTTTTTCATAAAATTCTCCTTAACTTAGTGGTAGAGCAGTAAAGTGATAAAGTGGTAGTAAAAAGCTAATTACGAAATTTACCACTTACCACTTTTACCACTATACCACTCTTCTCGCTTACGCTTTTTGAATCAAAAATGCCATGATCGCTTTTTGCACGTGCAACCGGTTCTCGGCCTGGTCAAAGACGATCGAATGTTTGCCGTCGATCACATCCGCGGTCACTTCCTGGCCGCGGTGCGCCGGTAAACAATGCATGAACGCAAATTCTTTCTTGGCCCCCTTAACGAGATTGCTGTTGATCTGGAATCCCTTGAAATCTTTCAGCCGCTTCTTGGCCTCTTTTTCCTGCCCCATGCTCACCCACACATCCGAATAGATCACATCCGCACCCGTGACCGCTTCTTTCGGGGAATGCGTCAGAAAAATCCGCCCCGCGGTTTCCTGGGCGAATGATTTGGCCGCTTTAAGGACATTTTTATCCGGCTCATATTTTTTCGGTGTCGCAATATGCATATGAATTCCCATCTTGGCGCAACCGATGAGAAGCGAATGGCACACATTATTATTCCCGTCGCCCACATAGGCCAGGACAATGCCTTTTGTCCTTCCAAATTTCTCCTCGATGGAAAAAATATCGGTCAGCGCCTGGCAGGGATGATGCATGTCTGAAAGACCGTTAATGACCGGCACGGACGCGTGGCGCGCCAGATCCACAATGTCCTGATGTGTGAACGTGCGGGCCACGATCACCTCAAGATAACGGGAAAGCGTCTGGGCAACATCGGAGGTTGACTCACGCACACCCAAGTTAATCTCACCCGGCCCTAAATAAACGCAATTTCCCCCAAGCTGGAAAACCCCCACTTCAAAAGAAACGCGCGTGCGGTTCGACGGCTTCTGAAACACCAACCCGACCGATTTGCCGCGTAAATGCTCGCCCCCGTAACCGCGGTCGCGTTTCAATTTGGCCGCCAACTCAAAAAGCACGACCATCTCCGCCCGTGTCCAGTCATCCAAACTGATGAAATCCCTTTTCATGAGGCCACCTCACTGATTGCTTTTTCTAAGATATGGACCGCTTTATCGATCTGCTTTTTGGTGACATTCAACGCCGGCATGATCCGCAAAATATTTCCTTGAGTGCAATTGATGATGAGGCCATGGCGCAGGCACGCTTCAAATATTCCCTTGCCTTCGATGTTTAACTGAATGCCGACCATGAGTCCAACGCCACGGACTTCCTGGATACACTTAAATTTCTTTTTCAATCCGTTGAGCCGGTCGATCAAATACGGCCCCATTTTTTTGACGTTGCCGAGCATCTTGTCCGCGAAGATCGCCTTGAACGTCCCCAATGATGCCTTGCATACCAACGGGCTGCCGCCGAAGGTCGAGGCATGCATTCCCGGCTTAAATACATCCGCAATGGCGCGCTTGACGACCAACGCGCCGATGGGGAGCCCGCCACCGAGCGCTTTGGCCAGGATCATCAGATCCGGCTCAATTCCATAATGCTTGAACCCGAATATTTCGCCGGTACGTCCCATGCCGGTCTGGACTTCATCAAGAATAAGCAAAATATCTTTTTGCGTGCACAACTCACGGATCTGTCGGACATATTCTTTTGAGGCAATATTGATGCCCCCTTCGCCCTGCACAAGCTCGAACATGATGGCGATCGTCTGATCATTGACCGCCGCCTTGACCGCGTCGATATCGTTAAAGGGGATCGTTTTAAATCCCGGCGGAAGCGGGTGAAATCCATTTTGATGCTTCGCTTGTCCCGTCGCCGCGAGCGCTCCCATCGTGCGGCCGTGAAAGGAGTTGGTCATCGTAATAATTTCGTGGCGACTTGCTTTACCATGAACCACGTTGGGTTCATGGCCATAAGCCCGAGCGAATTTGATGGCCGCCTCGCAGCCTTCCGCGCCACTATTGCAAAAAAATACTTTGCCCGGAAACGAGCAACGGATAATTTCCTTGGCCAGCTTGGCCTGGTTCGGATGGTAAAAATTGTTTGGGATATGGATCAACGTACCGATCTGGTCGCGCACCGCGGACATCACTTTCGGATGGCAGTGCCCGACGTTATTGACCCCCCATCCGGGGAAAAAGTCGAGATACTTCTTTCCCGTCACATCCGTCAGATCCATTCCCTTGCCTTTGACGAACGCGATCGGCACCCGGGAATAGGTCGAAAGGATATATTGATCGTAAGTTTCAAATATTTCGTTTTTTAACATGGCTATTTTTTCACGATCTGCGTCCCAATACCGCGGTCGGTGAAGATCTCCAATAAGAGCGCGTGTTGGATGCGCGCGTCAATGATGTGCGCTTTGCGCACCCCGCCGGCCAACGCGGCAACGCACGAATTGACCTTGGGGATCATCCCGCCCTGGATGATCTTCTGCTCAATAAGGCTTGTCACCTCATCCGCCGTCAGTGTAGACAAGAGCGACGCCGGGTCCTCAATGTTGCGCATAACACCCTGCACGTTTGTCAGTAGAACGAATTTCTCCGCCTTGAGCGACCCGGCAATGGCGCTGGCCACCTCATCGGCGTTGATATTGTGCGGCTGTTTCTCCAGCGAAATTCCCATTGGCGAAACGACCGTAATGTCTTCCTTATGCAAATGTTCTTCCAAAACTTCTTTCTCGATATTCGTGATGGTTCCCACGTATCCAAGATCTTTAGACGCTTTCTTTTTCTCCACGTACACGATATTCTCTTCGCCCTTTAAACCCGTCACGGCGCCTTTGAGGTCTTTGATCTCCTGCACAATGCGCTTATTTAATTTGTCGAGTTCTTCCTGAACGATCTTCAGCGTCGCCTTGTCCGTCACCCGGATGCCTTCATGGAATTCCGCCTTGATGCCTTCTTCTTTCAGCCGGCTGCTGATATGCGGGCCGCCGCCGTGGACAATCACGGTGCGAATACCGACGTAACTTAAGAAAATAACGTCCTGAAAGATATTCTTGCGGATCGCCGGGTCATCAAGGATGCTCCCGCCGTATTTGATAACGAACACTTTACGGCGAAAGGCATGAATGTAAGGAATCGCCTCAATGAGGACCGCCGCTTTTTTAATGAAATTCTCCATATCAGTTATACGCCCCGTTGATCTTCACGTAGTCATAAGAAAGATCACATGTATACACCGTAGCTGTGGCACGCCCTTTGTTCAAATTGACCGTGATCGTGATATCCTTGCGCGCGAAATCGCTGAACTTAATTTTTAAAGTGTCTTCTGTTACGCCGGAAATCCCCAGCGATCCTACGGCGGCGGCCACGCGTCCCCAGTTCGGATTGCTGCCAAAGGCGGCTGTCTTGACCAAAACGGAATTGGCGATCGCCAGTCCGGCCCTCTGCGCCTGCGCGTGCGTTTTGCCGCCTAAAATACGAATGTCAATGAACTTGGTCGCTCCCTCACCGTCCAAAACGATCTTCTTGGCCAGGTCAAGGCACACATGCGTCAACGCTTTCGTAAAAATATCAAGATCTTTGCCCGTGCTGACAATTTTTTTATTTTGCGCGGCTCCGTTCGCCAAAACGACCGCCATGTCGTTGGTGCTCATGCAGCCGTCGACCGTGATGCTGTTAAAAGAACGCTCGTTGGCATAGCGAAGCGATTTTTGCAACATCGATGCGCTGATGGCGGCATCGGTGGTGACAAACGCCAGCATGGTCGCCATATTGGGCGCGATCATCCCCGAACCCTTCGCACAGGCGCCAATCGTTACGGTCTTGCCGCTTAATTTGATCCGCACCGCAATTGTTTTCTCTTTAAGATCCGTCGTCAAAATAGCCTGTGCCGCTTTTTTGCCACCTTGCGCGCTTAAGCCCGAAACCAATCCTTTAGCGGCATTCTTTATCTTTTCAAACGGCAGCGGCCGACCGATGATACCCGTTGAGGCAACGACGACTTTTTCTTTTGAAATGCCTAGTAATTTACCAACAATTTCCGTCGTACGATGCGCGCATGCCAATCCAGCTTTACCGGTAAAACAATTCGCGTTGCCGCTGTTGGCGACGATCGCCTGCGCTTGGTGACTGCGCAAATGTTTCTGGCTGACCAAAAGCGGCGCGGCCTTGACGGAATTCTTCGTGTAGACCGCAGCGCTTACCGCCGGACCAGCGCTGACAATCAGCGCGAGGTCACGTTTCCCGGAGCGCTTAATATGCGCCACAACACCGTTGGCCTTAAATCCTTTTGGAGCGGTTACTCCACCGCCGGATATGATCTTCACAGCAACCCTTCCTTCTCATTAAATCCACACATGATGTTCATATTTTGCACCGCTTGACCCGACGCGCCTTTGAGCAAATTATCGATGGCGCTGGTGACAACGACCAAACGGCCATTTTGACTCGTGATGAGTCCAATATCGCAATAATTTGTTCCAACGACATTTTTAAATTCCGGCTGTTGGCCCTGGTCTAAAACTCGCACAAAACTTTCCTTTTTGTAGAAACGTGTATACATTTTATGCACGGCGGCGAGTGTTGTCTTCTCATTTAAACGCACATAAATCGTTTCCAGAATTCCCCGGTTGATGGGTAATAGATGCGGGACAAAATCCAATGTAAAATCTTTTCCCGCGATCTTCGATAAGTACAATTCCATTTCCGGGACGTGCTGATGGAAAAGTGGCTTGTACGCTTTAAAATTTTCATTCACTTCACCGAAACTAAAGGGCAATGTGGCCTTGCGTCCGGCGCCAGTGACACCGGATTTGGCATCGATGACGATCGATTCAATGGATTTGGTCGAGGTGGTCGTCAACGGAGCCAAGGCCAACAATGCGGCCGTTGGATAACAACCCGGATTGGAGATCAATTTTGCCTTACGAATATCTTCACGATAGAATTCGGGAAGCCCGTAAACGGCTTTGGCAAGATTGGACACATCGACGTGATCGGTGCCATACCACTTTTTATAGTCAGCACCTTTTTTAAGACGATAATCACCGCTTAGGTCGATGACGCGCACACCACCGGCTAATAATTTCGGCGTAATTTGCATCGAAACGGTGTGTGGAACGGCGAGAAAGATCACTTCGCAAAGCTTGACCGCTTTTGCCGCGTCAAACTGTTCGCACACCAATTGCGTGCGGCCGGCCAATTTGGGCCAGATCTCACTGACCTTCCCCGTAGTATTGTTGGCGCTGACATAACTGACGCGCACTTTGGGGTGATTGAGCAAAAGCTCCAGCGCCACCCCACCGGAGTACCCACTGATCCCTACAATGCCTACATTTGTCATTTTTCCTAACCCACTTTCAGGACGAAAGTTAGAAACTTTCGTCGATAAACAGAAGTTTATAATAAAATAAAAAACCTATCTCGTCAACGTTTAGTTTGGGAGATAGGTTCGAAATTACCTTAAGATTGTTTACTGACTGCTTACCGCTTGACCCACTGGAATTTCTTACGCGCTCCCTTTTGACCAGGCTTTTTTCTTTCCTTCATTCTGGGATCTCTGCTTAAGAAATTCGACTTTTTGAGCACCGTTTTCGTTTCCGGGTCACACAGGGCCAGGGCGCGGGACAATGCCAGACGCAAAGCCCCCACCTGTCCGGTCATGCCACCGCCATTGACCTGGACGATAAGATCAAATTTACCCAACGTATTGGTAGATTTCAAAGGTTCCACAACGATGAGGCGGTCCGTTTCGCGGGCAAAGTACTGCTCGAAGGGACGATCGTTGACCGTGATCGTTCCCGGTCCCGGGCTCAACTGCACGCGGGCGACTGACGTCTTGCGCCTTCCGGTTGCCGCATATTTTACGACTTCTACCATGACTTGCTCTCCGCCTCTACTACTTGATGTCCAACGCTATCGGCTTTTGTGCCTGATGCGGGTGCTTGTCCCCGGCATAGATCCATAATTTCGTCTTGATCTTGTTGCCCAACGGACCAGAGGGGATCATCCGGGTGATGGCCAACTGCAACACTTTCGCCGGCCTGGTCGCGATCAATTCCTCAAAACGCACCACCCTGCGCCCGCCGTGAAACCCGGTATAATACTGGTATTCTTTTCCCCGATATTTTTTGCCCGTAACGCGCACCTTTTCGGCGTTGATGATGATGACCTGATCGCCGGTGTCCACGTGCGGTGTGTAAATGGCCTTATGTTTCCCCCGCAATACCGACGCCGCTTTGGTGGCGATTTTCCCGAGGGTCTTGTCCGTGGCATCGATCACGTAGCATTTACGCGTGATCTTCTCCGGATTGGCCATATATGTTGTCTGTGACATTGCTGTAATCTCCTAGAAATTTCAGTCACCCCGGCTGCGGCCGGGGTTTTTGCTCCACATTCCCATTAATAAGAAATCTTTGGTAGTGGAGTTCATCCACCTTTTCTATCAATAGAAACTATTGTCAGTGGATGAAAAAGTATACCATCTTCTCTCGAGCTGTCAATGATAAATTTTAGTGTAGCGGTCCACCAGCTCGCGGATCATCCTTTGGTACTTGGTACCCTGTTTCTGGGCCTTGCGCTTGAAGAAATCCAGGCTGGACTTTGTTAATGAAAGGGTCACCTTGACGGTTTCTTCCGGCATGACCAGCTGTTCCGGGGGAGGGAGGGAATCTTCAACGCGCGTGAGCTTGCCAATGGGCATATCGCTCTTATTATTTTTCCTCATAATAATAGGCTCCTTTTCGCCAATACCCGGCGCCGATAATACGGATAACACCCTCGCGATGAACAAAGCGTACCGTCAAGATCCTGCCGGCCACCTTTCCGATACAAAAATACCGTTCTTCGCTTTGACTGTGCTTGCTGTCGGTAAAAACCTTGCGGCGCGGATCCTGAAAGGCCAAAGACGCCGTACGAAAATCCACGCCATGCTTCTGGACATTGCTCCGTTCCTTACGCGGGTCCCAGACAAAGCTGCTTGCCCTTCTTTTGATCATTCTAAGGATACCCCATGAATGGCTATATGTCAATATAATAAGCCATATTATTATATGGCCACAGAATGAAGACAACTTTCCGCGGGGAGAATCGGACGGTGAGCAAAACTGAAACTGCCGAGGGGGATTGAAAGTGTGTTTATTCTATCAGATCAGAAATATTTGTCAATGAGCCCCCACGTTTTGATTCGCTTTTGCGAATGCAAAACGAATCAGTGGGGGGGGAATTGATCCCGAAGTATGCGCCGAGAATTTCAGAGCGAAGCGAAGGAAATTCTCAAGCGCTTATACGACCACAGGGAGTCCCTTTAGGGACGAGGGATTACCTCCTAATTTGGGTTACGTCACACGTCCCCGAAACTCCTGCACGTTCCCACTCAGCCAACATCACCCGGGTACCGTAGGCTATTAACTCTTTCTTTTTGGTGTATTTATTATAAAATTCCTTGGTTCTAAAATTGCATAAGATATAAAAAATACTAAATAAATAATTAAAAAAAGTAAAAGACTAAGCTCTAAAGCCACATCTCCGTATAACTCAAAACGATATTTACTAATTAATAAATCGACAATAACCAGATTGTGTAATGCATTAATAAAAATTAAACTTATTAAAACAAGGGGCGGGACAGAAAGCAGCTTAATTCTCTCTTGGTGATTTATACGCAGCTTGATAAACTGTAAATAATCTGTAAGTGCTCTGACATACGGATGATTATTTTCTTTTGCTTTTTTTAGCGCCTCTTCGACATGGTCTAAAACATCTTTTTCTAGCCAGCTATGCGGTTCCCAATTAACGCCAAGTGCCTTTAATAATGGGTCTTCGGCACGTATTGCAACCCAATCACGAAAATTGTCTATGCCTCTGCTTATTTCTGATTTAATTGTTTCGATCCTAAAAATTAAAAAAATCCCAGAAACAGTAAATAGAGTTGCCATAGATCCTGCCAAGACAGAATAGAAAGAAAGCATCGTATCTCTCAGCACAACCTGGTCCGAAGAAAATATTAATTCTTTCAGTAAAAGGGAATAATAGTTAAATAGCAACATTTTTGACTCCTAATTTTTTATATGCGAAATGATAGCGCTCTGACACCTTCCAATGAACGAATTTATTGGATTTCTATTTTTCCTACTTATATTTCTATATCATTTTCACGTCAGGTTGTCCAGCGCAAGATAGGTCTCAGTATTCCACTTTCATAAGCATAAGCCCCTGCGGCTTGGCTGGTGCGGGGGCGATGGTGCGGTCTTTGCGCGCCAGGATGCGGCGCATGCTGCCTTTAGGCAATTGGCCGCGGCCGATCCCTAGCAGCGTTCCCACAATATTGCGGACCATCTTATAGAGAAAGCCGTCGGCTTCAATGTCAATGTGAATAAAGTCGCCCTTTTTCTTGATCTCGAGCCTGCGCACCGTGCGCACCGTGGTGGCCTTTTCGTCCCGCGACGGATTGGCGGCCTGAAACGACCTAAAATCATGACGCCCGACCAGCACCTTTGCCTCTTCCCTCATCACGCGCAGATCTAATGGATAAGGACAAAAAAAGCAAAACCTGCGCTCTATGGCGCAGCGTGCCGGACGGTTGAGAATCGTGTAACGATATGTTTTCGATTTGACACTAAAACGCGCGTGAAAACGCTGGCCCACTTCTTCTATGCCGACGACCGCGATATCTTTGGGAAGATTGGCATTAAGGGCGGTTTGAATGGTCGCGATGGGAAGTTTGGTATCGGCGTGGAAATTGGCCACCTGTCCCAAGGCATGAACGCCGCTGTCCGTGCGGCCGGAGCCAAAAAGTGTCGTATGCTTCTTGAATATTTTCTTTAAGGCCTTTTCGATCTCCGCCTGGACCGTGCGCTGGCTTTTGACCTGGACCTGCCAACCGTAAAAGTCGGTGCCGTCGTATTCGAGGGTGAGCTTGATATTGCGAAGCATTGGTTATCCGGGAATTCGGTGATTGGGAAAACGGGAATTCGGATATCCGTATATCCGGATCGCCGATTTCCAGATTCCCGAAATTCCAGATATCCTTAAACTAATTTCTGTTTAATTAACTCTTCAGCTATCTGCACCGCGTTAGTGGCCGCGCCTTTGCGTAAGTTGTCGGCAACGACCCACAACCACAGGCCATTTTTGACGAACGGGTCGCGGCGGATGCGCCCGACGAATGTCTCGTCTTTGCCTTCGACATCAACCGGCATGGGATACAGTTTATTCTTAGGATCATCGACGACACAGATCCCGGGAGATTTTTTCAGTAGCGCCCGCACCTGTTCCGGCGAAATCGGTTTGGCGGTTTCGATATACACCGCTTCGCTGTGCCCGGTCTTGACCGGCACACGCACGACCGTGGCCGAGATCTTGATCTTTTTATCATGCAGGATCTTGTGGGTCTCGTTGACGAGTTTCATTTCTTCGGTCGTATATCCATCAGCATTAAAGCTCCCGATATGCGGAAATATATTAAACGCGATCCGTTGGTCCATATGTTTGGGGACATCTTTGCCAGACTGGTTCGCCCACGCGCGAAATTCTTCTTCTACCTGAACGATTCCGCCACGGCCACTTCCCGAGACCGCTTGATAAGTCGAGACGATAATGCGCTTTAAACCAGCCTTCTTCTTAATGGGCGCCAAAGCCACCACCATCTGGATCGTCGAGCAATTAGGATTGGCGATGATTCCTTTATGTTTTTTGACGTCAGCGGCATTGGCCTCGGGGACAACCAACGGAACATCATCGCGCATCCGAAAATCCGCGCCGTTATCAATGACGACACACCCGGCCTTGATCGCGTGCGGGGCATAAGTGATCGCGGCACCCTTGTCGCCCTCGGTGCCCGCGAAAAGGGCGATATCCATTCCTTTAAAAGAATGTTCATTGAGCGCTTCAACCTGGTAGCTTTGCCCATCGACCACAACCGTGCGCGCGCTGCGGGCAAAGACCTTCAATTGATCGACCGGAAAATTGCGCTGGCACAAGACGCGCAACATTTCCTCGCCAACAGCACCGACGCCGACAACGGCGATATTATATTTTTTCATCTAACTTAACTCCACATTATATGTTTGAAGATTTTAAAAACTTGCCAGCTTCGAGCAATTCAATCAAGGCATCCATCCTTTTATGGAGATCCATAATTAGGCTTGTCACACCAGCACTGGCAATAAGCAACAAACTCAACAAATACACCCAATTCTCTGGATGTTGTGTTTTGTCAAGCACAAATATAATGAGCGGAAAATATATACATGCCAAGGCTAAACCATAATTCAACTTGTTAAATTTAATTTTTTTATTCGTTATCATAATCTCTCCTTGAGGTTATAAATTCTTTACCACTAGATCGCCTACTTCTGCGGTTGAATAACCCATCTTTCCTGCAGCTAAATCTTTTAACTTTGTACGTACAACCGAGATAACTGATTTTTCAATCGCATCTCCTGCTTTTTGTTCTCCAAGCTGATTCAATAACATCGCACCGGCACAAATCGCCGCCAGCGGATTGATCACGTTCTTTCCCGTATATTTAGGTGCGGACCCGCCAATCGGTTCGAACATCGAAACGCCTTCCGGATTAATGTTCCCTCCGGCCGCGATCCCCATCCCGCCCTGGATCATGGCGCCCAAGTCAGTTATGATATCGCCGAACATATTGTCAGTAACAATAACATCGAACCATTCCGGATTTTTGACAAACCACATGGTCGTCGCGTCAACGTGCATATATTGCGTTTTGACATCCGGGTATTCTTTGGCAACTTCATGAAAAGTTCTCTCCCAGAGATCGAACGCGTAGGTCAGCACGTTGGTTTTCCCGCACAAAGTGAGTTCTTTGCGCTGACGATTTTTGCGGGTAAATTCGAAAGCATAACGGATACAGCGTTCAATGCCTTTACGGGTATTGTGCGAAACCTGCAGGGCCACCTCACTCTTCTTGCCCTTGTTCTTGAATCCGCCCAGCCCCTTGTAAAGCCCTTCGGAATTCTCGCGCACAACGACAAAATCGATGTCTTTGGGCGTTTTATTTTTGAGCGGACAGAACCGCTCATCGTAAAGCTTCACCGGCCGCAGGTTGATGTATTGGTCCAGGTCAAAGCGTAACTTCAGAAGGATCCCCTTCTCTAATATGCCGGGCTTAACGTCGGGGTGGCCGATGGCGCCGAGAAAAATCGCGTCGAACGTTTTCAGTTCCTTGACGGCGGTTTTCGGCAAAACTTCTTTCGTTCTTAAATAACGCGCGCCGCCAAAATCATAGGAAACGGTTTGATATTTAAAGCCGTACTTTTGCGCCGCGGCCTGCAGGACCTTTAATCCTTCGCGCACGACTTCGGGACCTGTCCCGTCGCCGGGGATGACCGCAATTTTATAACTTATCATGAAAGCAACTCCTTAATAAAGGATTGTTGCGAGATTATACCACAGCCGGAGACTTTTCCAAATAATTTATGAGGGCTTGGGGCGCAACTATTCCCGGAATCTTTTGACGACAACCGTGGCGTTGTGGCCGCCGAAACCCAGGGAGTTGGACATGACCACATCGACCCTGGCCTTACGCGCCGTGTTGGGCACATAATCCAGGTCGCACTCGGGGTCGGGCGTTTCGTAATTGATCGTGGGAGGAATGATGTTGTCGCGGATCGTCATGACGCTGGCGGCAAATTCAACTCCGCCGGCGGCCCCGAGCAAATGCCCGGTCATGGATTTGGTGGAACTCATCGGGACCTTTTTGGCATATTCGCCGAATATTTTTTTAACCGCCAATGTTTCGACCTTATCATTAAGTTCCGTCGAAGTGCCGTGGGCGTTAATATAAGAAATATCTTTGGGTGTCAACCCCGCGTCTTTCATGGCTAATTCCATCGCCTTGGCGGCCCCCGCGCCTGAAGATTCCGGCGCGGTAATATGGTACGCGTCTGAAGTACGACCGTAGCCGATCATCTCGGCCAAGATCGGCGCGCCGCGCTTCTTGGCGTGTTCCAAAGTCTCCAAAATTACTATCCCCGCCCCTTCGGCCATGACAAATCCGTCGCGGTGCAGATCGAACGGGCGCGATGCCTTTTCCGGCGCGTCATTGCGCTGGGTCAGGGCCTTTAAAGCGCAAAATCCGCCGACACCCATAACGGTTGTTGCGCTTTCGGTGCCACCCGCGATCATCACGTCCGCGTCACCGTACTGGATAAAACGGAACGCGTCGCCGATGGCATTCGTTGCCGTTGAACAGGCCGTTGCCACACAAGTGACGGGCCCGCGCGCGCCGGTTTCAATGGAAACCTGGCCCGCGGCTTCGTTGATAATGATCTTCGGGATAAAATGCGGCGTGATCCGCGATGGCCCCTTCTCCAGGAATTTTTGATGTTCATGCTCGACCGTGTCCATGCTGCCGATCCCGGACCCGATCAGAACACCAACACGGTCAAGATCCAGCTTTTGCAAATCAAGCTTGGCACCGCGGACAGCCTCGCGGCTGGCAACCGACGCGAACTGAACGAACCGCGCCAGATGGCGGACTTCTTTGGAATTAAAATAATCCAGAGGATTGTAATCGATGACATTACCGCTGATGCGGCAATCGAACAGCGCGGGGTCAAAGTGGGTGATGGGCCGTATGCCGCTCTTGCCTTCGATGAGGGACTTCCAGAATTTTTCGATCCCCGAGCCGACCGGCGAAATAACGCCCAGCCCGGTGACGACGACTCTTCGTTTTGTCATGGCGTATTAAAACAACACCCCGGTATGATACCGAGGTGTGCATGGAACAAAAATGGCAGGGTTGTGTGTTAAGTTACTTCTTGGCCGCTTTTTCGTCGATATATCTGACAGCATCGCCGACGGTGGTCATCTTTTCCGCGTCTTCATCGGGGATCTCGATATTGAATTCTTCTTCCAACGCCATGATCAGCTCAACTGTATCGAGCGAATCCGCTCCCAGGTCATCAATAAATGATGCCTCTGGCGTTACTTCTTCCGGTTTCACGCCAAGCTGTTCGGCAATAATTGACTTAACTTTTTCTTGGACTGCCATCGATTCGCCTCCTTTTTGTACTCATTAAAAAATTTCAAATCGCCATTCCGCCATCCACACACAAAGTTTGTCCCGTGATGTAATCAGCCTCGGGGGAGGCCAGAAAGAGACAAACACTGGCAACATCGCTGGCGGTTCCTAAACGCCCCAAAGGAATATTGTTGAGTATCGCGCTACGGGTATCTTCCTTTAATTGGGCGGTCATATCGGTTTGGATATATCCTGGAGCAACGGCGTTCACGGTAATCGCGCGTGACGCCAGCTCGCGGGCCACGGCCTTGGTAAAGCCGATGATGCCGGCCTTGCTGGCCGCATAATTGGCTTGTCCCGCGTTACCCATGATTCCAATGATCGAAGAGATATTGATGATCTTGCCGCTTGCACCCTTCGCGGCGGCTTTGAGCATTACCTTGGCGATAATCTTGGTGCAGTTGAATACTCCCTTCAGATTGACGTTCATGACCTCATCCCAGTCACTTTCGCTCATCCGAAGCAGGAGATTATCCTTCGTAATGCCAGCGTTGTTAACTAATATATCAATGGCCTTACATTTGTCAAGAATTTTATTGACGATTTCCTGCACATTTTCGGGATTTGTCACATCGCAGCCGAAACTTTCCGCTTTCAGCCCCCTGGAAACGAGCTCGTCGCGCACTTCCGCCGCGGCGGCGGCGTTACGGCCCAAAATGACGGCGAGCGCTCCCTCCTGTGCGAACGCGCGAGCGATCTCTTGCCCGATACCGCGCGTGGATCCGGTAACAACAACCACTTTATCCTTGAATTTCATACGTGTGCAATAATACCAATGCGCCTAGGAATTGCAAGAAAAACTTTATCCGATATCGATATCGTTGTAACCGTCAAAACGCCTAGACTTTGCACCAAAGGAACCAAACTGGACGACTTGTCCCTGTTTGATCATGGACTGAAACTTCCGCCGCAGCAGCCACTTGATCCCGGCACGGGTCACCGGAAACAGCAGCAATAACCCCAGTACGTCCGTGATAAACCCCGGGGTCAGCAAAGCGATCCCGCCGGCCAGGATCATGAAACCATCCAGGATCTCGGCATTGGGCATGACGCCCCGCTGCAGGCTGTCCTGAACTTTCATCAGGACGCGAAACCCCTCATACCGGGCCAAGGCCGCCCCAACCACCCCGATCCCAATGACGATCAAAATAGTATTGAGGGCGCCAATATGGCTGCCTACCTTAATAAGGAGCGCCAGCTCAAGCGCGGGAAGGACGGTAAACAGTAAAATTAAATAACCCATATTTCGTATCTCGTATCTGGTGTTTCGTATTTCGCTCACGAGATACGAACGACGAAATACCAGATACGAATCAGTAGCGAAGTCCCGGATCGAGTTCCAGAACCGCCTTTTTCAAATAGTCCCGCTCGTAGAAATCCGGGTCCAACAGTTTGCCGTTCCAGACAACGATGTCCAAGTCCACCGTTCGTGGGCCGAACGTCAAAACGCCCCGTCGCCGGCCGAGGGTATCCTCAATTCTTTTAAGATGCTGGCGTAAAGGTTCCAACTTCAGATCCGTCCGGATCGAAACCGCGCCATTAAGAAAATCGGGTTGCTGCGTATAGCCGATGGGTTTAGTTTCGATAAATTCCGTTTCAGCGACTAATTCAAAATCCTTTATCAGGATCTCCCGGACCCTGGCGATATTCTTATGCGGATCGATATTGGACCCGACAGCAACGATAGCCTGGTTCATTTCTTCGACGCGGCTTTGGTTTTTCTGGACCAGCTAAGTTCAACAGAAACCGAATCGGCGAAACGCAGCGCTTGCGGCTTGTCCACCCGCACCGCGGCCTCCAAAACGGCCGGATGTGCGGTTACGATATCAAGAACATGTCCGGCGAGTTTTTCCAGGAGAAAAAATTGCGAGGCCTCAACTTCCTTGATGATCTGTTTGGTCAAAATTTTATAATCGATCGTCTGGCGCAGATCATCGCTGGCGATCGCCTTGGTGGCGTTGTAATCCAGGGTAATATTGATAACAACATTCTGCTGAACCTCGCGCTCCCAGTCATGAGTGCCGATGATCGTGCGTAAGCGAAGATTCGTTATGCGTATTTTAGCCATACAGATGTTCTCCTCCATCCACGTAAATTACTTGTCCCGTCACATAATCATTTTCCAACAAAAATGATACGGCATGGGCGATGTTTTCGACCTTGCCCTTGCGTTGCAAGGGGATCTGTTTGGCCAGGCGATCCAGATATTTATCTTCTTGCGAGACCGGCGGCAAGATGATCCCCGGCGCGACCGCGTTGACGCGGATGCGCGGCGCAAATTCCACCGCCGCCATCTTCGTCAGATCAGCAAGTGCCTTTTTCGATAACAAATACGCCGCGTGTGTAGTTTTATTACGGACAATATGGGTGTCTAAAAGATTAATGATACTTCCCTCTTTCGCGTACCGGGCGAAAGAACGCATCAGGACATACGGCGCTTTGAGATTAACCGCAAAATGCCGGTCCCAAAGTTCTAAGCTGCCCGATTCCAAAGAAGATTTCTCAAAGATCGAGGCGCTGTTGATAAGAACATCCAGCCGCCCGAATTCTTCCAATACAGATGGGACAAGGTCTTCAGTCGCGTGAGCATCAGTGAGATCGCAGGCGAACGTCGCGCAAACCCCGCCCTCTTTATGAATGCGTTTCGCGGTTTGGTCTGCTTCTATCCCCGAAGTACTGTAGTGTAAGGCAATAGAATAACCGGAGCGTGCCAGCGCGCGGCAGATCGCCTCGCCGATGCGCTTGGCACCGCCGGTCACCAGAGCAACTTTTCGTGGTTTGGTTTTCTTTGCCATGGGAAGGATCGAGACTAGCGGATCAGACTAAGGAATTCGGCCCGCGTGGAGCTTTCTTTACGAAACAACCCCAGCATGCACGAGGTCTTCATGATGGAATTCTGTTTCTCCACCCCGCGCATCATCATGCACAAGTGCCGCGCTTCGATGACGACCCCGATGCCCTTGGCGCCGATCTGCTCCATGAGCGTCTCGGCGATCTGCCGGGTGAGGTTTTCCTGCACCTGCAAACGGCGGGAAAAAATGTCCACCACCCGCGCGACTTTGGATAGACCGATGATCTTGTCGTTAGGAAGGTACCCAACATGGCATTTGCCGAAAAATGGTAACAAATGGTGTTCGCACAGGGAATACAGCTCGATGTCCTTGACGATGATCATCTCATCGTTGTCGGAAGGAAAAAGGGCGTTGTTGATGACCTTGCGGACGTCCTGCTTGTAGCCGCCAGTCAAATAGGTGAAAGCCTTGGCGGCGCGCTGCGGCGTCTCTTTTAACCCCGGACGATTGACGTCCTCGCCGATAGACTTGATCAAATTCTTGTAATAGGCTTCCATATGGAGGATAAAAAACCCGTGTCGCCCCCGACTCGTAAAATATGGTGAAATTCTCTTCGACAATTTCACCATACTCGTCGGGGTTATCCGCAGAAGGTTCTCCCACAAGCGGATAAGCGGCATGATACCATAGGGGGTAGACACTGTCAATCTCGTTGACGGTGTCCTTCTAGTTCTGGGATGATATTTTAAGCGTGACGGTTCGATAGAGGGTGATTCCCGCAATAGTTCCGATTACTATGTGGATCGGAACACCCGCGAGACTAAAAATAGCGGAAAAATAAAGGCCCGCGAAAAAATGCTCAGGATGTCCCTGACTCAAACTAATGATCAGGGTGCCAATTGGCAAATATAAAATAGTTGTCAAAAGATTAACAAGCGCTCCTCTAATGCTTGCTATAAAATAAGATCTGGTCCGACTAGGATCAAGGATGGTATGGCCAAAGGCGTATCCAATGACGCCCGCGGCTAGTGTTGATAAAATAATCGGCAAACCGCCGAAAACAAAACTAAACACAAATTGAGGGTCTTGGCGCTGGAAACCGAACCAATAAATAGCCCACAAAAGTCGGAAACTGGCAAACCATAAAGCTGCTAACCATCTCGGCGATCTTCTTCCCAATTTTATTAACATGGTTTCATGATATCCTTTACCAGGATCAATATCAAGATAGTTACAAAAAACTTTGTTCACGATATAAAAATGGTATAATCGGGGCATGATTTGCGGGCTTGGATTCAACCGTCGTAAACCTATCTCTGATTACCACATGCACACGCCGCTGTGCGGCCACGCGTCAGGCCAACCCGAAGAATACGCCAACCATGCGCTGAAAATGGGCCTCAAAGAAATCGGCTTCTCCGACCACGCCCCTTTTATCGTCAGGCCCCTGCCCGGCATCACCATGAAAATGGATGAATTACCCGTTTACCACAAAATGATCGAAGACGTCCGTGCGCGGTTTAAGGGCCGGCTCGACATTCGCATCGGCCTTGAAGCTGATTTCATTCCCGGGTATGAGGCTAAAACAAAAGTGATGTTGGGAGCATACCCATACGATTACGTGATCGGATCGGTGCACTTTATCAAGGACTGGGGATTTGATGACCCCGCCCAACGTGAAAAATGGAGTGAACATGATATAAATACTGTGTACCGGGATTATCACGAACTCTTACGCGCTTCGGCCCGCACGGGCTTCTTTAATATCATCGGCCACGCGGATCTGGTCAAAAAATTTGGGCACCGGCCGACCCAAGATATGAGCAAAGAAATTGAACAAACCGCAAAAGCGTTCAAGGAAACCGGTGTAGCCGTTGAGATCAATACCTCGGGCCGGCGTAAAACGGTCGGCGAAATGTACCCTGCCCTGCGCGACCTTACCATTTACTGTAAGGCCGGCGTGCCTTTGACCTTCGGCTCCGATGCGCACAAGCCCGATGAAGTCGCTTGCGATTATGACAAGGCCGTGACGCTGGCCAAACAGGCCGGATACAAAGAATACGTAATGTTCAAGGAACGAAAAATTTACCGTAAAATTTCTTTGTAAGGAGAATTCTTATGCCTAAACTCGAAACGGACATCAAGGCGCCTGCCTTCAGCCTTCCCGCCAGTAATGGCAAGAACGTATCACTGGAAGAATTCAAGGGAAAGAAAAATGTGGTCCTCTATTTCTACCCCAAAGACGATACTCCCGGCTGCACGGTAGAGGCTTGCGGGTTACGTGATCGTATCAAAGATATCCAAAGCCAGGGCGCCGTTGTTCTGGGCGTGAGCCCCGATTCCGTTGCCAGCCATCAAAAGTTCATCGAAAAATTCAAACTCTCCTTTCTATTACTAAGTGACGAAACCAAAAAAACGTGCACCGATTACGGTGTGTGGGTCGAAAAAAGCATGTACGGAAAAAAATATATGGGGGTCGCGCGCAGTACGTTCATTATCAACAAAGAAGGCAAGATCGCAAAGGTCTTCGAAAAAGTCACACCGCAGGGGCATGAGGCAGAAATTCTAACAGCGTTAAAAGAGATAGGGAGATTGGGTAATTAGGTAATTTGGGAATGGGCGATTCGGATATTGGGAAATTGGGAATTTTTCTTACTAATACTCCAATGACCAAATATCCAATCTCCTAATTCCCCAATATCCAAATAACCTTAAACAAGGAGGAACAAATGGCTACATTTCTCATGTTCGGGAAGTACAACGCGCAGTCCGTTCAAGGCATCACCGCCCAGCGGACACAAAAGGTCAGTGAAGTTGCAAAAAAACTTGGAGGCAAAGTCCTCGCCTCCTACGCTCTCTTGGGCTGTCACGACCTGCTTTTTATCGTGGACCTGCCGGATACGGCCAAGGCCTTCAAGGCCTCTACCGAACTGGCGAAAGCGACGGGAATCGGATTCACGACCTCGCCCGCCGTCACGGTAGAAGAGTTCGACAAACTCGTCGCCTAAAACACAAAAAAGGCGGTAAACAAAAATATCTGTTTACCGCCTTTTGATGATAAAAAAATAACTACTTTTTACAAGAGCAGGGGCACGCTTTAAAACACATCAGAAGCTTGGCGACACCCGCCAGGCCAACCAAAACGTAGATCACCCGCGATACCCCCGACCCCGCCCCAAAAATCTGGTCTACCATGTTGAACTGGAGCGCTCCGACCAATCCCCAGTTCAAGGCTCCGATGATGACCAATATCCCCACGATTTTGCATACGATACAACCACTTGATTTATCCATGCTGTTTCCTCCTGTGGTTAAAGTTACTGACTTTGTACCAACTTACTCCGACTCATAAGATGCGGAAAAATTCTCTTCAATAATTTTTCCGCATTCGTCGGAGTTATTTCCTCTTTTCCCATCTATAGAAATCATTGGAAAGAGGAAATAACAGACCCCGAAAGCAACTCTCTGACCCCGTTCCTGTCCTGAACGTAAACTTCAGGCAGAAACTCCATGGTGTTCGGGATCTGCGCTTCGATCGCCTGACTAAGGCGTTCCTGTTGCAGCGCATCCCGTGGATCAAAAAGCGGGTTCTGACTAAGGTCGTTCAAAAACAATATGCCCGGCTCGTGAGCGAATTCAAAATTCTTGATAAGCTGTTTGACCAAAAGATCCAAATAGCTCGGTTTGTCCTTAAACACTTCCACCGAGGTCTTCAGGGCTATCTTGCCCCAGTCTTGCTGTGACAGTTTTTGCAACAATCCGTAAACGGAAGAATATTTGACCAGACGTATTTCGCCCGACACCATTTTTTGCGCGTTCTTAAGAATGGTTTGGGATAATTCCGCAAGGCTGAAGGTCTTGACCTCTTTATGAATATCAACAGTCAGCAGGTCAAAGTTGTAGACTCCGCGCACACGCGCTGCCGCATCAATGACGCAACGCTTGAACAAGTCTTCCAGCGCGTCCCAGATGATATCCTCGTCTTTGCGGATAACGCTTAAAACCAGGATCCGGCAAAGTTGGTCTTCCCTAACGGCTTTGTATTTTCTGACCTTGCCCCCCAGGTATCCTTCATAAAAAATTTCATCAAAAAGAGGCATATGCAAAAACAGGTTCGAATGTTGAATGCCGCCATCGATGAGGTTTAACATAGGATATCTCCGCATTCCATATACAAAGAAGCGGCAGCGAAAACCGCTGCCGCTTCTTTAAGAATCATTACCGGCCTGGACCTCCGCCGCGTGGCCCACCACCACCGCCACCCGGTCCGCCACCACCAGGGCCACCACCCCGTGGTCCACCGCCGCCTCCACCACCAGGACCGCCACCACCTGGTCCACCGCCCCCTTGCTTCATTCCTGCTCCACCACCCGGACCACCAGGACCTTTGGGGCCACCGCCAGGTCCGCCCTGTCCTCCGGGCCCACCGCCTTGTTTCATGCCCGGTCCGCCACCAGCGCCACCCTTAGGTCCAGGAGGGTTACCACCACCCTGCATTCCGGGACCTCCACCTGCACCACCTCTTGGACCAGGCGGGTTGCCGCCACCTATACCAGGACCTTGTCCCTGACCACCGCCGGGGCCACCTTGAAACTTTTGCCCGCCACCCGAGCCACCCATAGGGCCAGGAGGATTTCCGCCACCTGCTCCCCCTTGGAATTTAGGCCCTGCACCCGGTCCACCTGCGGCGCCAGGAGGATTCATTCCACCCCCGCCAGGACCTCCCATTGGACCAGGAGGATTGCCACCTTTGTTGTCACGAAAATCTTCGCGACGATCCATCTTGTCTTCCATTTTATCCATGCGATCTTCCATGCGGTCGCCTTTGTCTTCCATGCGATCCATCATGTCCTCACGCTTATCCATCCGGTCTTCCATCTTATCCTTGATACCGCCTTCATGCTGCGCGTCCCACGCATCTTCGCGCTTGTCCATCATGTCTTCGCGACGGTCCATCTTATCTTCCATTTTATCCATGCGGTCTTCCATTTTATCGCGCATGTCTTCACGCCGATCCATCCGGTCTTCCATGCGATCCATGGCTCCGCCTTCTTTAAAGGCCGGACCAGCGCCTGGGCCACCCATCGGGCCTGGTGGATTCATGTTCGTTCCGGGTCCACCCATTGGTCCCGGTGGATTAAACCCTTCTCCGGAACCAAGAACGCCTGTGGAATCTGATGAACTCGTATCTGTGGTTTCTTCTGTTATTGAGCTCGAAGAACCTGTATCTCCCGTTTCCTCAGATCCGGCACCACCCGCCTGTTCTGACGGATTCCCATTCTGAAATCTCGGGCCTGCTCCCGGTCCTCCCATCGGTCCAGGAGGATTAAATTTTCCGTCACCAAGGCGCGGTCCAGGCGGATTGCCACCCCCCGGTCCGCCCATGGGTCCGGGAGGATTATTATCCTGACGCATCATACCCTGGCCTTGCCCCTGGCCACCAGCTCCGGGGCCACCCATCGGTCCCGACGGATTTCTTTTTTCCAAATTTTGTCCCGCACCCGGTCCACCTTGCGGACCCGGAGGATTTCCACCACCCCCTGGGCCACCCGCTGCCCCCGGAGGATTCGGCTGAGCGAATGCCAACCCCGCCGCACCGATCAAACTGACTACCGTTAATAAAATCTTTCGCACGAACATATGTTCTCCTTTCCTATTCCCTGAATTGGGAATAAAAATATTGTATCCCCATGATAATGCGATGTATATAATTTTCTCGGAAAAATTTAAACGAACTTTTTGCGCAGGTAATCTTCGAGGATGGCGGTGAACTCTTCCTTGATATGGCCACCTTTGAGGGTGGTCAATTGCTTGCCATCAGCGTAAACGGGGGCAACGGGTTTTTCAGAGGCGCCGGGCAAGCTGATACCGATATCCGCGTGACGGCTCTCACCGGGGCCGTTGACCACACAGCCCATGACCGCGATCTTCAGCCGCTCCACACCCGGGTATTTTTTTTTCCAGGCCGGCATACTACGCTGGATGTGCTCATTGATGTCCTTGGCCAGATATTGGAAATAATCGCTGGTCGTGCGGCCGCAGCCCGGGCAACTGGTCACGCTCGGCGCGAAATAACGTAACCCCAGTGACTGGAGCAGATATTTACAGACCTCGACTTCTTTGGTGCGGCTGACGCCCGGCTGCGGCGTCAGGGAAACCCGGATCGTGTCGCCAATGCCTTGCTGCAAAAGGATCGAGAGCGCCGCGGCGCTGGAAGCGATCCCCTGCACGTCGGATCCGGCTTCGGTCAGGCCCAAATGAAGCGTGTAGTCGCATTTTTTCGCCAACTGGGAATACACGGTCACCATGTCCTGGAGAACGGACATCTTGACGCTGATCACGATCTGGTCTTTCTTCAATCCGCATTTCTGGGCGAGCTCGGCGCTGTGCAACGCGCTTTGGATCATCGCCTTATAAGTCACTTCCTTGGCGTCCTTGGGATTTTTCAACTTGGCGTTCTGGTCCATCATCGCGGTCAGAAGTTCCTGGTCGAGCGATCCCCAATTAACACCGATGCGCACGGGCTTGTTGTGCTCAACGGCGATCTTGACGATCCGGGCAAAATTTTCGTCATGACGCTCTCCCCGGCCCACATTCCCGGGATTGATCCGATATTTGTCCAGAAGCCGCGCGCAATCAGGATGCTTAGCAAGAAGGGTATGGCCGTTAAAATGAAAATCGCCGATGACCGGGGCGGTGTATCCTTGCGCACGCAGTTTTTTCACAATGACCGGAACCGCGCGGGCGGCATCATCGTCGTTGACGGTGACACGCACCATTTCCGAACCAGCTTCGATCAACTCAATGACTTGTTTGAGTGTACGCTCCACGTCCGCCGTAGGCGTATCGGTCATGGATTGGATGACGATCGGGTGTCCGCCGCCTAAAACAACGCGGCCAATCGTTACTGGAGAGGTTTTTCTTCGCGTGGTCAACTGCATAGAAGTGTTGATTTCCGAGGTTTACATTGCCGACAAAAATGGTATAATTTGTCGTCAATTATAATGAAGTTTCGTGGAGAATTCAATTGGAAATATACTTGGCCAAAACACAGGGATTCTGCGCGGGCGTGTCTTTTGCCATCGACATCGTGGAACAGGCGCTGCGCAAATACGGCGCACCCCTGTACGTTTACCATGAGATCGTGCATAATACTTACGTGGTCAACGACTTTCGTAACCGCGGGGTCATTTTTGTCGAAAACCTCAATGACGTGCCGGAGGGCGAGCGGGTCATCTTCAGCGCCCATGGCGTGCCCCCTTCGGTCCTTGAGATGGCTAAAGGCCGTAAACTGAAATATGTGGATGCCACGTGTCCTTTGGTCACCAAAGTCCACAATGAAGCGACCAAATTTTCCGCCCAGCGCCACGCGACCGTCCTGATCGGCCACAAAGGCCACCAGGAATTGATCGGCACCGCCGGATACGTCGATCCTGGGCTGCTCTACATCGTGGAGAATGAAACTGACATCGATAACCTCAACATCGCTCCCGGCACGGAAGTCGCCTTCATCACGCAAACGACGCTCTCCGTCGATGACACAACGGCGATGATCGATAAATTGCGTAAAAAATTCCCCCATCTGATCGGCCCGCCGCGCTCGGATCTGTGTTACGCGACCCAAAACCGCCAGGACGCGGTCAAAGACCTCGCGCAGACCTGTGATATTATCATCATCTGCGGCTCTCCCAAAAGTTCCAACAGTAACCGCCTGCGCGAAACAGGCGAAAAGCAGGGCGTTACCAGCCATATCATTGACTCGGCGGAAGAATTGGACCTGAAACTTTTACAAGGCAAAAAGAAAGTGGGCATCAGTTCGGGCGCTTCGGTCCCGCGGGTCATCGTGGACCAGCTGGTACAGCGCATCCAGAAGCACTTCCCGGGCACGCGCCTGCACGTCTTTGAAAATCCCGAAAAAAATATCGTTTTTGCGCTGCCAAAGATTTAAGATAAACCCATGGCCAAACTCATCATAGACGGTCAGGAACACGAATTACCCGACGGCTCCAAGATCGATGCCCTCTGCGAAAAAGTAGGTATCCCTTTTAGCTGCAATTCGGGGGTGTGCGCGACCTGCCAGATCGAGGTCAAAGAGGGTGCCGAGAATTTAAACGAACTGAATACCGAAGAAACCGATCTGGGGATGGACCGTAACCACCGCTTGAGCTGCCAGTGCAGCATCAAAAGCGGGACGGTCAAAATAACCTACTGATGCTCTTTACTCTCTCTCCAACTCCTCTTGACCCTGTTAAACTTTCGCAAAACTTTACCGCGTCCGGTGCCGGGGCGTTTAATAGTTTTGAAGGGCGCGTGCGTGATCAGAACGATGGTAGATCGGTCATCGCGCTGGAGTATGAAGCTTACGAGCCGCTTTGCCGCGCGGAAATGGAGAAAATATTCCAGGAGGCTCAAAGCCGTTTTGCGGTCATTGACATCAAGGCGGCCCATCGTACCGGCAAATTAAAGGTCGGCGAGCTGGCCGTCTGGGTCGCAGTTTTAACCGCGCACCGTGATGAGGCGTTTTCCGCCTGCCGTTATACAATCGATGAACTTAAAAAACGTCTTCCTGTCTGGAAAAAAGAATATTACGCGGATGGCCGCTCCCAATGGAGTTACTGCGCCGACCACTCTCATGTCCACTGACCCAGAAGCGCCACCTTTGACCATTGACATCGGTTCGCTCTCCGATGAACAGATCCGGCAATATACGTTCGTGGACGTGCGCGAAGACGCCGAACGGATGATCAAGCCCTGCAAAGAGCTTGTCCACGAACATTTCCCGTTAAGCCGGTTCCAGCCAACAGAAGGGTTTCCCGCTGATCCTAAAAAGCAGTATATTTTTTTCTGTGCCGTGGGCCAGCGCAGTCTGATGCTCGCGGAATATCTGCGCGAGCAGGGCATGAATAACGTTTATTCACTTGATGGCGGAATCAACGCGATCAAAGAGCATTTTAAGAACCGATGACACTAAAAGATCCCGATATCCAGATCGAACAGGACGCACCGCTATCGAAATACACCACCTTTCGTCTCGGCGCCCGCTGCCAGGGTATCTTCCATTGCCAGAGCCCGCAGCAGCTTGCAGAGACCATTCACAACCTCATTCGGGAGAAGAAAAAATTTATTTTAATCGGGGGAGGTTCGAACCTGGTGGTTTCCGATGAACCGCTGGATTGTTACGTGGTGCGCTATTGTACGGATAAACCCGTCATCGAACAAAACGGCACCGTGCTCACCGTTTCCGGCAGTACCAAACTCGACCACCTGGCACTTTTTGCCGCGCAACGCGGCCTGGAAGGGATCAACTGCACGACGGGTATTCCCGGCACCGTGGGCGGCGCGGTCGTCGGCAACGCGGGCGCCTGGGGCAAGCAGATCGGCGACGTCTTGACTTCGGTCAAATTGATCAGCCTCACGGGCGAGAAAAAAACATCCTCCGCGGCCGACCTGCATTTTACCTACCGCGATTCGATCCTGAAAAAAACCGGGGATATTGTCGTTTCCGCCAAACTTTCTCTGCAAAAAGGCGACGCGAAGGCGTTATTGGAAGAACGGGAAAAGATCCTGGCCGAGCGCAAATCCAAGCATCCTGATCTGCGCTACGAACCCTGCGCGGGGAGTTTTTTCCGTAATATCGAACCGACCTCCAAAGCGGGCAAGCGCCAGGCCGCCGGATGGTTCCTGGAAGAAGCTGGCGGTAAAAAGCTGAAAGTCGGCGGCGCCATTATTTATCCCAAACACGCGAACATCATCGTCAGATCCGACGGCTGCCGATCTCAAGACGTCTACGAACTCTCGCTTCAAATGGCCCGCATCGTCAAAGAAAAATTCGATCTGGATCTAATGCGCGAAGTGCGCTTCGTGGGAAAATTCCGCGGGATGCCTTCCGCAATTCAGGAAGTTATTTGGTAGCTATCCACCGATCTGGAACATCTCAACTTTATGTACCGGATCAGGGTTGGAGCGAATTTTGGTACGTAATTCAGAATAACGATCAACTCGTTTCTGCCAGACATTTTCAATGAGCGCCGCTAACTCCGCGTCGGCGGCGCCGGCGCGTAACGGCGCACGCAAGTCCACCCCTGCGCTGGCAAAAAGACACGTATATAGTTTTCCTTCCGCCGAAATGCGTCCGCGCGTACAGGTTCCGCAAAAAGGTTTCGTCACCGAAGAAATGAACCCTATCTCTCCGCTCCCGTCGGAAAATTCATAACGCGTGGCGACTTCGCCGAATTCTTTGGCCGCCAGCGCCCGCAAAGGGAACCGCGCGTTGATCTGATCAACGATTGTCTGTGTTGGAACGACGTAACGCAGGTCCCAATGATTGCAGTTGCCCACGTCCATATATTCGATAAAGCGCAAGACCGGTTTTCTTCCCTTGAAATGCCCAACAAGGTCGAGGACATTACGGTCATTGACGCCTTTTTGCAGGACCACATTGATCTTGATCGAGTCAAAATCCAGATCTTCACAAATTTTGATCCCCTCCAAAACTTTCTTCAGGTCTCCTTTATTCCCGTTCATTTGATGGAAAAGCCGGGCATCGAGGGTGTCCAGGCTGACCGTGATGCGGTCTAATCCGGCGTCTTTGAGGTCACGGGCGTATTGCGACAGTAACGAACCGTTCGTTGTCAGGGCCAGATCCTTGATGCCGGAGATCGCGCGCAGCTTGCCGACAAGCTCGGCTAAATTCGGTCGCAGCAACGGCTCGCCACCGGTCAAACGGATCTTGGTCACGCCGCAATCGACAAAGAGCTTCGTCAAACGGATGATCTCACCAAAGGTAAGCCACTCTTGAGATTTTAAGAAGGAATAATGCCGGGTGTCTTCTTTATCCGGCATACAATACGTACAGCGGAAATTACAGCGGTCGATGACCGAAATGCGCAGATCGCGCAGCGGCCGGCGAAAAGAATCAGAAACGATTTTAACGGGCGATTTCTTACTAAACATCGTATTGGTCCGATATAGATCTGACTTTACATAATTTATTATGTAATTTTATCATAATAAAAACCCGGATAACTCAAATTGGACCAAGGCAATGCGTGGCTGAAAAATTCTATTCAGCAAAGACCTTATCCCGGCAGAAAAGCCAGACCACCGTATAATATTTCTCGTTAGCCACAGGATGTTGAATTACTTTACAAAGACTAAACCCCAGCGATTTCAAGAAGGCCTGATTGCTGTCACTGTAAGGAAAAAGCCATTGCGGCTGAGTTCTCTCCCAGCCATCGACAGCAAGAATGACTTTACCCGAGGTTTGATTCATCCACTTTATGAAATCTTCACGGTCCGAAGGCGGGAAATAAAGATTCCCGCCATCATCAGCATACTTGATTCCCGAATAATAACGTATTTGTCTTATGGAAGAGGCAATAACGACCGTATCAGCGGCGGCTTGTTCCTTGATCCATTGCCCAGCCTCTTCCAACCCACTAAAATACCAAGTTCTAGCAGAGAGATTCTTATTTATTCGAGAAAAGTCTAACGCACAGACAAACAAAAATAAAATAATAAAGATAACTTGGCATATGCGAATAACCACCGATCTGGGCGGGCATATTTTAATTAAAAATAATTGCATGCCGCGTCCGGAGATTAAAATACTGCTGGGAAGAATCAATAAAGCATAACGCAGATCCTTCTCTTGACATAAACAAATACCAACAAAAGGGACCCAGAACCATAATTCCAACAAGATATCTTCCTTCTTTCCTGAAAAAAGAAGCGCTACCAACCCATAACAAAAAAATAACATTAACAAAAAGATCGACAAAAAAATACTTTCCGGCAGGAGCGTTAAAAAGTTCCATAAAGATTTTTTATAGTAGGCTCCATCCCAGAATGTATGAAAAGTTGCCGGAGGCAATAAGGAATGAAAATAAAAATAGTTTATGAGGGCCAGAGCAGATAAAAAAAACATGATGATCCCCAGGGGGCAGCCTGATCATTGCCAAACGTTGAAAATAAGTTCCCGGGAGTGCAAACAACGCATACAAGATAAGAATTGGAATAACGATGAGCCCAGCCCATTTGATCCCGATACAGGCTGCACCCAATAACCCGACAGCGACATCTGAAACGGTGTCATTTCCCGGCGAGGAAGAAACAACGGCTAGAATAAAAAATATCAAAAAGACTGTAAGGGGGGCATCCGTGCTGATTATATTTGCGAATGCCAGATAAAATGGCGCAAAGGCGAGATAAGCTGCAGCAAAAAATCCGAGGAATCGTCCCCCCATCCTATTACCCAAGAAAAATGCCGCTACGATACCCAGCGTATTTATAACTATATTTATTAAACGATATCCTGACTCGGCCGGAGATATCCAATGCCCGGGCTGCAACAATATTGGAAAAAGCGGGGGATGATACCACATCAGTTCCCTTGAAAAAATCAAACCCATTGAATCGTGGATACGGCTGGCATACAAGGCGTAAAGAGCTTCATCCTGGGCCATCCCTCCTCTCGGTGGGAGAAAATGCAAACGAAGGAAGACTGCCGCAACAACCAAAACAGGAAAAAAAACATAAGTCGCGTAATCAATTCTTGCCAGCTTTAGAAATTTTGCAAAAAGGTCATTCATAAAAACTGTTTTTACTCTGTGGAAATTATCTTGGGTGCCTTTTCAATAGCGCCTTTCATCGTGTGCCAAGAGAGGCTTGCGCATTTGACGCGCGCCGGAAAATGCCAGATACCGGAAAAAACCGAAAGCTTGCCCAGCACGTTGGGATCCTTATCCGGATGCAGTTCGCCCTTGATCAAACGATGGAACTGGTCGAATAAAATATCGGCCTCTTTAAGTGTTTTGCCCTTAAGACTCGTTGTCATCAAGGAAGCGGATGCTTTGGAGATCGCGCAACCGTCGCCCTCGAAGGAAACATCATCGATCACACCGCCCGGCTCCTGGACATGAAGATAGATATGCAAATGATCGCCGCAGAGCGGATTATACCCTTCGGCCTCATGGGTCGGGCTTGAGATCTTGCGAAAATTCTTCGGGCTTTTATTGTGTTCGATGATGACTTGCTGATAAAGTTCGCTGCGGCTGTCGTGAGTCATGGGAACACTTCCCTCACCTTCAAGAGCGCCGCGACCAGACGATCGATCTCGGCGGTCGTATTATAAAAAGACAACGACGCGCGCGAGGTGGCCGGCACGCCGAAATGTTTCATCACCGGCTGGGTGCAGTGATGCCCGGTGCGGATCGCGATCCCTTCATCGTTGACCAAAGTCCCGATATCGTGCGGATGCACACCGGGCAAAATAAATGACAGGACCGCCACCTTTTCTTTGGCCGTGCCGATCAATTTCAACCCCGGCACTTTTTGCAAGACGCGCGTTCCGTATTCCAGGAGACTTTGCTCGTGGGCCTCGATGCGCCCGAACCCGACCGACAGAACGTAATCGATCGCCGCGCCCAGGCCGATGACTTCGGCCACCGCCGGCGTGCCGGCCTCGAATTTATACGGCAGTGCGGCGTAGGTCGTTTTCTCAAAAGTGACAGAGCTGATCATATCGCCCCCGCCGTGAAACGGCGGCATTTTATTAAGCAGTTCGGCTTTGCCGTAAAGAACACCGACCCCGGTAGGGCCAAATAATTTGTGCCCGGAAAAAGCCAGAAAGTCACAACCCAGATCCTGCACGTCGACCCGGCGGTGGCCCACGGCCTGCGCCGCGTCCACGAGAACGAGCGCGCCGCGGCCGTGCGCGGCCCTGATCATCTTCTTGACCGGATTGACCGTGCCCAAAGAGTTGGAAATGTAAACAATGGAAAGTAGTTTGGTCTTCGCCGTTAAAAGCTTCTCGAATTCACTGTAGACCAGCTCGCCATTATCATTAAAGGGAATGACTTTCAGGACGCACCCTTTTTCTTCGCAGAGCATCTGCCAGGGCACGATGTTGGAATGGTGTTCCATTTCGGAAATGAGGATCTCGTCGCCTTTTTTCAGAAAATGCCGGCCATAGCTGTAGGCGATGAGATTGATCGATTCGGTGGTCCCGCGGGTGAAGATGATCTCTTGGGAAGCGCGCGCGTTGAGGAATTTCTGCACTTTGCCGCGCGTTCCTTCATAGGCGGCGGTCGCCTTTTCGCTTAATTCATGGACCCCGCGGTGAACGTTGGAGGTGTACTTTTGGTAATATTCGTCCATTGCCTGCGCGACCGAGCGCGGCTTGAACGTAGTGGCGGCGTTGTCAAAATACACGATCGGTTTGCCGTGCACGTTCACGTGAAGGTTGGGAAAATCCTGCCGGATTCTTTGAACATCAAGGTCCATGACGACCTCCTTCATCCTTCCAGGACCTTAAGGCTGGGAGCGACCAACTGGGCGACTTGTTGCCGGACGGAGTCGCGCGTCAGACGGTTCAAAACGTCATCGACGAAACCCTGCGTCAGGAGCCGTGTGGCGATATTACGCGGGATGCCGCGCGCCTGCAGATAAAAGATCTCATCTTCGTTAAGCTGGCCGATGGTGGCACCGTGCGTGCATTTGACGTCGTCGGCAAAGATCTCCAGCTGGGGCTTGGTATCCACCCGGCATTCCTTGCCCAGCAATAAATTCTTGTTCAATTGATAGGAATTCGTCTGCTGCGCGATCGCCCGGACAAAGATCTTGCCGTTGAAGACCGCGCGCGCGGCGTCATTAAGGACGCCCTTATACAGCTGATTGCTCGTCGCGTTAGGTACGCGGTGGTCGACCGAGGTGTGATTGTCCACATGCTGATCCTTATACACGCTGTAGAGGCCGTTTAAGAACGCCGCGGCCCCTTCACCGTTGATGACAATATCCAGATTATTGCGGGTGATCGACGCCCCGGCGACCAGCGAAAAACCGTTGAACGTCGAATCTCGCTTTTGCCAAACGCGCGTGGTGCCCACATGATACGCCTTAAGGCTTTCTTTTTGGGCTTTGGAATAATGCAACGTCGCGTTCTCTTCCAAAAGGGCGTCGGTCAACGGGTCGGCAAGGTAAACACTTTCGTCGCTTAATCCAACGTGGGTTTCTAAAATGCTCGCTTCGCTCGATTTACCCAGACAGATGAACGTGTGCGGGAACGTGGCGATCGCTTCACCATCAGAGTGTGTTACATGCACAATATGGATCAGCTGGTTCGCGATAATCTTATCCCCGATATGAATGTAGGTCCCTTCCTGCGTGAACGCCTTGTTCAAGGCCACGAACGCGGAATCCTGTTGCGGGTCGTAATGCGCCCATATCTCCTGCACCGCCGCCGCATTATTGGTCAGCGCGTCGCGTAGCGGGATGATCTCGATGCTTCCGGAGATCTTCCCCAAATTTGACAATTCTTTATCGAACGCGCCGTTGATGAAAACGATGTTCACATCCGCCTTGCTGCAATACCGGGCCAGGACGTCTTTGCGCTGCGCGGGGCTCAAGGTGGATTTCACGGCCGGCGAGCATCTTGACGCGGCCAAGGCGGAAAGGTTCGTGTATTTCCATTCCTCGTCTTTGGTCGTCGGGATCCCCAATTTTCGGAAACGGACCACCCCCTCTTCGCGCAGCTGTATGATCCAGTCAGGGGACTTTTCCTTTCGCAGCGCCCCGATGAGCGCGTCGAGTTGTTCCATGAACGGACTATTTTTTTCTGCTTGTGCGATCATCGCATTTGTCATTTCTTGCTCAACCAGTCATACCCTTTATCCTCAACTTCCAGGGCAAGGTCTCTCCCGGAAGACTTGACGATTCTCCCATCCACGAGAATATGCACAAAATCCGGGATGATATAATTCAAAAGCCTTTGATAATGCGTGATGACCAGCATGGCGTTGTTCTTGCTCTTGAGCTTGTTGACGCCATCAGCGACGATGCGCATCGAATCGATGTCGAGCCCCGAATCCGTTTCATCCAAAACAGCGAGTCGCGGATTCAATACCGCCATCTGCATGATCTCGTTACGCTTCTTCTCGCCACCCGAGAAATCTACGTTCACCGGTCGATTGATGAACTTCTCATCCATCTCCAGCAGTTTCATTTTCTTGCGCAGGAATACGTCAAAATCCATCGGGTCCATTTCCTCGGCGCCCTGGTGGCGGCACAAGGCGTTAAAGGACGCGCGCAAGAACGCCGACATGCTCACCCCGGGGATCTCCACCGGATACTGGAACGCCAGGAATATCCCTTCCTGAGCGCGCTCTTCCGGCTCCATCTCGAGGATGTTGATCTTTTTGAAGTTTACTTCATAAAGGATCTCGCCTTCAGTCACTTCATAATCGGGATGCCCGGCGATGATCTTCGCCAGTGTTGATTTGCCGGAACCGTTGGGCCCCATGATGGCGTGCACTTCGCCGGCGTTGATCTTTAAATTGATCCCGCGCAAAATTTCGGTATCGTTGATTTTGGCGTGTAGATTTTTGATCTCAAACATTTCTTGTCCTTTTGTTTATAAATACGGTAGGGACGTAATATATTACGTCCCTACGATTAAATTACCCGACGCTCCCCTCCAGCTTCATTTGCAGCAGGCGTACCGCCTCGACCGCGAATTCCATCGGAAGCTCATTAAAGACCTCTTTACAAAATCCGTTGATGATCAGCGAGATCGCGGCTTCCATGTCGAGCCCCCGCGACTTGAGGTAGAACACCTGTTCGGCGTTGATCTTGGAGGTCGAGGCCTCATGTTCCAATGTAGCGGTTGAGTTCTTGACCTCGATATAGGGAAACGTGTTGGCGCTGCATTTGTTGCCCACCAGCATGGAGTCGCACTGCGAAAAATTCCTCGCCCGGTCGGCCGAAGGCATAATCTTGACCAAACCCCGGTAATTATTGTTCGACTCATCTGTAGAGATCCCCTTGGAAACAATGGTGCTCGTTGTCCTTTTTCCGATATGGATCATCTTGGTCCCCGTGTCCGCCTGCATCCGGTGATTGGTCAGGGCCACCGAATAAAATTCGCCGATGGAATCATCGCCCTGCAAGATACAACTTGGATATTTCCAGGTGATCGCCGCGCCCGCCTCGACCTGCGTCCAGGAGATCTTGGAGCGCCGGCCCAGGCATTTGCCGCGCTTGGTCACGAAATTGTAGATGCCGCCGCGGCCTTCCTTGTCGCCCGAATACCAGTTCTGCACGGTGGAATATTTGATCTGCGCGTCATCCAAAGCGATTAATTCCACGACCGCCGCGTGCAATTGATTTTCATCGCGCATCGGCGCGGTGCAGCCTTCGAGGTAACTGACGTAGCTTCCCTCTTCGGCCACGATAAGTGTGCGCTCAAATTGTCCCGATTCCGCCGCGTTGATCCGAAAATAGGTCGATAATTCCAAAGGACACTTCACGCCTTTGGGAATGTAACAAAATGAACCGTCGCTAAAAACCGCGGCGTTGAGCGCCGCAAAAAAATTATCCGAATACGGGACAACGGAGCCCATATATTTCTTGACGAGATCCCCATGATGGGAGATGGCTTCCGACATCGAACAGAAAATGACCCCTTGTTTGGCCAACTCCGCCTGATGGGTCGTCCCGACCGAGACGCTGTCAAAGACCGCGTCGACCGCCACTCCGGTCAGACGCTTTTGTTCACCCAGCGGGATGCCCAGCTTCTCAAAGGCCTTGCGCAGTTCGGGGTCGACCTCCTCAATGCTTTTAGGCCCCTGCCCCGCTTTCTTCGGCGCGCTGTAATAACTGACCCCCTGATAGTCGATCGGGCCGTATTTAAAATTCGGCCAATGGGGCTCCTTCATCGTCAGCCAATGGCGATACGCCTTCAGGCGCCACTCGAGCATCCAGTCCGGCTCATTCTTTTTTTGGGAAATAAGCCGGATCGTGTCCTCGCTTAAACCTTTCGGGATACGGTCTGTTTCGATCTCCGTATAAAACCCGTACTTGTAGTCCCGGCTGGTGCGGACATTTTCCTCGATGGTTTTTTCGTTCAATATTTTTGTTTCTTCTTTACGCATGGTTTCCTTATATTAAGACGTTACTCTTTGTGCGCGCCCGCCTCTTTGGCGATCGTTTTCTGACGGATGCCCTTTTCCCCATGATGCTTGGATTCGATCAGATCCGTCACCATGATCTCGGCGAACAATTTGTTGAGCTTCTCATTTAGGTTTAACATCGGCGCGATGATGTGGCACGTCGCCGTTATCCCGCAATTGGAATAATCGCCGTGAAAACAATTGGCGATCTCGATGGGTCCGATGATCATGTCGGAGAGCTCGCGCATCGAGACCTTCGAGAGGTCTTTGACCACCTGATACCCGCCTTTGGCGCCCTGCTCGGCCTGGAGGATCCCGTGCTGCGCCATGATCTGCAAAACACGCGAGGTCGGATCAAAGGGCGTGTTGTACATATCACAGATCTCCTTCGCGGAGGTGATCTGCCCCGGCGCCTTGTGGCTCATGTACTTCAGGGCGATGAGCGCATACTCTATCTTTCTGTTAATTTTAAACATGGCTCTTTCTTTCCTCTTCCTACTTCTTACTTCCCTCTGCTTTTAATTCCATCTCCAGCGCGTTTATTTTCGCCGCGACAATAAAATCATTCTCCGATAATCCGCCTAGCGCGTGCGTGGTCAAATAAACTTTCAATTTGCGATACCCGGTCAAATGGATGTCCGGGTGATGATTCTCCGCCTCGACGATCGCGGCGATCTGCCCAATGGAACGCACCGCTGCCAAAAAATTCTTCATCACAAATTCCCGGGCGATGCCTTTTCCTTTCGTATCTACCACCCAACCCGGCGTAAGCGGTAAATACTCCTTGATCCTGGCCGCATCAAGCGCCTTGCCGATCCCTTCGCAGGGCTGACATTTCTTTTTTGTTAAAGCGTCCGTCGCACCCATCCCGCGCCTCCCCAGGAACCCTAAACCGCGTCGGCCAATTCGACCACCACATCCGGATTGAACTGGTCTTTTAAAATATTCTCGATGGCCTTGAGCGTGCCCATCGTTGAGCTCGGGCACGAGCCGCACGCGCCCTGATAGAAAACGCGCAGTTTATTATCTTTATAGTCGACCAACTGAATGTCGCCGCCATCCATCTGCAGGGCCGGGCGCACCGTCTGATCAAGGATCGAGCTGATCTGCGCCAGTTCCGGAGAATCACTATTGACCGCCACGGTTTTCTTTTCCAGATCCGGCGTCTGGAAATCCGGATTATGGTCCTTGATCCCTTCCAGGATCGCCGCGCGGATCTTATCCTCCAGCTCTTCCCAATCGGCGTTTCCGTTCTGCGTGACCGTGACGTAATTGTCAAAAAAATAAACTTCCTTGATGCGCGGATCCAGCTCAAAGATCGCCAGGGCCAACGGATTGCCCGCGCATTCCGTGGTATTTTTATACGTCCAGTTGCCAGACGTTTTCACCGGCGCATTTAAGACAAATTTCAGCGCATTTGGATTAGGTGTGCTTTGGATCATGAGTTGCGTTTTCATCATATTCTCCTTAGGAAAATGCCACTTCCGATAACCCCCTGCCGGGGGGTGCATTGCTCCTACTTAAAGTTTACCATAAAATACTTTAAAAAGTGACGTATTTATCATAACGCAGCCGGCAAAAAATGCAAGGAAAAATTTGCCCTGGCCTTAGGCGATAACATCATATTTTTCAATAAGATACAAAGCGAAGGGAAAAGCGCAGGTAAAAGCGGGAGAAACTGCGTTTAAAACGTGGATACTATGATGGTCGCCCTCCACGACAAAATCCTGGACCAGCTGGCGATTGCGCGTATCCAGCAGCTGGGCACGGATGCCGGGTAAAGTATGTTCGGTAAATCCTTCCGGATCGATATAACGCACCATATGGCTGGCCAGAGAGACCATGTAGTGCTTGTTGTACTTCTTCATTTCTTCCAAGGCCAGGTCGCGGAAGCCAAAATTGTTCACGGCAAAAAGCCGCGCTTCCTGCAGGCAGATCTCGATGAATTCATCCAGCGAAAAATTGGCGAGGCGTTCGTAATTTTCCCGCCAGAACGCAGGAGTCGCCGTCGGGCCGATCTTGATCTCGCCGGTGGCCGTCTTGGTAAAATGCACGCCTAAAAACGGATTCTTCAGATTCGGCACCGGATAAATGTTAACGCGTACGTCCGTCTTGTTCTTGGTGTACTTCCAGTAGATCCCTTTGAACGGAATGATCGTGTACTGCTTGCCGAAACCGAAATCCTTGGCGATCTTGTCCGCGTAAAGCCCGGCGCAATTGATGATCTTCCCGGCGCTGAATTCCCCTTTTGTCGTATGGATCACATTTTCCGCGTGGCCCAGATATTTTGTCCCGAAGGAAAATTCCACGCCCTGCGCTGACAAGTCTTTGCGCAGCGCCGCGCACACCAGCTTCGGGTCCACACTCGCCGTATCAGGAGAATACAACGCTTTTTTAAACGTCCGGACGTTGGGCTCGATCTCCTGGGCCTTGTATTCATCGATGATCTCGACCTTTGCGCCGTTACGTTTTCCCCGGCGCTCCAATTCATAGAGCTGCTCTAATTCCTTTTCGTTCTGCGCGACGACGAGTTTCCCGCAGAGATTAAGCGGAATGCTGTGCTGGCAGCAATACTGCTTCATCGTGCGGTTGCCCGCGACGGTGAATTGCGCCTTAAGACTGTCGGCGGTGTAATAGAACCCGGCGTGCAGGACCCCGCTGTTACGCCCCGAGGCGTGCGCGGCCTCACTCTCTTCTTTATCGATAATGCACACGCGGGCGGCGGGATCTTCGCGCTTGATCTCAAAGGCGACCGCCAAGCCGATGATGCCGGAACCGATGATGAGATAATTATAGGAATTTTTTATGCGTTCCATCGCAAAACGGCTTTTTCTCGCTGCTCTTGCAGCCGCACCAGGCCACGGTCTTCGCTTCGGTGATCACTTCGATGATGGGGCGCATGCCGGCTTTTTCGTGGGAACCGTCGCAAAAGGGTTGTTTTTGGGATTCACCGCAGGAACACCAGGCGTAGCGGCCGGGCTTCATCTCGAGGACAAACGGAGCGTTCTGGGCATATGGAAACTTCTTAGGCATAAATTGAAATGTCTGTTTAGTGTTCAGTGATCAGCGCCCAGTGGTCAGATTTACTGAACGCTGACCGCTTACCACTGACCACTGCTCTCATTTTTCCAGCAGATACAATCCCGTATGCGCGAATAAATTCGGCCGGAACGCCACGCGCTTGCTGTCGCTGATACCAACCTCATCGAGGATCTTGATGCCGTTATTCTTGCAGAAATAGCGGAAATCTTTCAAACTTAAAAATCGCAAGTTGGGCGTGTCGTACCATTCGTAGGGTAACTCTTTAGTGACCGGGACGCGGCCCTGACAGAAGATCTGCAGCCGGGCGCGGATGTGGCAAAAATTCGGGATCCCGACGATGACCTTCTTCCCCACCCGCAGCGCTTCTAAGATCACCGCGCGCGGCTGTAAAACCTCCTGCAAGCTTTCATTGAGGATCACGTAATCGAAACGCTTGTTGGAATAATCGGCGAGCCCCGTGTCGATGTCGATGTGCGAGACCGTGAGGCCTTTTTCCATGCAGCGGTAAATGGCCTTTTCATTGATCTCAACGCCGGTGCCGTGGCAGCCGCGGTTCTTGATCAAAAGTTCCAGCAAAACACCGTCGCCGCAGCCCAAGTCGAGCACGCGGGAACTTTTCTCGACCCACCTGATTATAATTTGATGGTCGAAACGAATAATTTGTGGATTCTCAGCAGACATGTTAAATAGGTTATTTGGTTATTAAAATATAATGTCCCAATCGCCTGTTCCTTAGACCTTCTGCATCCTTGCTAAAAAATGTGAAATTAATTTCGTCTGGCCTTCGACTTCGACTAAAAACGCGTCGTGGCCGTAAGACGAATTGATCTCGATGTCGGAGACGTCCAGATCATTGGCTTTGAGCGCCCGCACCATTTCCTTGGACTGATACGACGGATAAAGCCAATCCGAAGTAAAGGAAATGACCAAAAAATGTGCCTTGGCTTTGGCGAAGACGTCGGTCAATTTCCCTTCGGCGGCCATGTCGAAATAATCGAGCGACTTTAAAATGTATAAATACGAATTGGCGTCGAAGCGCTGGACAAAATTCCCGCTGCGGTATTTCAGATAATTCTCCACCTCGAAATCGTGCGAAAAATCATACCCCAGGCGCTCTTTGGCGATGAGTTTGCGGCCAAATTTCTCATCCATCGACTTGTCGCTCATGTAGGTGATATGCCCGATCATCCGCGCCAGCGCAAGCCCACGCGCGGGGATGGATTTGCCATAATAGTCACCGCCCTGCCAATCGGGATCGCCCATGATCGCCTGGCGCGCCACTTCGTGCAGCGCGATCTGCTGGGCGGTGTGACGCGTATTTGTAGCGATCGCGATGACCGACTGAACATAATCCGGATATTGTGTTGCCCAAATTAAAGCCTGCAGCCCACCCATCGAGCCGCCGGAAACACACAGCAATTTTTTAATGCCCAGATGGTCGATAAGATATTTTTGCGCGGCCACCATGTCGTCGATGGTCACAAACGGAAAACTCAAGCCGAACGGTTTTCCGGTCTTGGGATTGATCGACGCCGGGCCGGTACTTCCCTTGCATCCGCCAATCACGTTCGAACAGATCACAAAATATTTGTCCGTGTCAAAACCCTTGCCGGGCCCGATCATGGAATCCCACCAGCCGGGCTTGTCGTGACCTTCGTGGAAAAACGCCGCGTGCGCGTCACCGGTTAAGGAATGGAACACCATAATGGCGTTCGATTTATCTTTGTTGAGCGTGCCGTAAGTTTCGTAGGCGAGGGTGATCGGACCCAGGCTGACGCCGCTTTTGAGTTTCAACTCATGCGGCGGCTCGGCAAACGTATAATATTGGGTTTCAACAATGTGCATGGTCAGAATCTTAACATAGAGCGTGTTAGTTTTCTAGTGGTAAAGTGGTAATAGTGGCAGAGCGGTAAATCTAAAAAAGTGGCCATTTTTTCTTACCATTTTATCACTTTACCACTTTTACCACTAATTGGATTTACTGCCGAGTGTACGCAAACATCGCCTCAATGCACTTGGCCGCTTTTTGGCGCACCGTTTCATCGAGGACGACGCGGTCCCGCGGAGCAGGGTTCTTCAGGACCCGCAGGATATCTTCGAGGGTATTGGATTTCATGTAGCGGCAAAGCGTGCAGGTGCCCACCAGTTTCTTGTCCGGGAACTCTTTTTGCAGACGCGAGGAAAGCCCGCATTCGGTGAGCATCAAAAATTCTTTGGATTCGGTCTCGCGCATATACCCCAGCATCTCGGCGGTGGAGCCGACAAAGTCCGAATTGGCGATGACCGCCGGGTTGCATTCCGGGTGGCTGACGACCTTCACGTTGGGGTACTCGGTACGGATACGGAAGATCTGGTCTTGGCCGTATTCTTCGTGCACGTAGCAGGTGCCGGTGTAATAGCTGATCGTTTTGTGCACCCCGCGCACATGCATTTCATTGACCAGGTTCTGTCCCATCAGTTTGTCGGGGAGAAAATATATTTTGTCATTGGGGATGCGTTCAACGATCTTATACACGTTCGAGGACGTGACGCAGACATCGCATTCAGCCTTGACCTCGGCGGTCGTATTGATGTAGCAGACGAACGTGTATTCGGGGAAGAGTTTCCTCAGGCGCTTGACATCTTCGGCGGTGATCGAGTCGGCCAGCGTACAGCCATCCAGGGCGGTCGGGATTAAAACTTCTTTTTCCGGATTCATCACCTTGGCCGTTTCGCCCATGAAACGCACGGCCGCGAAGACGATCACATCGGCCGAGGTTTCCATCGCGTTCTTGCTTAACGCGTAGGAATCACCCACGTAATCGGCCACGCCATAAACGATCTCCGGGCTGACGTAGGAATGAACGAGGATGACCGCGTTCTTCACTTCTTTAAGCTCATTGATCTCATTGATAATGGGAACCAGCTCGGCGCATTTCTTGAGGGAATAATGGCAGACCGTGCCCCCGACCTTGATGTTCTTCAAGGATTCGTAGAGCTCTTCGGCGGTCATGTGTTTGTGTTGTTTAGTAAGCATATTCCTGTCTTCCCTTATTCGGCTACGATTGCACCCCTTTTATCCATACTAATTATACCACGGGATACGGATAATAGCTTAAGGGAATAGGATAAGATACAACATTTTTTGCTAGATTGCAACCCCTTTTAGGCCGTGGACGGAAGCGCCGGTCACGCGCACGGGAACCAGGTCACCCAGGGAATAGGTGCCGCTGTTTAAGGTGACCAGCTTGTTGCCGTCCGTGCGGCCGTAGACGTCTTCGGCAGAGCGTTTGCCACCGATCGAGTCAATGAGGATGGTGTGCGTTTCATTGATGTGGGTACGGTTTTTCTTGAGGGAAATCTCCTTTTGCAGCTCGACCAACGCCACAATGCGCTCGGTCTTGATGGCCTCGGGGATCTCGTCTTTGTACTGGCGGCTGGCGGCTGTGCCTTTACGCGCGGAATACTTGAAAGTAAAAGCCGAATCGAATTCGACCTCATTCATCAGGGCAATCGTATCCGCGAATTCGGCGTCGGTTTCGGTGGGGAAGCCCACAATGATGTCGGTCGTTAGCGCGATGGACGGATACTTGGCGCGGATTTTGCCGACCAAAGTCAAAAATTCCTCCCGCGTGTAAGTGCGGTTCATCAGATCTAAAATACGATTGTTTCCGCTCTGCGCGGGCAAATGGATATGTTTGCAGACCTTTGGATTGCGGGCAACCACATCGAGCAATTTATCCGGAAAATCTTTGGGGTGCGGCGAAGTGAAACGGATGCGTTCGATGCCTTCGACACCGCTGACCGCTTCCAACAAATCGGCAAAATCCTTGTCTTCGGCGTAGTAAGAGTTGACATTCTGACCAAGAAGCGTGACCTGCTTAAAACCTTCGCTCGCCAGCTGCCGCGTTTCCTCCACGACATTTTCCACCGACCGGCTGCGCTCGCGGCCACGGGTGTAGGGCACCACACAAAATGTACAGAAATTATTGCACCCGCGCATGACCGCCAGCCACGCGTTGACACCGCGCTCGCGCTGCGGATAAACATCCGAATAGGTTTCAAATTCCGACAGCGTCAGGTCAAACGGTTTCGCGCCTTCGCCAGCCGCCTCGCGGATCAAATCTGGCAAACGCTTGTAAGAATCGGGTCCGGCAATAAAATCAATATCGAGCCGACGGTTTTCCAACAAATCCGTGCGCAAATTCGTGGCCATGCAACCAAGAATGCCGATGAGCAGTTTGTGACCTTGTGACGTTGTGTCCTTGTGACCACTGCGTCTTTTTTGATGTATTTCATGCACCCGATTGTAAACCTTCTGATGCGCGTGTTCCCGAATGGCGCATGTGTTCAGCAACACAATATCCGCCTGCTCTTCTTTCGCCACAAGATCATAATTCGCTTTGGCAAGAATAGACTGTACCAATTCGGTGTCATAGACATTCATTTGACAGCCGTAGGTCTCAATGAAAACCTTGTTGATGATGGGTTTGATCATAATCTCACGCCCGCGCCACTTTATGAAGGATCTCGGAGATAAAAGTCTGATATTTTATCCCCAGTTTCTTCGCTTTTTGCTTAATGCTCTCCAGGTCATAGCGATTGATCCGGATGTTCAACACCGCGTCTTTTTTGCGCTGCTCGATGGCATCGACGATCTCGCCAAACTCCTGGCGGCTGACGGGGACAAATTCTTCCAGGCTTTGTTCAACGGCCATTTCTTCCTTGGTCAATTTCAGTTTTCGCATCTCATTTCCCTCTCTTATAAATTTTCAACAACTTGCGGCTGGGATAGATCGTTTTCAGGAAGATCATATCCCCTTCCCTGACAAACGGCACCGCCCATAAATAACCTTTCCATTCATAGACAAGAACTCTTTGATGCTTGCGAACGGGATGAACAGTGACATCGATAAGCTTGCCATGGATGATCTCCTCAAACGACACCCCTCTTGTCTTTTTTAATCTTTCGCTCTTTAATGGATTCCAGGCTATTTCCATAGAGCTAAATTGTATATACAAATCGTATCATACAAAACCGTGTTTTGCACAAGATTTTTCTGGAACGTTTCAAGAAGACTGCGGGGGAGGCGCTTCGGGGGATAACCGATATTTGAAGTTTAAACGGTCTTGCTGGGTTTGTCAAGCCGGGATCACTTCTGATCACTGATTACTTAATTTCGTACGTGTCCCCGGAATTCCCCGGAATTCCCCGTACGTGTCCCCAGAACCAGCTTATTTATTGAACTTTTTGACCAAGGATCATAACTAACATTATCCCAAAAACGTAGAGAGCACTCATTCCATGTGAAGCAATTTCTCCGTTTCCAAATATTCCTAACAACGTAACACCAAGCACCCATGCTATGAGTACCGCGGCCGGACCGGTTGCTTTCAAATTGACAATAATATTTTTCAAAAAATCTATAATAATCTCCTTCCTACTATTTACGGGCGAATTCCGAGCGAATTCCGGGGACACGCACCTAATTGTCCTAACTCATTCAGTCCGGGCTGCGCCACGCTTGCCTGGACTGAAAAGCCAAACCCTCTGGTTTGGCTTTTCAACGATGCTGGCAGCCGGGCCAGCAACAAGGCCGGCGCATTCCGCCCTTAAGCTTCGCAAGCGCCTTTGCGATACGGATACTCCTGGTCTCCGCTTTCCGACCGGAAGTAACCCAGCAGATCCACTCATTGCGCGCGAGTGGCGTAATATCCTCCCATACCGCCCTCGCCGCGGGGGAAGAAGTGATGACTTTTCGTAAATCTGCCGGCATTTTGTGCACCATCCTGTCACCTAAATCATCAGTCCCCTTTGATACTTAATTCGTAAAAAGAACGGATCAGGAAAAATAACGCAATGGCAAAAAAGATGACCGCCAGAACGATCTCAACGGTGCGGTCTAATGAGATCGCGATCTCCATGGCCAATAGCCCAAAAAGGGTAGAGAATTTAATGATCGGATTGATGGCAACCGAGGTTGTATCTTTAAAGGGATCACCTACGGTGTCACCCACAACGGTCGCGGCATGCAACTCTGTGCCTTCTTTGTGCAAGCTGACTTCGACCAGCTTTTTGGCATTGTCCCACGCTCCGCCGGCGTTAGCCATAAAGATCGCCTGAAACAACCCGAAAAGGGCGATCGCCATTAAATACCCGATGAAAAAATACGACTCCAGGCAAGCGAAGGCCAATGTGGTAAAAAGGACCGTCATGAAAATATTGATCAGGCCCTTTTGTGCGAATTTGGTGCAGATTGCCACGACCTTGGCGCTGTCGTGATCGGAGGAGCGATGGGTGTCCTCAAGCCTGATATTTTCCTTGATATAATGCACGGCGTGAAAGGCCCCGGCGGTGACCGCGTGGATCGAAGCGCCGGAAAACCAATAGATCATCCCGCCTCCGCACAAAAGCCCCAATAAAAATGGCGGATAAAGTACCGAGAGGTTTTCCATATTAACGGTCAGGCCCTGGGTCAGGATCATGATGATCGAAAAGATCATGGTCGTGGAACCCACAACCGCCGTTCCTATCAAGACCGGTTTCGCGGTCGCCTTGAAGGTGTTCCCTGCCCCGTCATTGGATTCCAGGAAATGTTTGGCCGCTTTAAAATTGGGCGTAAAGCCATAATCGGTTTTAATTTCCTTCTCGATATTAGGATGCGACTCAATAAGCGACAGTTCGTAGATCGATTGCGCGTTGTCGGAAACGGGCCCGTAGGAATCGACGGCGATCGTGATCGGCGCCATGCCTAAGAACCCGAACGCGACCAACCCAAAGGCAAATACCGACGGAGCGATCATAATGCTGGCGAAGCCCAACATGCTGATAAAATATCCCGCCGCCATCAAAACAACAATGATCAGGCCCATCCAGTAAGCGCTGTAATTTCCGGCCACTAATCCGGAGAGGATATTGAGCGATGCCCCTCCTTTTTTGGAACATTCATAAATATTCCTTACAAAATCTGATTTCATGGAAGTGAATTTCTTGATCCCTTCCGGAATAAGGACACCGGCCATAATACCCGCGTTGACGATACTGGCCAGTTTCCACCAAAAATTACCGTCGCCCAAATTAGGCAAGAGAATAAATGAGACCAGATAGATCAGAATAACGGACATAATCGCCGTGATCCACATCAATGACGTCAGGGGAGTTTCAAAATCCATTTCCTGGGCATGCAAAAAACGCTTTCTGGCAAAAAAATCGTTGATGTGGTAAGAAAGGCCGCTGGCGATGATCATGATGGCCCCGATCGAAAAGATCCACACCAAAAGCTGTGTCTGGTAAAAGGGGTCGTGAACCGCTAAAAGGATAAAGGAAATAAGGGCTACCCCGGTGACCCCGTACGTTTCAAAGCCATCGGCGGTCGGGCCAACGGAATCTCCGGCATTGTCTCCCACGCAATCGGCAATAACGCCGGGATTACGCGCGTCATCTTCCTTAATTTTTAAAATGATCTTCATCAGATCAGCCGCGATGTCGGCAATTTTTGTAAAGATACCGCCGGCGATCCGCAAGACCATGGCGCCCAAAGAGGCGCCGATCGCGAAACCGACAAAACAAGACCCCGCAGAGTCAGGATGAATAAAAAGAATGATGCTTAACATCACAAAAAGCTCAACACTAATTAAAAGCATGCCGATACTCATGCCGGCCTGCAAGGGGATGGAGTGGACCGGAAAAGGTCTGCCTTGAAGGCTCGCGAAAGCGCACCGCCCATTGGCCAAGGCATTGATCTTCATCCCGAACCACGCCATGCCGTAGCTTCCGGCAATGCCGATCAAACTGCACAATAAAATAAGAACGACTTTGCTTGCCTCAAAGTGACGCAGCCAACTGAAATACGTCACGATGACAATGCCGATGAAAATTTCCAAAAAGAGCAAAAACTTCCCTTGCTCGATAAGATACGTCCGGCAAGTCGTATAAATAAGGTCCGAGATGTCCTTCATGCTTTTATGGACGGGCATTTTACTCAATTGCCGATAATGATACATCCCGAAAAGCGCGCCAAAAACACTGACGATCATGCCGAACATTAAAACGGTCCGTCCATTGAGATCAAAAATAATGGGCACAGTGAACAGGTCCGGGACTTTCAGGTCCGTTTCTCCGGCCCAGACCGACGGTATACCTAAGAAAAACGCAAAAAAGATCAAACACAAAAGTTTAACCGACGCCTTTCGATTGCTCATATCTCTCCTTGTTGAAAAAGTTATAGTCAAAACACATTCCTCAAGCTTGGTATTGCTCGTCGCTGACCTTTTCCAGCCAGTCAACCGCTTTGCCATCGAGCTGTTCCTGAATGGCGATGTGCGTCATGGCGGTCGTTGGTGCCGCGCCATGCCAATGTTTTTCGTTGGGCGCGAACGAGATCACGTCTCCGGGGCGGATCTCTTCGATTGGACCTTCCCAACGCTGCGCACGTCCTAAACCCGCGGTTACGATCAATGTCTGGCCCAACGGATGCGTGTGCCATGCTGTCCGGGCGCCGGATTCAAAGGTCACACTGTTTCCAACCGCACGGGCGGGATCCTTTACCTGGAATAGCGGATCAATGCGCACCGTGCCCGTAAAATACTCGGCAGGGCCTTTGGCCGAAGGTTGCGAGCCACTTCTTTTGATTTCCATATTTAACGATATTTAACGTGCCAGGTGCCGCCTTTACTTTAAAAGGCAATTGTGGGTGCCCGCCCGCAATTTACACTACAATTCCCGCCCGCGGGCGGGAATTGCGAGGCCTCTTCCCCGTCCCCGAATTACACGGGATCAGGCGCGTATTCACAAAGGTAGGCCGCATCTTGCGCGACCTTGACCTTGAATTTTGACCGCGCGGGGACCTCGAACGACGCGCCCACCCCAAAATCTTCCCATTCACTATATTCCGGGAGAAATACCGAAAGCTCGCCGGCAACGACCGTCATGGTCTCTTTTGTCTGCGTATTAAATTCATACTCGCCCGGTTCCATGACACCCACGGTTTTTTTGCCTTGGCTTGAATTCACCACAAAAGATTTCACCTTTCCGTCAAAATACTCATTAACTTCAACCACTGTTTATTCCTTTCTTAATTTACGTTGAGTTAGTAGTTATTTCGGCACTTGGGAGCCCGTCACCTCTCCCCCGGCTTCTCCCGATGATCCACCAAGATCGGTCAGATCCATTTGTTCCCCAAGCTGGTCGAGCACCGCCTGCAATTGCTTTTGGATATCCTCGTCGCCTGGTTTAAGTTTCGCTGCCTCCAGGAGGTGCCCCTTCGCTTGCTCAAGCTTTCCCGCCTTCACCAACGCCAGGCCGACGCTGGTATGAGCCTCAACGGATCTGGGATCGAGCTTGAGCGCCTCTTGAAAATAAACAATGGCCTCTTGCGGTTTTCCGCTTTTTAATGCTTCCTGGCCCATGTCGTTGTACGCTTGCGTAAGTCCAGTTCCTGATGATGCTGATCCGGCCTCTGGTGTTGCTGATGAGGGAGTATCTTCTCGGGTTTGCAAAGGTTTTTGCACCGGGGACGCTGGAATTTCAAACGAACGCAAAACATTAGACGCATCTGGTGACGCCGAAATTCTATTTGCAGAAGTCGTCGCGCCTGACGTGGAGACAGCTCCTCTCGCGCCAAGGACCCTAAACGTCGATGCCGGCGCGAAAATTTGCTCAGCAGAAGTTGTTGTAGTTGCCACGGGGACTGCTGCTTGAGAAGTTGTCGTTCCCGCAGCGGGAGCGGCTTCTTGAGAAGGGGCCGCGGGCGCTGGGGGTGTCGTCAGCAATGGCGCAGTAGAAACCGGCGGAGATACGGTTGTTGTCCGAAGAGGCGCTGAAATGAGTTTGGGCGGTTGCAGCGCTGTTATGTTCTTCGGAGCTGTTGCCGTCGCAGTTGCGGCGGTGCTTGTGGTTGGCGAGGTGACCGGCGCCGCCACCACGGGCGCTGATGTGGTGAGCGGAGCTTGAAGCGTGGATGCGGGAGCTGTTTCAAACTTGGGAAGCTGGGCAGGTGTTCCCGTTGAGACCAAGGGCGCACTGACTAGAGCTGGAGGTGTAACCGCCGGGGCTTGAGATGTAACGACAGAAGAAGTTTCAATCGGCGCGGGCGCAACAGGCGCCGCAACAGAAGTAATGACTGGCGCAACGACTGGTGCTTCGGGCGCAACCACCGCAGGAGCTTCAACAGGTGGCGGCGTAGGCGCAACCGGAGCCTCAGTTGAAATCAATGGCGCAGGGACCTGAGAGGGAGGTGCGACTACCGGAGGAAGTTCGGCCAGTGGAGCTTGGATCGGCGCCCCGACCGAAACCAATGGTTCGGCGACCGGAGCCGGAGGTGTGATTACAGGAGGCGTTTCAATCGGCGCAGGCTGGACAGGTGTTCCAGCTGAAACCAACGGCGCACTGACTGGAACTGGAGGCGTCGTTACCGTTGGCGCCGGCACTTCCTCCGTTGGCGTATCAAAATCGGGCGTGCCCGCGCCAAGTTTCGCCGTTCCCATAAATCGTGTCCCGGAAACGGTGTCACCTCTTAAGATACCCTTGGTATCTTTTTCTGACAAGATATCCACTTGGTCTTTTTGAAATTTAAATTGCGGCTCGAAATAGCACACAAGATCAAAGATGCTGTCGGAATTCGCGTCTTTGACCGCGCAGCTATCCCAAGACGGCTCATACCCGGTGCGCCCGAAGGTCAGCGATTTTGTATTGACGTCCTTGGTGGCATTAAAACCATTATCGGAAAAGATGGTAACGGCGATCTTGCTGGCCTTTTTCTCTTGCTTTTCTTCTTTGTCTTTCTTCGCGGGCTTTTTTGTTTCCGGCTGGATCTCAATTTTCACGTTCATTATGGGCTGGATTTTATATTGAAACAGCGTGAGATCGCTTTGTGCCGTTTTACCCTTGTCCGCCGGAGCGCGCTGGGACCCGACGAGATAGACAGCAACCCCGTCCGTCTGTACGCCAAGGGCTCTTTCATTTTGCGCCGATTCGCCGTACTCATGCGTGGCAAGCAAAGACCCGTATTCTTTGTCCACTTCCAAAACAAACGCGTCTTCATTCGCAGCTGAACCTTTCTTGCCTGGAAGTTCGGTCCAACCCGCCACATAGAGGCGGCCCTTATCCGTAACGAGGCCGGCGGGGAAAGCCGCGCGCGCGAATCCGGCCGCTGACTTGCCGTCCCACACCGCGTCCCAAAGCCGCGTACCGTTCGCGTCATACTTTAGCAAAAGGACATCAGCCCCATCCCCTTTCTTTTTTGCCACGGCCAGATAAAGAAAATTTTCCAATCCCGCGAGGTCCACCTTGACATCCTTCGCCTCGCCCTTCATGAAGTTCAACCGGGAGTCAGTTTCGCTTTCCCTCCAGATCTCCTTGCCGGAAGCGTCATATTTCCACAGCGTCGTGTACAAGGGAATGTTGTCGATATCGCCCTTTTTGTCGCCGCCATTGTCCGTGTAGCCGCCCACGTAGATCGCCCCGTCTTGCATGGCCAGGCTTACCCCCGCCCCGCGGCTTCGCTCGCCTTCACTGCTCAGTTTCTTGAACCACAAAAAATTGCCGTTGAGATCATATTTTGCCAGGATGGCGGTACGATTCGTTGACTGGCTGGAAGCATACCCTGCTGCATAGATCACTGTGCCCGCGTCTTCCTGGACCGGGAGCACCGCGTAAAAAGCGCCTTCCTGGTTTTTTTCAAATAACTGCGGCCGTGCCAACCACACATGAGCGCCGGATTGCGATTTTCCCTGGTTGGAAAATTTCGCCAGAAATGGCCACGACTGTTTTGTCTTGGTAGACCAGCTTTGGCCGGTAAAATAGATGCTGTCTGCCGTTGCCGCGACATCGGTAAAATTTTCCGTGGAGAGGAGATTCGCATCGCTCTGCCAACGAAAACTAAAAAGAGGATCACCCGCGGGCGGAGCATCATACCCCACCGCTAAGGCTTTCATGGCAGCGGCCGACTCACTCCCGGCAATATAGAGCCGCCCTGCGCTCAATTCAACCGCATTCGCCGCCTGATCGAGGACGTCCCCGTACACCGTGCTTTTTTCAAATTTGAGCGCAGTGTCTGCTCGGGCCACTTGACTTATGAAAAATACCAGCGAAAAAAAGAACAGGCCGCAACAAAAAATTCTGCCAAGCTTCACTTGGCGGCTGAAACTGATTGCTGTCTCATTGAACATCGTTCATATCCTCCTTTGGTTAAATGACCCCCAGATACATACCGCACTTCAATTCTACCTTTCCTACCGCAAAAATGCTTTAAAAGAGTTAGACATTTTCTACTTTTTTATTTCTGGTTCTTCCCGACGGATGATCAGACTTTTCCCTTCGCTGGGTCCGGGAATCCCTGGTTTCTTGCTTGTGTGATTTTTTTCTCTGCCGGCTTTTAATTTTCATAAGATCTCCTCATTCATTCCATTAATAACGCAGCCCAATTCTACTTGCCCTGCCGACGCGTGGCAAGAATTGTGATGCAAACGGTCCAAAAAAATGCGGCGGCCGGTGTATTTCATTTCAACAGATCGGGGATCGACATTCGAAAAAGAAAAGCGTCGCTGACCAGGCTGACACCCAGCGCGGCGGGGATGCCAATGACGGGGATCAGGAACAAACTCAAGATATAGGCCTTTACGGCTTCCTTGCCTTGCCTGATCCAACCCGCTACCGCCAGCACCGCGTTCACGAGGAAATGCGCAGCTATCGCGAACCCTGACAGGCTAAGTGAATAGATGTCCGAATAGACTTTATCGTCCGGCGCTTGGCTGAAGAGCGTGACTGTTAAGCCGATAAAAATCACGTACGCGAACAGGATCGCCATGTTTTTCAAGAGAATCGACCTAACCTTTTTTCCCATGAAACTCCTCCTCTAATCTTTGGCTTTGAGCAAATTACCGATCAAATTGATCAGATCCTCGGCATCAAAGGGCTTGGAGAGCGCCGGATATAATTTTCCGTTGATATTCAGGCCGTGCCTGGCGTCATCTCTCTCCAGAATGCCGGAGATGACAATGACGGGAATATTTTTCGTGTGCTCATCCGCTTGCAGCTCACGCACAACGTCGCTGCCCGGCAACCGCGGCATCATGACGTCGGTGATGATCAGATCCGGCAACTGCTCTCTGGCCTGCTCCACTCCCAACTTGCCGTTGGGCGCTGATACCGCCTCGTAGCCCGCCATCTTTAACCGATCCGTAAGCGCTATGATCAAGCTTGAGTCGTCCTCAATGATCAGAATTTTTTTAGGCAACATGACCGTGTTTCCATTCTTGTCTTGCGGGTTTTGGGAGCTTATTATCCGGCCCCCCGATCTCGTTAGCGGTGCACGCGGTTCCACACCCAGGCGGCGGTGTAGCCGATAAAATAACCCAAGAACGAAGTAAATACAACGAGCGTCAGGGCGGCCTTGGCATCAAATGGTCCGATCGTGATCGCCAAATGGATCATATGCGCCCAAAGGATAAAATCATAGATCGCCTGCGCCAATCCCGCCAGGACCAAAAACGACCACAGAAGATGCCACCCGCCGAGGACCGCCCCGAACACGAGCCCGACCTTGTTTGGATTCGTCATAGTGTTGTGCTGATTCATTTCGATCTCCTATTCTTTATTGCTCCGGGGCCCGCTACGCGTCCCCCGATCCCTCCTGATCTTTCTAGCCCTCATCCACGTTAACCCGGCCCCGAAAAGCAACAGCGATGCGGGTTCCGGCACCGGGGTAGCCCCCAGCGAAAGAAAGAAAGTCCCGGTATTCGCATCTTCCGAATTGGGATACTGGTAAAGGATGTCCGCCGGCAGAAAGATCCGCGCCAGGTCATTGGTCGTGTCCAGAACGTATGATCCGCCCTGGGCAAAATCGAGCTGTTCCCATCTTTGGTCCAGGGGATTATAGAAGTAGGGCGACAGGGATGTTTCCAGAAAAGGACCATATTCCGGATCGCCGACATCGATCAAGAACCCTTGCCCCTCCACGCCGTCTTCATAAGGAATGGTGATCTCCATCAGACTGTGTGTGAGTTGGGGAGCCCCCGAGACACCGATCACATCGATGTGGATTCCCTTGATAAGATAGTCAACGCCGACGGGCGTCTCAACGTCAAAGGGCATCGAATAAAGCGAAGTGCGGCTGAAAAAAACCTCCACCTCATTTAAAAAGGCGGTCTCGGGAATAAAAAATGAAGCATTGGGGTTGGACACAGCAAAGGGCAATTCAAACGGATAACCCAAAACAGCAAGATTGACCGCTGACCCCGGAGCGCCGGTGGCGGAGGAGATCTTGATGGGTGCTGTGGAAGATTTTTTGGCCTCATCCTTATCGTCTTGGGAAGGTGTGACCACATCATCCCCTTTGGTGACGTGGCCCTGGGGATCTTTGAGTTTTTTCGTCTCGCTGCGAAGTCCTCCCTGATGGTTCAGGCGCATGATGTGAGTGAGTTCGTGCTTGGCGGAGGCCACCGGATTTTTGGTTTTGTCTTTATCTTTTCCGGCGCTGTCCCATTCCAGGTCGTCTCCGGCGTTGGTCTTGGGCGTTGGGTCAAAAAAGACGGTCATTTTCGTCACCTCACGGCTCTTGGCGCCGTCTTTGGGAAATCCGCTCGTGGCGGCCCCGTCGAAGCGGTCTAGGTTGTCCTTCACGCGGACGCGCACATCATGATCGTCCTTGGTCCCTCCGGATTCAAATTCCCACCCGGTTTCGCCCTTGACGTCATTCCAGTTCTTGAGCGCCTCATCCATGATGTCTTTGAGCTTTTGGTCGCCGAGCTTGTCATTGGCCTGGTCGAAATCGTAAAAGACCTTCAGCTTGCGCTTACCGTCTTTCCAATCCCAGCTGTCATCAATTCCCGCAAAGGCAAAATTCGTCAAGGTAAAGCACAAAAAAACCGCCGCCGCAATAACAGCAATCCTTTTTCCGTATTCCATAAAGCCCTCCTTGTTATTTTAAAAGCATGATCGCGCCGGCGGCGGCCATCAGGATACCGAGTAATTTCCCGCCCTGGTCTCCCAGCGGCAAGACTTTTTCCAGTAAAACAAAAATGGTAATGGCCGCGACCCAGAGAATATTCATGACCCCGCCGACAAAAAGCAAAAGCATCAATACCCAGCAGCAGCCGATGCAAAAAGTGCCGTGAGAAACACCCAACCAGAAGGCACCGACGTTTCCCGAACGCCAATGGGTGGAAATAAAATGAAATGGTGAACGGCAATGCTGCAGGCAGCTGTCTTTGGCCGGAAGCCACTGATAAATTCCGGCGGCGATGAGCAAGCCCGCCCCGAACCGGGGGCTGTTGGCGACCATCAGGGGGGATAACAAAGCTGCCTTGTCCAGTTGCCATTGGAGCAAAGTGACCAGAAAGCTGAAAACGGTCCACATAAAAATATAACCCGACGTGAACGCGCCCGTTGAAGCGATCGGCGTTCCCTGCCTTTGGGCCTTTCTGGCGACCGCGGCATAGATCAGAATCGTCGGGGCGGCTGAAGGCACCATCATGCCCACCATCATGATCGCCCACATCGAAAACATCATCCAGAAGTAGGCGGCATCCCATGCTGGGATCCGCAGGCAGCACATATCCTGGGCCATGGCCACGAGATATGCCCAGCACAAAACGGTCACACCGGCCAACGAACCGGTGATGGCCCAAAAATCACGACGAGGTAACTTGAGAGCGACGTCCATAGCTTTTAAAAGGGAGTTCTTGATCGCGAATGACCCCGTCCTGGTTCATGTGAAGCATACAAAACTGTCCGTAGCTGTTGGAAAGGCCCAACTGAAGGCCGGCGGTCACCCGGGAATTTCCCGATCCTACCTCGGCATACGTATATTCAAAACCTCCGGGCAAATAAATGCCTTTTCGATCTTCATTTCCACTGAATGGATTGATGAGCGGTTCCCCTCTTGACTCAACTAACCCCTCAATGTGGGTATGGGCACGGCGGGCATCAAGATCGATCTCCATCTTGATGGGGGCATAAAGTGTTTCCAGGGTTTCGGAAACAGTGCTGTTGAAAACATAAAAATGAGTGGTTCCGGGCGCGGTTGATTCGCCGTGAGCGATCTTTCTGATGGCCTCACGCTGTTTTCTATCAGCCCGCTCATCGATGATGAACTGGGAACGGCCGTTGCCATCAGCGATCTCTCCCGGCCATTTCAAAATACCGACAAAACTAAGCCCATCCAATTTTGTATCATTAAAATACCCTTCTTCGATCAAAATGCTCGCGATGGCTTCACAAAAGCCGTGGGTTGAACGCGAATTGAACTGACAGGGGCAACCGTAAGCACAGTTGCAGTTGGAAAATTCTTTGGCGCGGATCATCCATTTGTCGTGCATATTTTCCTCCTTTTAAGAATTCAGTTAAAGCTGCTCCGGGTCGGCGTAACGCACCCCAATTCTATTGCCCTGCCACGAAAGGGCGATTGTGCCCCCAGGAGCCTTCGGCCGCGCGGACACAATTCAAATGGGGACCGCGCGGGAAAATTATCAATGTTGGAATTATATAACCAAACCCTGCGCAACACAATAAAACCTTTTAGAACAAAAGCCGATGGAAGTGCTACTTAATTTTATAAAATTTACCTTTTATTAAGAGAAATAATGGCCTAGAATTACCCTTAACACAAAAAGGGCGGATCGTCATGAAAGAATTTTTTGAACTGAAAAACGGCGCTGTTCTCCAAAGTACCCCTGAGGCGAGCAATATCCTGGTGTACGCCCAGCCGGATGAGGAGGAAAAAAAAGAACTGCTCGCCACGCTACCGCTGGACCGACACGCCCTGGAATCCGCGATCGATCCCGATGAAATATCCCGCCTTGAAATTAATGGCGATTCCATTTACATCATCTGGAAACGTCCCAACACCGCTTCGTTCAAAGAATTCCTGAAATTCGAAGTATCCTCTTTGGGGATCTTTTTAAAACAAGGAAAAATGACCCTGATCCTCGGGGAGAGCGTCATCCCCTTCACCTCCAAAGAATTTCAGGGGATCACCTGTCTTAACGGCGTCATCCTGAAGTTCTTGCTGCACACGACCCATCATTTCCTGGGACACCTGAAAGTGATCAAACAGCTCAATGGCGAGATCCAGGCAAAATTGAACCAGTCCCTGGAAAACCGCTATTTGCTGCAAATGTTCAATCTGGGGGAAAGCCTGATCTATTACCTCAACGCGCTGGAAGCCAATGGCTCGGTATTGACCAAACTGCGGGCGCACACGGACCGGATATCTTTCTCCAAGGCGGAACTGGAGATGCTCGATGATATCATCATCGAACACCAGCAATGCTGCCGCCAGGCCCAGATCTACAGCTCCGTTCTCTCGGGGCTCATGGACGCGCGCGGCAACATCATCAATAACAACATGAACCTCCTGCTTAAAAATCTCACCCTGATCAACGTCGTTTTTCTTCCGCTGAACCTCATCGCCAGCATCGGCGGCATGTCGGAATACACGCGGATGACGGAACACCTCATCAATTGGCCGATCGCTTACGCGCTCTTCCTCATGGCCATGATCATCCTGGGGATCCTGACCTGGGTATTCCTGGTCAAGCAGCTCCACCAGCAAAAACTCATCAAAGAAAAAGATTGGAAACGCTAGACCCTTTGATCCCAATCTCCATTATAGCCGGGTTGCGGGAGGCGCCCAGGGACCGATGAGCTTGGTAAAATATTCCGGAACTTCCGCCGTGAAGCTCAAGTGTTTGCCGCTAAAAGGATGGATAAAGGAAATCGACCGCGAATGGAGCGCCAAACGTTTGCGGCCGTGGTCTTTCTTGCCGTATTTGTCATCGCCCACGACCGGATGCCTAAGGTCGGCCAAATGGACGCGGATCTGGTTTTTCCGGCCGGTCAGAAGATCGATCTTCAATAAACTGAATTTATCCGTTTCCTTGACGACCGTATAAGCGGTGTGGGCCAGCTTGCCTTTGGCGGCCTCGGTCGTCGAACGCACCACATAATCTTCATCTTCAACAAGATGGCTGGAAATGGTCCCGGATTTTTTCGCGAGCCGGCCGTGGACGACCGCGTAATAGATCTTCTTTGTCGTCTGCCAATTATCTTTCAGGAATGTTTGCGCCTGCTCGGTCTTGGCGAAGATCATGACGCCCGAGGTGGCCTGGTCGAGGCGATGGACGACAAAAACGCATTTCCGGGAGCGGGCATTGCCCTTGCGGACATACGCATTAAGGGCGGAATGGATCGTGTCCTCTTTATTCCACAACGCGGCGACCGCCAAAGACCCGGCGGATTTGTTGCCGACGATCACGTCGCGGTCTTCATAAAGGATCTCGAAACCTTTTGGCTGATGCCGCTTGGACATTTTTCTAAATTAATCCATAGCCGGGAGTTTGTCAATATGTTTGGGAGTATAGAAATTTAAAGATTATCTTGGCTTCCCGGCAAAGTGATGTATCATGAAACTAAACAGGTGATCGGCACGGAGGCTGTACTGGTGTCCAGCCCGCAGCGGTCCCAAGATCAAGGAGATGATATGAGTTTTGACAGAGAAGGTGGTGGCGGTAGAGGTGGGTTCGGTGGTGGACGTCCGAGAGAATTTCACAAAGCGGTCTGCTCGGACTGCAAACAGGAATGCGAAGTTCCTTTCAAGCCAAGCGGGGACCGTCCGATCTACTGCAAAAGTTGTTATGCCAAGCGCAAAGATACCGGCCGTTAGTTCAAAAAAAGTTACCAGCTCGATGTCCTGAGCCACACAAAAGCCCGACTGAATTATTTCAGCCGGGCTTTTGCATTAAAGATCAAAACAAAGGCCCGGAGATTTCTCTCCGAGCCGATTGTTTTCTTTACTTACGCCTTTACGACGTTTTGGGCTTGCTCACCTTTAGGTCCCTGAGTGATCTCGAACTCAACTTCTTGTCCCTCAGCTAATGATTTGTAGCCTTCACCCTGGATCGCGCTGTGATGTACGAATACATCCTTGCCGTTCTCTGGAGTAATAAAGCCAAAACCTTTTTGGTCGCTAAACCATTTTACTTTTCCTCTTGCCATAACTGTGTTACCTCCTTTTCCAAGATTTGAGTAAAATGGCGGCTTAATGTTGTTGTTTTATGTACTGCCCAACCTGGGCAGTACATAAAAAAAGCCGCAAAGTAATTTCCTTCTACCTTGCGGTCTAAGATCACTTCTTCTTCTTGAACGTTTTACTCGGGAGTGAGTATGCGCTTTTTCCGCTCCTTTGTCAACAACTATTTTCGATGGAGTCTTCGAAGCGCGCCTCGGGGCATTTCGCTAACTCTTGCTTCCCCACGTTGTGCGCGTCATTTTGTACGCGTAAATATAATGCGGCCGGAAATCTTTCCCGACCGGCCCGCCCTTGCAGCCTTTCTTCAGAAAAATAGCTTCAATATCCCTGGCGCTCGATTCCGAACCGGCCTCCCGGAAAAACCACCCGCCGCCCTGCTCGTCGACATTATGGCCGGTGAACAGGCGGTCCCGCGGGTCCGCCGCGACCCCGACATACCAGATGGAATAACTTCCGCCGCCTTTGCGGATAAGACCATCCATCTCTTCTTCAATACTAATGCGCATGTATTTCTCCTCCCGCGTGCAACTGGGAGTCATTATACTCCTAATTACGCTGCAACGGTAAACTATTCTGATTTAAGATAGATAAAGCGGGTTAGCCGCCGGCGAGGGCGCCTACGATAAATAGTGGCTCCGCTCCCGATGCGACCGCTTGGGGCAACGGGGTATCCGGCAACTCATTGGACAGATCCTGCTCACAGGCGAAGAATCGTACCAGCGCGCGGCGCTGTTGGGTGACGTGGTCGCGGATCGTCCCGGCCAGCATTGGATAGCGGACCTCGAGCGCGTCGAGGACCGCGCGTTGTGTTACCTGCCCTTTGACCTCAAGCGTTACCTCATCGTCAACGCGCGCTAGTGTGCGCAAATGTGTTGGCAACACGACCCGGATCATGGCAGTGTCTGCACCTCAACGGAAAACACGGCCGGGAGGTTTTGGACGATCGCTTCCCAGTTGTCGCCGCCATCGGTCGAAGCGTACACCTGCCCGCCGGTCGTGCCGAAATACACGCCGCAGGAATCAAGCGAGTCGACAGCCATCGCGTCGCGCAAAATGTTGACGTAACAATCCTTTTGCGGCAGCCCCTTGGTGAGCGCCTCCCACTCGTTTCCCCCTGTGCGGCTGCGATACACCCTTAGCTTTCCTTCGGCCGTGTAATGTTCGGAGTCGCTTTTGATCGGAACGACGTAGATCGTCTCGGGTTCGTGCGCGTGAACTTCGATGGGAAAGCCAAAGTCGGTCGGCAAATTGCCGCTGACTTCGTGCCACGAGTCGCCGGCGTTGTCGCTACGCATCACGTCCCAGTGCTTTTGCATGAACAGCACATTCGGACGCGACGGGTGCATCGCGATACGGTGAACGCAGTGGCCGACCTCGGCGTCGGGATCGGGGATGTATTGGGATCTTAATCCACGGTTAATTGGTTTCCAAGTTTTACCGGCATCATCACTCCGGAAAGTACCCGCTGCCGAGATAGCAATGTAAATCCGCCGGGGATTGTTCGGATCCAGAAGGATCGTGTGTAGACACATGCCGCCGGCGCCGGGCGTCCATTGCGGCCCGGTGTCGTGGCCGCGCAGACCGGGAAGTTCGTGCCAGGTCTTTGCGCCGTCGGTCGAACGGAACAAGGCGGCGTCTTCAACGCCGGCGTAAACGGTGCCAGGGTCAGTCAATGATGGTTCCAGATGCCAGACGCGCTTGAATTCCCACGGGTGCTGCGTGCCGTCGTACCACTGGTGGGTGGTCAGCGGCTTACCGGTTTTAGGAGACGTGTCATAAACGAACTTGTTGCTTTCCCCTTTGGGCATGCCGTCGGGGGTAGTGGTCGGCTCGCCGGGTGGCGTGCCGGGCTGGTGCCACGTTTTGCCACCGTCATCGGAACGCTGAATGATCTGCCCGAACCAGCTGCTGGTCTGTGACGCGTAAATCCGATCCGGGTCAACGGGCGAACCCTTCAGATGATAGATCTCCCAACCCCCAAAGTGGGGGCCACTGACATTCCATTTCTTGCGCTTGCCATCCGATGTCAAAATAAACGCGCCTTTTTTAGTGCCCACCAGAACACGTACCGCGCTCATCCCGTTCTCCTTTATTGTTTGGTTCCCGTGACGCGGATGCCGGTGTAATTCGTGCCGTCGATCTTACGGCCATCGCGAGAGATCTTGACGGTGTCGGTCATGCCGGTCTGCTGCCAGGTCAGGGTCATTTCCTGTTCATTGGCGTCGATGCAGTTCCATACACCGTTGGCCGTCGGAAAGAGGTCCTTCGTGTCCTTGCGCCAGACCATGCGGCCGTCCTTCTCAAAGGTCACCACCCCGCCGATAAACCACGCCCAGTTGCCGATCGCTTTCTCGCAGCCCTGGGGCTTGACCGGCTGTGCCATGGCGATAACGGGTGCGAATATCGCCGTTTGCGGCTGTGACGGCGCGGAATTAGACTTGTGCAAAACCGTGACCAGCCCCACAACCGCGGTTAAAAAGCTTGCAATCGCGGTTAAAATCCCCGGAATGGAGGTCCAGAACGATTTTTGACTCTCTGTCATCTTTGGTTAAACTCCTTAATAAAAATTAGTTTAGCAAAAAGACCGCCGTACGCCAGTGGTTTTTACTTAGCCGCCTTTCGCTCGTTAAGCTTCTCGCGGCAGCCTTCGATATACTGTTTGCTAAAATATTGGTGCTTAATTTTATCGCAGTCGGCAATCGGGATGTCAGAGACTTTCAAAACCTCATCTATACATTCGCTGATCCCGGGCCACGTGCTAAGAAAAGAACAGAACGCGATCGATTTATTCTTAACTGCGAGATCGATGAGGCAATAATATTGGTCTTCCTCGTCTAGGTCATTACAGCTGGCAGCGATCGCCCCTTCTATCCCCTGGGCGGATGCTTTACCGGTAAAGAGAACAGGTGCTGTACTTAAAAATAAAAAAATGATGATCGAAACGTAGCGCATGTTCTTCTCCTTTCGTCATTAACCTATTGCGCCCGGGTGCAGGAAATAAGCATGGCGCGGAATTCCTTGCCGTCCGCGTCTTATCGCTGTTTTTCATTTTCTCTTCTGCGGACCGTTCCGCCGATGACGATCGCGGCGCTGATCAAGACCAGGTTCTTGATAATATACTGGCCTTCCATGGTCAAAGCAAATGGAAATTGCGTGAAACAGACCTGCGGCAGCAAAATAAGCGGGAGCATGGTGCCGGGCATCTGCAGCAATAAAAGAAAAATGGCGACACGGATCAAAGGCCGTATCAAAAGGCAAATACCGATCGTGACCTCCCAGAAGCCCAGGATGGGAATGAATACCTCCGGCGGGAACCAGTACACCGTCTGTGCCACCAGCTCGTTGGCGGGACTTATCCCGGTGAATTTCAGCGCGCCGAACCAGATAAACACGACTCCCATCGAAACGCGCAGAAAAAAATGCCCATGACGGCTCATCCATCCGGCGATCAAAGGATCAATTTTTCGATAAATATCGTGCAGTTGAGACATTATTGCGGGACCTGGCCGCGGGTGGCCCCAGCGTCCTTGATTACCTTCTTTGTGCTGTCGAGTATTCCTTTATAACTCGCCGTATTAACACCCGCTTCTTTTATATAATCTTTATTGGAGTTGTTTCCATCCTTTTTGACACTTCTAAAGGCAAAAAAACACATCAAACCGATGATCGCCAATGCCACCATGATGGCGAGCAAACTCATCCCTCGCTGTTCCCGAATCTGCTTCATGATTTACCTGCGACCTTTAAGGCGGCGAGGCGGTCTTTGATGGCCGCGCCGTATTCGGGGTGGCAGTCGGTGTAAAATTTTTCTTTGCGCAACGCGTCGCGCCAACGGGCGATATGTTCGTACGAATCGATGTTGATCCCGGCAAGTTCGCACGGGTCAAAAAGCGCCAGCAGATTGATGTCCGCCAGCGTGAGCTTGGCGCCGGCGATGTATTTATTTTTCGCCAACTGACCATCCACGACCGGCAAAAAACGGTCCAGGAATTTCAGTCCTTCCTTCAATGACACTTCATCGACCGGGATGTCGCGCAGCGGTGCGAACAAACGGTTGTAGATCACCTTGCTCAAAGCCACACCGACGTGCATGCTCCCGAAATCCAGCCACATGTCCACCACCGCCCGGTCCTGAAGGCCCCGGGGATAAAGCGGAGAGTTATTTTTGTCGGCAAGATACCGCATGATGGCGTTACTCTCAAACATCTTGAACCCGCCGTCATCGATGGCCGGGACTTTCCCTGCGGGGTTGACCGCCAAAAACTCCGGCTTTAAATGCTCGCCGGCGCGCAGGTCGACGCGTTTGTATTCATACTTGATGCCGATGGCGTTGGCGGCGAATCTCACTTTATTCGCCGGCGCCGAAAGATCACTTCCGTAAATGGTCAACATAAGAACCTCGCTTTCTGGTCATTACTGGTGTGCTTCAAAAAAATCCAAAGCCTTGGCAGCGTTGGCCGGGTTGCGGTGGAACCCGCCGTGACCCGCCGTCGCGTCTTGGATAAAAAGATCGACGATCCCGCCTTTGGCCTCGATCCATTCTTTTGTTCTTGCCATCGCTTCGCGCCCGTCGCGTTCGGGGTGCGGGTCTTTTTCGCCGCAAAATAATATCCAGTGCGTTCCGGAAAACGGCGTTGGACCAAATCTTCCGCGGTCAATGTCCTGGTTGATGGGGAAATCCACCGAAGCCCCGCCGGCGTTGGCGATGATAAGGGGAAAAAAATTATTCTGCGTATGCCGGTCAAAGGCCGCCACACCATAAATATTGGCCGCACCGCGGCTAAAGCCATGCAATAAAAGTTTGCGGCCAGTCAGGCCTTCTTTGCGCAAGGCGCTTTCGATCACCCGGTACAACTCCTGCGGCGAATAATAGTCACGCGGAGTGTCCCCCTGACCGAACCACCATTGCAGGGCCAGCAAACCAAGCCCTCTTTGGGAAAGCTCCGGGCCCCAGGCCGTAAAATCGTCCAAAGCCCAACCTTCATGGCCATGAAGCGAAACAATGATCGGGGCATTTTCGGATGGTGAGCGCAAAAGATAAAAACTCCGCCCGTCATCGGTTTCGACAATCTTTCCCCCTTGCGCGATAAAATCCTGGTATTTTTGCGGGTTGGCTTCTTTGGCCTGCGCGATCAGCGCGGATGACCCCAACGCGGCAAAAGCAATGCTTGCCACGCCCGACAGAATCCATGTGAAAAAAATTGGCAGGAAATATTTTTTCATGATCCAAAAATGGTTAAGCCAGGTCGAACAACAAAAAGTCTGAATCCTGCTGCGCCTGAAAACGAAGCGACACTTCATTCTCAATGGCGGCCCCGTCGCTCTCCTTGAGCAAAACGTCATTGATCTTGATCTGGCCGCTTTTGATCTGCACCCACGCGCCGCGGCCCTTTTTAAGCGTATGAAAAACTTCTTTCCCTTTATCCAGCTCACAATCATAGAGCGCGACATCCTGATGGACAACGACTGACCCTTCTTTGGCATCGGGTGAGGCGACGAGGCGCAAATTGTTTTTCGTTTCCTTCGCGGAAAAAGATTTTTGCTCGTAGCTTGGCGTCGATCCGTTTTTCAACGGCAGGATCCAGATCTGGTATAAATGCACCGGCTCTTTCGCGGAATGGTTAAATTCGCTGTGCTTGACACCCGTGCCCGCGGACATGCGCTGGATCTCACCCGGCCGGATGACCGAGGCCGTGCCCATGCTGTCTTTGTGCGCCAGGGCGCCTTCTAAAACGATCGTGATGATCTCCATGTCGCGGTGAGGATGCGTGTCAAAGCCGCGGCCCGGCGCCACACGGTCTTCATTGATGACCCGCAGCGACCGAAATCCCATACAGGAGGGGTCATAATAATCGGCGAAGGAAAAAGTGTGATAGGTATCCAGCCAACCGTGGTCCGCGTGACCGCGCTCCTTAGCTTTTCTTACTCTTATATTGTTGACTACCTTAACCATTAATGGGTCTCAGCGGGCACCACATCCAGTTTTAACCGTTCATCGCCGCGAATAACGGTGAGCGTCAGGGATCGCCCCAACGGCCATTGCGCCAGGAACTGGTGCAAATCATCGATGGTATTGATCGTCTGTTCGGCCGCGGCCACGATCAGATCGCCCTCTTTAAGTCCCGCCCAGCGGGCCGGGCCGTGTTGCTCAACGAGCTCGATATAAACCGCCGATGCGTTGGTGAGGTTATAAAAACGATTGATGTGTTTGCGCAATGGCGCCACGCGTCCGGCAATGCCTAAATACCCGCGCTTGACCCGGCCATGGCGCAGAATCTGGGAAACGACCCATTGGGCCGTGTTGGCTGGAATCGAAAAACTCAATCCCTGCGCCTGATAGATGATGGCGACATTGATGCCAATGACATCGCCGCGCGAATCGACCAGCGGCCCGCCGGAGTTGCCCGGGTTCAAGGGCGCCGTGTGCTGAATGATGTTATCCATCAGGCGACCTTGCTGATTGCGCAAGTGCCGGCCGGTGGCGCTGATGACCCCGGTTGAAACCGTGGATTGAAACCCTAACGGATTACCGATGGCGATCGCCAGTTGCCCGACCTTAAGTGTCGAAGAATCTCCAATGGCCGCATAAGGCAGGGGATTTTGATGGATACGGATGACCGCCAAGTCTGTCGCCGGATCATCACCGATGAGCGTCCCTTCATACGTCTGGTTATTATTGAGCACAACGGAAAACCGGGTCGCGTTATGCACCACGTGGCTATTGGTGAGGATATAGCCGTCGGGTGTGAAGATGACGCCGGACCCGGCACCCCCCTGTTCCATGCCTTCTTTCTGGATGCGCCAACCGACGTTGATGCTCACAACCGCCGGCCCGATTTTATCCACCACACCGACAACCGCCTTAGAATAAGCGTCTAAAAGATCCTAGTCTTCCTTAAAGACGTCATTTTGTTTCGACGGTTTAGAATTTAAATCGAAGTTTTGATGATTATCCGAGAATACATTTCTTATGCGATCCATCACGCTCCTCCTTCCAAACATGAATTGAGATTACATTATACCATAACCGATCTTCTATTCCTTTTCTTTGGGAGGAGCGTCACAGAAAAGGACAGCGCCTTTGCCCCGCGCGATTTTTCTCCAGGAATCGACGTCGAATTCCAAACAAGCGATCCCCCCTGTCGGAAGCTCAGCGAGTTCACGGCGGCTTAAATAGTACATCAGATCCGACAAAGCCGGATTATGTCCGACCACGACCGCCACGTCATGGGCCGGCGCGATATTTTTAACGACCCTTAAGATCGCTGACATGCCGGACTCATAAACCGCCGGTTCAACAATAATTTCTTCCTGTGGGTATTGAATCTTCGCGGCCAGGATCTCAGCCGTGGCCATGGCCCGCTTCGCCGGACTTGAAATGACCACTCCGGGGTGAACATTGGCTTCTTTAAGCCGTTGCCCCAACCACGGCGCCTGATTTTGACCGCGCGCGGTCAATGGCCGGTCGAAATCCCGCAACAAAGGGTCATCCCGGCTGGCTTTGGCATGTCTGACCAAACACACGGTTTTCATGGATGGATTACTTTGCTTGTAACGCGTTTTTGTCTAAGAAAGCGTACGCTTTCTGGGACTTGTAAACGATCAGGCTCAAAGCGATAAAAGCTACCAGGACAATCAAAGAGAAAGCGTTAATGAAGAGCCCTTTGCCGAAAATGACCAGAAGGATATTAAGAACGATCAAAAAATAACGGATCTCCGCCACGCCGATCCGATTAAAGCTGATCTTAAAATCGCCGGTTATGGCAAAATCCATTTGGACATGGATCATAAAACCACCAGAGATCGCAAAACAGAATAACACCAAAGGAAAATGCGTTGCGGGCAGCAGGAACGAATAGCCGATGACGATCGCGCACAAGAAAACGTAGTCGAGAAAATGATCCATGTAAAATCCCCATTTAACAAGACCCTCGTTCCTTTGGCGGCCCACTTCCCCATCGAGCATGTCGGTAATGTGTTGCAAGAATACACACACGCTAAATCCCCACAACCAATTTATATTTCCAGCAGCGAGATATCCAAAAAGCACGATTCCCGCGGACCATAAAAAAGTCATTAACGTCAACTGGACCGTGCCCATCCACGAAGGAACAAGCGGCAAAAACGTAGCGATCAGTTTCTTTTCATAACCGCGCAGAAAATGGTCCAAATGTTTTTGGTCGCCGGTGAAATGTTCGCCCATTTAAGTCACCTCCAGATCGACGATTAATGGTAAATGATCAGAAGCCAGTTTATCCAATTTGGTATTGGGAACTTCGATGGCGCAAACTTTAATGCCCGGACTGACAAAGACATGGTCAATACGCCCGATGGGGTAGCGCCCGAACCAGGTCGCCAGGGGACGGTGTTCCTCCAAAGCGCGCTGAACATCGCGCAATTTACCGTTGATCGTGCGCCAGGGGTTGGTGTTGGGCAAAGAATTAAAATCCCCGCAAAGGATGACGGGCTCGGCGCAGCGCGGATGCGCGAGCCATTCCGGCCCGATCAACGCCTTGGCCTGATGCCGGCATTCGGGACCGTAGAAACTTAAATGCGCGTTGATGATCTGCACGTGGACATTGCCGACTTTCACCGTTACCCAGACCGCTCCGCGGGGTTCGAGATTCAACCGGCTCTCGAGCTTGGGCAATTTCATCGCACGGACCAATTCCAGGGGATAACGGCTCAAAACGGCGTTCCCGTACCTTTCTTCCGCGACCTCAATGGCGGGATGAAAATGATAAAGCATCTCCAGCTCTTTGGCGATCAAGTGCGGCTGATCGGCTTCGCCGGTGCGTTTGCGCCCGATGTCCAGCTCTTGCAACGCCACGATATCCGGCTGATAGCGTCCGATAACCCGGGCAACGCGCTTGGGCGAATGCCTGCCATCTATCCCGACGCAACTATGGACATTGTACGTCATGATCCGGATGGCCGTCACGCCTTCTTTCGTTTTTTTCGAAGAATGGGAATGGCCAAAAAAACTTCGGCCGTTTTTGGGGTCTTGAAGCAAGTTGAGCGCCGCCCCCCGCAAGTCCATTGTTTTTAAATACGGCCGCGTAGGCGCGATGGCGTGAAAAGGCAGCAAGGCGAACGCGTCGGTCTCCGCTTTCCCCGGTCCCGCGTGAGCGCCGTTCTCGAAAGGAAAACTGAAATTCTTCCCCCTGACATTCCTTCCGGAGATCGTGAATGTCCCGGCGTTGGGATGATGACACAACGTGATCAAATCCTTGACAACATCATCAAAAAAAGGATGGTCGGGGCCGATGACCTCCTTCGCCTGTTCCGGTAAAATGAATTCTCCGTTCTCATTCCAGGCGCGGACCTTATGATCCCCTTCCGGCATCAAGACCAAGGGAATCTTCGCCGATCTGACCAGTTCTTTGGCAAAAGCGATCTTTTCTTCCGCGCTCAATGGACGGAAAACGTATACGCCGCCCACCGGCCCCATCGCGGCCGTCATCACCTCATGCCCCGCGGCGGAATGCTGCTCCTGCTCCATCGACCACATTTCCTCGACCCATTTGCCCAAATAACGGGCCCGCTGCAACTGAACGCCGTCCTGCCGCGTTTTCCTCGAACTTGCAGCGCTCATGGGGGACAAGCTGTCCTTCACAAACATGCCGCGAAAAACCTCTTCCACGGCTTGCTCCACGCTCTTGCCGTAATATCCCACGTAGGGAATCGTCACTTCCTGGCCATGGTCCGAATAGATCCAGACATCATAATGGCGCCGCGTTGAATGAAGGGCCGCGGCGTAGATCCGGGAGATCGCTTTGTCGATGCCTTTTAAAGCCCAATGAGCTGTTCGGGAACCCGGTTTGCGCCGATGCGCCTGTTCGTCATAACCGAGAAAATTCAGATGAATGATAGGCAGTCCGCGGGTCACATCAACGATGGCGCCCAGCGTGATCAATTCGCGCAACAAAATACAAAGAAAAACTCGTAGCGGAATGAACTTGAATTCCACGATCACATCTTCTCTCTTTAACAATCCATACACAAAATCCATCAATGCTAAAACGGTTTCCCAGAGACAAAGAAAGGTCATCCGCGCGAACGCCATGAAATGCGTCAATAAAATCAAAATAAAATTAAGCGGGTTCACGTCCTTCCAGATTTTGTCCCAGCCCAGAGAGCCGGCGCAAAAATGGGCCTCCCGCGCGCCGGCGTTATAGATGTTCGAATAGGAACTCCCTCCCTCCAAAAGCCCCTTCCCGTGCCTGGCCAAGCGCCGCTCGATCTCCCGGACGGATTCGCCATCGAACATGCGAAAGACCCTTTGGGTCTCACGATCAAAAAAGAAAAAAGACGGCACGACCTGTTTGACACCGTAGAACAATTCGCCCTGAACGGCCGGGGTCGTTGAAGGCAGCCCGGGATAAAAGGAATGCAGGTGATATTTTTCCTTCTTGATCAAATTCTTCAAGAACGGCATTTCGTTACGTTCCAGCGCTTTCTCCAGCTCTGACTTTGAAAAACCGTCGATCTGGATCATGACGAGGCCGGGCCGGTCTTGAGATTCCTGATCTTTGTGTAGCCCCAGAAGCTTGACGCTCCACTCCCACACGTTAAATCGCTGTCGGTATCTTGAGATCATTTTCCCACCGTATTTTCTGAAGAAGACTTTTCCAGCAAGGCCGCCTCGCCGGCCTCGATGAGGTTCTTGAACATATCCCATTCCACTTTAAGACGGCCTTTGAGCATATACCAGGAACTGTCATTGCGCCGCAGGGGATCGATCTCTTTCCGGCGCAGGTCTTCATAAACTTCGAGCATACGCCGGGCGCAGGAGCTCATAGAATAATTGTTCGCCGTTTCCCTCGCTTGCCGCTTGAGCGCGCGCAATTCTTCCGGGAGGCAATGCGCGATCTCTGTCAGGGCATCGATGAACTTGCGCTGGTCCGCAACGTCTATCGACCGGCCGTTAAAATGGTCTTTGACGACTTCCCGCGCCCCCGGGGCATCGACCGCCACCACCGGCACCCCCGCGGCCATGGCCTCCAGAAGCACAACGCCTTGCGTTTCACTAAAGGACGTGAAGGCAAAAACATCCATGGCGCAGTACGCGTCCACCAGGTCTTTTTTATATAAAAACCCCGTTAAGTGAAGTCTTTCGCCCAGCCCACAGCGTGCGAACGCCGCTGCGATCATTGCCCGCGATGAGCCCTCTCCGACCACCAATACGTGGACGTTAGCTTCTTTTTTAAAAAATTCAATGAGGCAATTGATCAAAAATTCCAAATTCTTTTCCGGGGCCAATCGCCCGACATGCCCGATGACGAAAGCCCCGGGCGGGATGCCGTTGCGCTTGCGGAAATCCGTGCCGTTGCCGCCCGAAAACAACTTCAGGTCGACCCCCGTCGGAATGATCTCAATGGGGCTGACAACGCCCCGGCCCAGGAGGATGTCACGCACGCTTTGGCTGGGGACGATCACCTGGTCCGCCAGGTTCGCATATCCCGCGGCGATCTCGATGACGAATCTTTTCGCGCCCTCATTGTGGATGGGCAGATAGTGCACGTATTTTTCCACCATGATGTGATACGTGAAGACCAGCGGGCGGTGATATTGCCGACTTAAACGCAACGCAAAATCCCCCATAAGAAACGGATGATGGCTATGCACGATATCCGGCGACAATGTTTTCATGATCTTTGGAAAAAGCCCGGGGATGGGCAAGTTGACCGAAAAATCCGTTTTATAGAATTTCTTGAAGGCGGGAACGCGGATGATATACTCTTCGTCTTCGGCCTTCCCTTCACAGGAAGGGGCGACAATGAAGACTTCATGCCCCAAACGCCGGAATTCGTCGCAGAACAAACGAATGGACTGTTCTATCCCTCCTACCATTGGAAAATAGGTATTGGTCATCATCAGGATCTTCATGATCTTCACTCGCGTTGTACGGTAACAGAAACCGCTTGGGGCTTGGCTTTGATTTTCGGCAAGCCCGGAATGCAAACTTCAATTTTCGGTTCTTGACCAAACCACTTCCCCGTCCACTCGACAACGGTGTTCCCGCCATCCGGCTTGACGCTGATCTGGACCGATCCAAAGATGGTCGGCGCGGGACCGAAAGACAACTCCGTATTTTGCTCGAGCCACTTAAAGGGGATCCCGGAACACAGAACAAGCCGGTCATCTTCTTCGCGCACAAAACAATTGCGCATCATCAAAACCCATTCCGCGGCGGCCCAGACATGCTGGCCGTCGCCCATGCATCCGCCTTTGGTCCGGGGATGGATCGCTTCCGGCCACTGTCCCGTCGGAGAGGCCAGGTTCGCGACAGCGTTCATCAGATCAAAATAGCGATGATCCCCCGCTCTTAATAAAACCTGAGCAAGATGCAATGTCAAGTATGGGTTGATCCCCGAATGCGTCATGTCATGAAAAAATCCTTTTTCAAACGAACAATTCTCCAGAAGATACTCAACTGTTCCCATCAGTCGGGGGTCGTCAGGATTGTAGAGTTGCAACGGATACCCCGCCGCCAAGGACCCGATGGCGCCGGAATCAAGCCGGCGGTACGGGGCCGCCGGCATCGCCTTTGTCCCCATACGCTTATCGACATGCGCTAAACTGCGGTCCACGCACTCTGAATATCCTCGCGCTTCTTGCTCGAAATATTCCGCGCGATTTTTATCTCCATATTTTTTTCCCAAATAAGCGGCTGCCTGAAGACCCGCCATGCCCCAAAAGTTATCCCAATAATAGTAATCATTCGGTCCCAGATGTTCGGCGCTGAATCCCGCCGGAAAAAGGCCCGCGTGAGGGGAAAAGGGCTCCTTGGCTAACCGCTTTCTCAAGATCCATGCCCCCGCCCTCTCGACCGTGGCCAAGACGTGTTTGTCCAATGGCGTGTTGGTCATTTCACAGAACCGGCGCATGATCCAGAGGGCTTCGCCGTTGGAATCCCATTCGCCTTCCTGCGAAAGAAAATACCCGGAAGGCAATTGTCGCGCGGGGAAACCCTGGATCGTCCGGCGCACCCTTTGCGCGAACCCCGCACAGAGCATGGCATGCAAAATGAATGCGGCGTCCCGAAACCAAAAACGGCGGTAGATATAAGGACCGGGATAAACGTCTTTGGGCGAGAACAGGACCAGCGTCCTTAATGCCGCGTCATAAAGGAATTGAAATTGCTCGTCCGGAATTCTTAATGCGCAATGATCTCTTAGCGGGGAATCCCAATCCGCGGCTGGCGCGGGGAACAAAGGCGGGGACATTTTTTGCGGTCTTTTCCGGTTCAAAGGCACCTGTACCGTGACCTCAAAAGGTTTGTTCGGGTGGAGTTTGAAAAGGGCGGCCGCCGTTGCCATCCCTACCTGGCAGAGGACTTTGCTCTTGTCTTCGACCGACGGCAGGCGACTGTAAACATCGCCATGCCGATAATAAGAG
>Ga0080064_1000833_pt1 | contig 73223 bp, 64 predicted proteins | sample Subgrocontami54m_FD_69260 | JGI IMG/M metagenome (GOLD analysis project Ga0080064, IMG submission 69260) | Subsurface groundwater microbial communities from S. Glens Falls, New York, USA - GMW46 contaminated, 5.4 m (SPADES assembly) (version 2) ...
TCACGGATGATGTTTTCAATCTCCGCGGGCGGCAGCCAGGCCACCAGCGATTTCCCCACGCTCGTCGAGTGCACGTACATTCGCCGCCCGATCCACGTGTCCATCTTGATGAACCCGGGCGCTTCCACTTTTTCGATGTACACCGCTTCGCCCGCGTCGAGGATGGCCAGGTGGCAGGTGAGGTGCGTGCGGTCCACCAGCTGCTGCAAAAACGGCAGCGCCACTTTGCGCAGGTCCATGCCCGTGTGCACACCGCGTCCCAGCGCGAGTACTTTCAGCCCCAGGCGGTATTTTCCGGACTCGGAGTCGCGCGACAAATACCCGCGCCGTTCCAGCGTGCGCAGGATGTAGCTCGCCGAGCTTTTGGGAATTTCCAGACGCCGCGAAATCTCTGAATTGGTCAGCCCGCCGGTGGAGAGCGCCACGTGCTCCAGAATTCCCAGCGCGCGCTCCACGGCCGCTGAGGGCGAATCGGTGGCCTGCTTCATGGATGTCCTCCGTACCAAACGGGCGGTAGTACGGCGCGTATAGTACCGCATTCTGAATTTCCGTTCCAAATGCCGAACGGTCTATTGACCCGTAGCGGCGCTCCTGCTAAGCTCACATATAGAACAGTAGTTCAGTATATTGAACTGTAACCCCGGTCTCGATCGCGCGCAGGAACGAACCGTCTGGAGCCGCCCCGATGCAAGCTGCTGCGCCCGGCACGCGAATGAATGTTGCCTCCCGCGAGGGCCTCGCCGCCCTCCCGCAGGGTTTCCTCGCCTTCCTGGAAAAACTGCACACCGAATTCACCCCGCGGCAGCGCGCGCTGGTTGCCGAGCGCGCCGCGCGTCTGGCCGATTCCCACGCCGGAAAAATGCCCGCGCACCTGCCGCCGTCCGAGGCCACCACCTCCGACTGGCGCATCGAACTCCCCGCATGGTGCGCCGACCAGCGCAATCAGATGACCGGCCCCGCCGACGACGCCGAGCTGTGCGTCAAGATGCTCAACTCCGGCGCGCCCGGCGTGATGCTCGACCTGGAAGATTCCACGGCCAACACGTGGGACACCATCGCGCGCGGCGTGGACAACATTCTCGAAGCCCTGCGCGGCACGCTCACCTATTTCGACAAGAAGCGCAGCAAAGTCGTGGCCATTGCGCCGAGCAAGACGGTGATCTGGCTGCGCCCGCGCGGGCTGCACCTCCATCAGGCAGGCGTGTTCGCCGAGCCCATTCCCGCGCCGCTTTTCGACTGCGCGCTGATCGCATTCCGCATTCATCCTGACGAGCTGAAGCACCCGCTCTGCTTCTACATTCCAAAAACGGAATCGGCGGCGGAGGCCCTCTGGTGGCGCGACCTTTTTCGAGCGCTCGCGCGCGCGAAGAATCTTCCCGAGGACTACATCAAGTGCATGGCGCTGGTGGAATCGCACCCGCTCGCCTTCGAGATGGAAGAGTTCGCGTTCCATCTCCGCGAGCATCTGCTGGGACTCAACCTCGGCCGCTGGGACTACATGGCCAGCCTCATCCATTTCAATTTGCACGATCCCGCATGGGTGCTGCCGGACCGCAACACGATTCCGCACAACGTCCCGTTTTTCCAAAACCTGCGCGAGCTGATCCCGGAAATTTGTCACAAGCACGGGATGCTGGCCATCGGCGGCATGACCGCGCTCTACCCAAGCCGCGAAGACGCCGAGTTGAACGCGCGCGCGCTGGCAATACTCGAAAAAGATAAGAAGAACGAAGCGAACAAGCTGATGGACGGCGCGTGGACCGGTCACCCCGATCAAAACGCAATCGCCGTGGGCCAATTTCCGGTGCCGAACCAATTGCACGCGCGCCCGGAACATGCCGCGCGCTATCCCGACCTGCGCCCTAGGCCCGAAGGCGTAGGCACGCACACGCTCGACGGCACGCGCGCCGCGGTGCGCACGGTGATCCGCTACCGCAACGGCGTGCTCAACGGCAAAGGCGCCAGCCTGCTCGACGGCTACATGGAAGACCTGGCCACCGACCGCATCTATCGCCTGATGCTGGCGCAGCGCGTGAAGCACCGCGGCGCCGTGAAAATTGCGGACGCGGACGGCCGCGATGTTGCGCACACGCATGAGGTGCTCGGAAAACTTTTCGATGAGGAGCTGGCGCGCATTCTTGGCGAGCTCGCCGCCGGCAAGTTGAAGGATGCCGGCACACCGGAAACCTTCCGCGAAGCGCGGCTGTTGAGCGAGCAGATGATTTTGCGCGGCGAATTTACACCCCTGTAGCCCGCCTCTTTTCCCGAGGCATCGGGAGGCGGGGGTTTTCCGGATTTCGATTTTTGTTTTTCGAATTTCAATTTGAGGAGGACAGCATGGCCCCCAACGGAAAAAACGGCACTAATGGACACGCCAAGCATCTGGCGACGACGTGGGTGGATGAAGCGCGCTGGACCGGCGTGGCGCGGCCGTACTCCGCTGCGGACGTGCTGCGGCTGCGCGGCTCGATCCACATCGAGCACACGCTCGCGCGCCTCGGCGCGCAACGCCTGTGGAGCCTTTTGCAAACCGAGCCCTACGTCCATGCGCTCGGCGCCATGACCGGCAACCAGGCCGTGCAGCAGGTGAGCGCGGGACTGCAGGCCATCTACGCCTCCGGCTGGCAAGTGGCCGCCGACAACAACAATTCCGGCGAGATGTATCCCGACCAGTCGCTCTATCCCGCCGATAGCTGCCCGAACCTGGTGCGCAAAATCAACAAGGCACTGCTGCGCGCCGACCAAATCAATCACGCCGAGGGCAAAGACGGTATCCACTGGTTCGCGCCGATTGTCGCCGACGCCGAAGCCGGCTTTGGCGGCAACCTGAATGCGTATGAGTTGATGAAGGCCATGATCGAAGCGGGCGCCGCCGCGGTGCACTTCGAAGATCAGCTCAGCTCCGCGAAAAAGTGCGGTCACCTGGGCGGCAAAGTCGTCGTGCCTACGCGCGAGTTCATCGAAAAGCTGATTGCCGCGCGGCTCGCCGCGGACGTTATGGGCGTGCCCACGCTGCTCATCGCGCGCACCGACGCCGATAGCGCAAACCTGCTCTTAAGCGACATTGACCCGCGCGACCGCGAGTTCATCGCGTCCGGCGAGCGCACCGTGGAAGGATTTTTCCCCTTCCGCGGCGGCACAGACGCGGCCATCGTCCGCGGCCTGGCTTACGCGCCGTATTGCGACCTCCTCTGGTGCGAAACTTCCAAGCCGGACCTGGCCGAGGCGAAAAAGTTTGCCGACGCCATCCACGCGCAATTCCCCGGCAAAATGCTGGCCTACAACTGCTCGCCGTCGTTCAACTGGCGGAAAAACCTGGACTGCGAAACGATTGCGCGCTTCCAGCAGGAACTGGGGAGAATGGGCTACAAATTTCAGTTCGTCACGCTGGCCGGATTCCACACGCTCAATCTCAGCATGTTCGAGCTGGCCCACGCCTACCGCACCGAAGGCATGGCCGCGTACTGCCGCGTGCAGGAAACCGAATTCGCGCTCGAGGAACTGGCCGGCTACCGCGGCGTGAAGCACCAGCGCTTCGTCGGCACCGGATATTTTGATCAGGTGGCGCAGGTGATTTCCAGCGGACAGGCATCCACCACGGCGCTGGCGGGCTCCACCGAAGCGGCGCAGTTCACCGGCGCACAGCCGCACTGCCCGGGCAGGCAGCCCCAGCCGCTCATTGTGTGCAACCCGCCGGTGGCCGCCCAGCCGCCGCGTTCAGAAGAAGTGTAAGAAGATTCATCCAAGGTTGCGAAGTTCCGCTTTGCAGAGCGCTAGCGCGCAGCCGCCGGGGTCTGCCCGGCACTGCGCTTGCGTGCATCCCGATGGTGCGGCGAGTTCAGGTAGTGCTCCGCCAGCAGGTCTTCGCCCCAGTCGCCGTTGAAGTCGCGCCACACGCAGTGGATGTGATTGGCGTTGTCTTGCGTATTGTCGTACTCGATGAGGAACGTGCTTCCCTGCACGCGGTAGTAATGGCCCTCGCCCTTGTTCAGTCCTCCCATCCAGGCGAACTTCACCGCCGGCAACCCTGCTTTGCGTAACTTATCGAGTCGCTGGAGCGCCAGCGCGCGAGGCTGCGCGTTCAGGTACTCCTCGATCAGGGCGAGCAGCGTGCCTTGCTGCTCCCTGCTCAGCCGGGCATAAGCGATGCCGGTGTCCGCCTGGATGGCGGCTTTGCGCTGGTGGGTGGTGAGAATGTTATCGGGGGCGAGCGTGTTCAGCACCGCCACGGCGCGCTGCTCCGGAGTGAGCGATTGCACCAGGAAACGCCCCAGGTCCTCTTCCGCGCTCAACACCCGCGTGCCCTTCATCGGGCCTGCGCGCACCTCGGCCGGGTTGGCCCCGAAAAACTGCGGGCTGCTGGCGATGGATTGGCCCCGCACGATGGTCCAGTTCTGCGAGCAGTGGTGGCCCTCGTAGCGCCACCCCCATGTGACGCCCTCCGCCGGTTCGCCGAAAAAGGTAAAGAAGTAAAGCTCCGGATCGCGGACGACATCGCGGCCTTGCTCCATCTCGCGCAAGACTTCTTCGAGCTTGCGAATCGTTTCCGCTTTGGAATAGCCCTTCTCGCTCAGTCCGGCGTGGAGCAGCGCCAGCGCTGCGGCTCTCTGGTGGGGGGCCAGGTCCTTGAGCGGAATGCCCTTTCGCTCCACCGGCGTATAAAACCAATGGAAGCGTTCCTCGGAATTAAACGGCAGCATCGCTTTCGACTTCTGGCCGGCATCCAGCGTCGCGAGAAACGCGCGGGCCGCCTCGCTCATGCTCCTCGCCGGTTGCGCCGCAGAAGAAATGACTCCAGAGAGAAACACAGCAAGCACCGCAACGATCCGCCGTTTCATCATGGATTCCTCAGTCGATAAGATTTTCTTTTGAATTTCCTGAACGGTCAGCATTCTATACCAAGCCGACCTTCCGAGCCGTGGGTGGACTCTGGTGGGTCAGTTTCCGATAAGCTGACTAAGCGGCCAAGCGGGCGCGAATCAGGCAGGTGGCGCGATGGGGTGTAGGGACCGCTATCGCTTATCGAAGCGCAGGTTCCTAGGGCCTGCGTCCCTACTTATCGTAAATCCTGATACTGCGTTTTGTTGGTTTCGGGTGAACGTCACTATAGCTAATGTTTGATTGAGCTCTCCCGGATACCACTGGATGAGCCCATAAATAAGAAACGTATCCCCAAACGCGGGGATCAGCAGAATGTCTTTCCGGCCCATGGCTTCCAGAACTAATTTCCCATCCTTATTGCTCAGCGTGTAAGTTGCTCCCGCCAACTCGTCGCTGCGATATTTTCCGGCGAACTCAGCCAATTGAATTGACGATGGCACATCCTGAACTCTGGCAAGGGTCCCAATTGCTTTACCTCCTCTGAGTAGTTTCACCTGCATAGGCGCGCCCGGAATGGGTTGTTCGAAAACCTGTTCGATTCGCGCTCCAACTTCCTTGCTGCGTTCACGGTTTATGAAACGATTTTGGCCTAGAGGTGACAGCACATAGACATAGCCGGGGCCTGCATTTATCATCAGTTTCCCATCCTTCATATAGAAGCGGATGCTGCTAAACCTGATGGCATCAACGTAGAGGCCGGTCAGGCTGGCTAACTCTTTCTCAGGGACGCTGATGATGTCCGGTGAAGCCGATGCAGTTTCTTTTACAGCATCCGGCGCTTTCTTGAATTGATCTGCCAGGAAAATATCCGCCACCTGGTCGCTTTGGCCCCAGGGAATGTTGTACCCATTACAGAGCCGCATGACTGAAAATTTCTGTTCCGGAAAGCGAATCATTTCAGACATGAAACCACCACCCTCCCCTCCATGGCGAACCCTTTTCAAACCTTTATATTCGTCGAGGTGTAACCCGAACGCGTACTCTGTTTTCTCACCATTGTTGAGCATGCCTGGTGAAACTTCTTCGTTGATTAAATCTGGCCCGCCGCCCAGCTTATTGTTATAGAAATTCTGATCCCAAAGGAAGAGGTCTTCGACAGAGCTATCTAGCTCGTCGCGGTTTGTTATGGCAGCCGAGAGTCCTGCGTTGCTGCTAACGAAGTAGCCGGTTGCCCGGTTTTTGACCACCGAGGTTCGGTCAACATCAAAATGAGTATTGTTCATACCCAGCGGCATGAAAATATTTTCGTCAGCAAACTCGCGCTCAGACTTGCCGCTTACTCTCTTGACGATTAATCCCAGGAGAAAATAGCCGGAATTGTCGTAGCCAGCCTCTTCCCCCGGCTTGTGATTGAGTTGCTTCTGTCGCACGATCGATCCAAGGTAATCATCATCTGTCAGGTGGACATTCTCTCCCCACGTGTCAGCCGCCAATGCAGCCAACTGAACATAGTCGCGAATGCCGCTGGTATGATGAATCAGATGTCGAATGGTGATGGGACTCTGATAGCGAGGAACCTCCGGCAAATATTTTTGGATCTCGTCGTCCAGGGAGAGTTTGCCTTGCCTTGCAAGAAGCAAAATACTCATGGCGGTAAATTGCTTGGACATGGAGCCAATATCGAAGACTGTTTGAGGGGAAATCGCGACGTTATAGTCCAAATTCGCCATGCCGTAGCCGCGTTTGTAAATCAGCCGGCCGTCTCTAACGATGCCTAAGGCGCATCCCGGCGAGTCGGGCTTGTCCCATTTCTCAAAAAGCTTGTCTACTCGGGAAGTGAGGCCGCTGTCGAGTGTCGCTTCGCGCGCTTGGCCCGTCTTGGCCGGCTGCCCCGCCTCCTGAGCCGGGAGAACCGGGGCGATGAAAGAGACAAGCGTAACGGCAGTCACGACAAACAATGTGGTGGTCAGAAGTTTTTTCATAATTGCCGCCTTAATCTTTATTTAAAAACAGTATCTGCGCACATCAGAATTGCGAAAAGAAGGGGATAAAGAGATTCCGTGCCACGCATCGCATGGTCACGTCCGCGTCGCTGGGCCCGTAGGCAGCGACTAAGCAACGGTAGTAGTATGAGAAGTATCGCCGCATTGTACGCCGCCCAGAGGTGCTCAGCAATGGGAATCAAAAATCGCATCCAGCTCGAATGAGTGTCGCGCAGATGGCCGTGTAACGCTCTTATCGGAAAGTGGCCCACTACCCGGCCTCTTCGAGTTTCGCTTTTCGATTTTCGGCGGGTTACAATAGTCTGCTGCCCGTTGCAGGCCGAACCATGCAGGGGCTGCTCCCGCTCGGCGGGACGGCCCATTCAAAAAGGGGAACACTCATGAAAGGCAAACCTGAAGTCATCGCGGTGCTCTCCGCAATGCTCAAGGAAGAGCTGGCCGCCATCAACCAGTACATGTTGCACGCGGAGATGCAGGATAACTGGGGCTATCCCAAGCTCAGCGCGCTCACCAAAATGCAGTCCATCGGCGAAATGAAGCACGCCGAACAGTTGATGGAGCGCATCCTGTTCCTCGAAGGCATGCCCCAGATGGACGAGATGGGCAAGATCCGCATCGGCAAGGACGTCAAGCAGCAGATCGAATTCGATCTCGCGCTCGAAAAGGGCGCCGTGGCCGACTACAACAAAGCCGTGGAAACCTGCCGCAAGGCCAGCGACAACGCCTCTGCGGATTTTCTGCTGATCATCCTCAAGGACGAGGAACAGCACGTGGACCAGCTCGAAACGCAGCTCGAGCTCATCAACCAGCTCGGCCTGGAAAATTACCTCGCGCAGCAAATGGGCGGCGGCACCGCCGCGGCCAAGTAGCGGCGATGTAGCGCAGCCTCCCGAATCCTCGGGACTTGGCTGCGTCAGAAGCCAAAGGCATATCAAACCGCGCAGGCAAGAGTGCCTGCGCTACACTGCAGCGCGCTCTGAAACTCTGCCACCCTGAAACGCTGTCACTCTTCATCTTTTTTATCTGTGTTTATCCGCGTTCATCTGTGGTTTCATAAGGATTCCGATGAAACGCACGCTCACTCCCGACCAACTGCGCGGCGTCACCGAGCGGCTGCGCGACGCCAACGCCGCCTTCGCCAAAAAATATCCGGGCGAATCCGGACGCCGCCAGCCGGTGCACACCGTTTATGGCGGCGCGCATCTTTTCCGCGCGGACACGGCGCGCAAGCTTGGCGCGCAGGCGCTGCGCGCGCTCGACGAATTCGCGCCCGACGCGGCTACACTCGCCGCGGCCATCGGACTCGACGCCGCGCTCGCTGAGAAAGTGTTTCCGCGCGTGCGCGAAAAACTTACGCGCGAGCCGGTGGAAGATTTCCGCCTCGATTTCGAGGACGGCTACGGCCATCGTCCCGACGACGAAGAGGACGGCCACGCCGCCTCCGCCGCGCGCGAAGTGGCCGCCGGCCGCGCCCAGGGCCTGCTCCCGCCGTTCATCGGCATCCGCATCAAGCCGCTCACCGAAGAGTTGCGCGAGCGCAGCCTGCGCACGCTGGACATGTTTCTCACCGCGCTACTGGAAAAAACCGCCGGCGAGCTGCCGGACAATTTCGTCGTCACGCTGCCCAAGGTTACCCTGCCCGAGCAGGTCACCGCGCTCATCGGCGTGCTCGAACTGCTGGAAACGTCGCTCAAGCTGGGCGCCGGCTCGCTGAAGATCGAGCTGATGGTGGAGACCACGCAATCCATCCTCAACGACCGCGGCGAAATGACCCTGCCCAAATTGGTGGACGCCGCGCGCGGCCGCTGCGTCGCCGCGCACTTCGGCACCTATGATTACACTGCGGCGTGCGCCATCACCGCCGCGCACCAGCGCATGGACCATCCGGCGTGCGACTTTGCGCGCAGCATGATGCAGGTTGCGCTCGCCGGCACCGGCGTGTGGCTTTCCGACGGCGCGACGAATATTCTTCCCGTGCCCGTGCATCGCGCGTCGGGCAGCGCCGCGCTCTCACCGCTGCAGATCGAAGAAAACCGCGCGGCCGTGCACCGCGACTGGCGCCTGCACGCCGCGCACATCCGCCACTCGCTCGAAACTGGTTTCTATCAAGGCTGGGATTTACATCCGGCCCAGTTGCCCACCCGCTTCGCTGCAGTGTATGCGTTTTTTCTCGAGGGCGTGGACGCCGCCTCCGCGCGGCTCACCAATTTTGTCGGCAAAGCCGCGCAGGCCACGCTGGTCGGTGAAGTCTTTGACGACGCCGCCACCGGCCAGGGCCTGCTCAATTATTTTCTTCGCGCCATGAATTGCGGCGCGCTCCGCGAAGACGAAGCCGAAAAACTCTCCGGCCTCTCCCTCGACGAGCTCCGCTCCGCCTCTTTTGTAAAGATTTTGAAGAACAGGAAGAAGTAGACGCTGTTTGAAATACTCACGCGCGGCGGAGGATCGCTGCCGCGGCCCAGCCCATCAGCACCAGCACGGCGAGCGTCTGCCAGGCGTACGTGCTTCCATAGCTTGCCGTTGGAAAATGATTACTGATCATGGTGAACACCACGGGCACAACCATGAACGTATTGTGCTTGGAGCGCTGCTTGGCGCGCGCGCCGAGCGCGAGGTCCGGCGGCTGGCCCGCGGCGAGCGCCGCCACCATTTTTCGCTGCGCCGGTAAAATGCGCACCCACACGTTCAACGTCATCAGCGTGCCGAGAATGGCGCCCACGTGGATGTACGCTCCGCGTCCGCTGAACACGCGCGAAAGCCCGTAGGCCGCCGCGACGAGCAGCGCGTAGGAAATCACCGAGCCCACAACTTCGTTTTTCGCCAGCGGCGACATCCACAGCCGGTCGTACACTTCCCAACCGGCAAAGATTGCGCCGATGCCGATGGCCATGCCTTGCAGCGGTGTGATCCGCGCTACGTCCGGGTCCACTAGCGCGCCGCCCATGTAGTACACCACGCCCAGCAGCAGGCATCCGGAGAGAAACGTGAACAGCGCTTCGTAGCGGAACCAGTGCAGCTTCCCCGACAGCAGCGCCGGCGTTTTTTGTTTTTGTACCACGTAGAACCCGCCGCTGTGCACCATCCACACTTGCGGCGCGTCGCCCCCGGCGCTCTCCGCCTTTTCCATTTCCCTAAAACGTCCGTCGAGCCACGTAAAATAATATGTCGTGCCTACCCACAGGATGCCGGCAAAGACGTGCACCCATCGCAGGATCAGGTTGGCCCACTCGCTCCAGTTGATTTCCATCGGTGCGCCTCAACTCCCGCGATACGTCGAATAGCCGAACGGGCTCAGCAGCAGCGGCACGTGATAATGCTGCGCCGCGTCTTTCACGATAAAAACAATTTCCACGTGCGGATAAAAACTTTCCACGCCGCGCGCGCGAAAATACGCCGCGGTGTCAAAGTGCAGCCGGTAAGTCCCCGCCGCGAGTGCCGCGTTTGCCGGAAGCAGTTCCGCCGCGCGCCCGTCGGCGTTCGTGGTACCGCTCGCCAGCGTCTTCCACACGCCGCCTTCTTGTTTTTCCAGCGTTACCGCGACGCCCGCCGCGGGCTTTCCCAGCGATGTGTCCAGCACGTGCGTTGTGATGGCGCTCATAGTTGTAGGAATTTCTCCAGACGCAGTTGCGTGATGCGCCGCTGCTCATCCGCGGCGATCGAAATTTCTTTCCCCGGATCGTTTGTCAAACGCTGCTTGCATGCGGCCAGCATTTCCGCCGGCGTTTTCCCCGTCGCACAGACAATAAAGATATGCCCGAAGCGTGCCTCGTACGCGCGGTTGGCCTCGGCCAGCGACGCCATCGTCGCCGCATCCGCGACGCGCGCGCCGGCCTGCTCCTGCTCCGACCAGCCCGCCGCGGCGGGCGACGCCCCCGACGCTGCCGCCTTCTTCTCCCCGATGCGCGGGTGCGCGCGAAAACATTCCAGCCAGTCTTCGCGCGCCAGATCCGTGAAGCACTTCTCCGCCGCCTCGCGCAGTTGCTCCACGCTGGCAAACGGCCGCGCCGCGGCCATGGCTTGTGCCCAGCGCGTTGCACCGCAGCAATTCCGCAGCGCCGCCACCGCCGCTTCGTCCAGCAGCGCATTCAACAACCGCAAGCTCTCCGTGGCGCGTCCCGCCTTCGTCGGCGTGCCGAAAACGCGCAGCCGCGCCACACCGCCATCCGGAAAAATATTCAGCCTCACGTGCGTGGCCGCGTCGCCGTGGACCAGCGCCTCGTCGAACACGTGCTGCGTGTCGGCTTGGAGCTTCGTGCGATGTAGGATTTCCTTCCATGTTGCCGATTCCAGCGCAGAGGGATCGTGAACGTCGCAGATCTCCACCGAGCAGCTTTCCGGGAAATTGCCTTTGAAAAAAGACGTATCCACCTCGACGCGCTGGATGTATCCCGCGATGCCGAGTTGGACGACGGCCCAGTCGTGTCCCGGCCCGCGGCGGCGTTTGGTTTCCCAGCCGTCGTGCATGCCCGCGGATTTTCCCGGCATCAGCATATTCTGCGGCGCGGAAAAAAACATGTCGCTGCACGCCGCCACGCGCGCGCCGTGCTGCGCTGCGGCTAGGTTTAACTCGCCGCCCGGTGCGCCGCAGGCGGATCGCCAGTCCGCCAGCGCCTCGCCGTGAACGCGCAGCCGCGCCACGCCGCCGTCGGGAAAGATGCGCAGGCGCAAGTGCGTGAAGCGGTGCGCATCGGAAATCGGAAAAGCATTCTGTGAATCGCCCGCCAGCGCCGACTGCGGGAGAATCTCCACCCAGCGCGTCTCCGGACTGGTGAGCTGTTTCACGCCGGGCGAATTTTCGAGCGCGCACGCGTCGAGGGAACACAGTTCCGGATAATTTCCGCGGAAGAAACTGGTGTCCACCACCACGCCGCGCAAAATTCCCGGCACGCCCAGCCGCAGGATGCACCAGTCGTGCCCCGGCGTGCGACGCCGGCGCGTTTCCCAACCGTCCATCCATTTTCCGCGGTCGGTGTAATCGTGCTCGCGCCACACGGGTTTTTCCGGCTTCAGCAGATTTTCCTTCGGCGCAAAAAATTCGTCGTTGGCGACCAGCACTTCGCCGCCCAGCCGCGCGCACGCCAAATCGGCGAGTTGTGTGAAGTCGCTCAAGACACGCCCCGCAAGAGTATCTCGCCAGACGGTCCTGCGGGGAAAGTCTCGCCGTCATAAATTTTCTTTCCGCGCAACCACGTGGCGCGCACCGCGCCGTGCAGCTCGCTCCCCGCGTAGGGCGTCACTTTGTGACGATGGAAAAGTTTCTCCGCATTCACGCGCCACTTCGTTTCCGGATCGAACACCACGAAATCCGCGTCGCATCCCGCGGCAATCGCGCCCTTGCGCCCTGCGAGCCCCGCCAGCCGCGCCGGCCCCGCGCACATCCACCGCGCGACATCCGCAAGCGAAGATCCTCGCGCGCTCGCCAGCGTCCACATGAGCGGCAGGCTTAGCTGCAACGACGAGATGCCGCCCCACGCGCGCAGAAAATCGCCCGTTTCGCCGCACTTCATTGTGGGGAGGCACGGCGAATGATCGCTGGCGACGAGATCAATCAACCCCGCGCGCAGCGCGCCCCATAGCCGCTCGCGGTTTTCTTCCTCGCGGATGGGCGGCGCGCATTTGAACTGCGTCGCGCCGTCGCCGATATCCTTCGTGCTCCAGTAAAGATAATGCGGGCAGGTCTCCACGGAAATGGGCAACCCTTCTGACTTTGCCGCGCTGAGTGGCGCCAGCGCATCCGCCGAAGAGAGATGCACAATGTGCACCCTGGCGCGGAATTCTTTCGCCAGACGAATCATCAGCGCAATGGCGGAATTCTCCGCGTCGCGCGGGCGCGACTTCAACCACGTTGCGTAGCTTCGCGGGTTCTTGCCGGCGATGGAGGCCAGCCCCGCCTCGATTGGCCCGGGCAGCTCCGCGTGCACCAGCAGGGTCGCGCCCAGTTTTGCCAGCGTGGGCAGCGCGGCGCTCAGGTCGCGCTCGGTGACGCACGGAAATTCCTCCACGCCGCTCGGCACGAGAAAACATTTGAATCCGAACGCGCCCGCCTCGTAGAGTGCGCGCAGCTCCGCTTCATTCTTCGCGTTTTCCGGCACCACGCCGCCCCAAAACCCAGTGTCCACATGCAGCTTTCCGCGCGCGGCGGCGCACTTTTCACGATAAGCGGCGGCGCTCGTCGTCGCCGGGATACTGTTTAGAGGCATTTCGATGAGCGTGGTGACGCCACCGGCCGCCGCTGCGCGCGTCGCCGTTTCGAACCCTTCCCATTCCGTGCGCCCCGGCTCGTTGATGTGCACGTGCGTGTCCACGATGCCCGGCAGCACGGCCAGCTCGCCCAAATCCTCCACCGCCGCGCCCGCCGGCACATCGTCGTACGCGCGCACCGCCGCAATCTTTCCCGCGCGCACGTGAATCGCCGCCGGCACGATGCCCTGCGGAGTCACCACGCGCCGCGACGTAAGGATGATGTCTGAGGAGCTCATCTGGTGGGAGAGAGTGTAGCCGTGGTGGGACAGGCTTTCCAGCCTGTCCAGCACCTTAGCGCCAGCGCTGACACAATGCCCCGCCCCGCCGAGCGCAGAAATGTGCTAGGATGAAAACAATAGCACGCAAAGCTACGGAGAAGGGCCATGGAACCGATTCTCGCTGACAATGGAAAACTCAAAGAGGCTTTGAAGCAGGCACTGGTCGAGGTCCTTGAGGAACGTCCGGAACTATTCTCCAGCATTTTCGCCGAAGCGCTCGAAGACATCGCGTTGGCCCGCGCTATTCGCGCCGGGGAAGCCAGCGGAAACGTTTCCCGGGCGGAGGTCATGAAAACGCTGGAGCGCACGCGGTGAAAGTTGCCTTCCGCGCCAGCTTTCTGCGCGACCTCGACAATGTAACTGACAAATCCTTTCTCGTACGAGCCAAGAAAATCATTGAAGAAGTTGAACAGGCCGCGGACTTGAGCCGAGTGCGCAATGTCAAGAAATTACGGGGAACCGTGAATTGCTACCGTATCCGCCTGGGCGAATACCGGTTTGGATTGCTGCTCGAAGAGGATGCGCTCGTCTTAGTCCGCTTCCTTCACCGGAAAGATGTGTACCGCTATTTCCCATGATCCGCTGAAACGCCCCTACAACCGCAAGAATTCTGCCAGAAGATTGCAGGCCACGCGACGGCGGTACTTTGCCGTGGAGCGGAAATCGTCAATGGGCGCGATTTCGCCCGACAAAATTTCCTGCGTGCGTTTCACTGCCGCTGGCGTGAGTACTCCGGCGGCGCGCAGAAATTCTTCCGTCTTCACGCAGCGCACTACCGTGGGCGCGACGCTGCCGAGAGCAATGCGCACATCGGCGATGCGGCCGTTATCTCTGCGCGACACCCCGGCGAGGCACACTTTGGAAATGGCCTGCGCCGAGCGCGTGCCGACTTTGCGGTAATACTGCCTCCAGCCGCTGCGCGTGCGTGCGATGCGGATGCGCGTGATCAACTCGTCAGAGGCGAGGTCCATCTGTTTGTACCCTTTGTGAAACTGCGTGTACGGCATCCAGCGCGCCCCGCGCGCAGAAACCAATTCAAGCTCGGCGTCGTACACCAGCAGCGCGGGTGGCGAATCGGCTGCCGGCGACGCGTTGGCGATGTTTCCGCCCAGCGTGCCGCGATTCTGCGTGGCCACGCTGCCGGTTTCCGCCGCGGCGCGGCACAGCAGCGGAAATTCTCGCTGCAATGTTTCGCTGCGCTGCACTTCCGTGTACGTCGTCAGCGCGCCCAGTGTGACGTGTTCGCGCGTCTCGGCAATTCCATGCAACTCCGGCAGCTTCCAAATGCTGAAAAATTTCCGCTGCGCCAGCTTCCCTGCCTCCAGAAGAACCATAAGGTCGGTGCCGCCCGCAAACGGTTTCCATTGGGCAGGTTCGCGAGCCAACAGCTTGAGCGCATCTTCAAGCGCCGTCGGCGTGACCAATTCGTATTTTGGCAGGTACGCCCGCATCTCACTTCCCCGTCATCTGAGACCTGTCACCTTTTTGTTTGCAGGCTACGAGTACCGATTCGAAGATTTTCATATAGCCAGTACACCGGCAGAGATTACCGGCGAGGCCGGCGCGAATATCGGTGTCGGTCGGGTTCGGGCAACGCTCGAGCAAGTTCACCGCGGCGAGCACCATGCCCGGCGTGCAGATGCCGCACTGCGCGCCGCCGTGTTCGAGGAACGCCTGCTGCATGGCGTGCAGTTGCTCGCCGTTGGCGATGCCTTCAATCGTTGTGACGCTTGCGCCGTCGGCGTGCACGGCGGGCACGAGACACGAGTTCACCAGCGCGCCGTCGAGCAGCACCGCGCACGCGCCGCACTCGCCTTCGCCGCAGCCTTCCTTGGTGCCCGTCAGGCGCAACTCTTCGCGCAGCACGTCGAGCAGCCGCGCCATGGGCCACGCGTCGACTGCGACCTCGCGGCCGTTCACGCGCATCGCGATCCGCACCTTTGCGGCGTCAGGCATTGACGCCCTCCAGCGCTTCCATCAGCACTTCCGGAGTGACAGGAATTTTCGTAATGCTGACGCCGGTGGCGTGCTCGATGGCGTTGACAATCGCCGGCGCGGGACCGTCCATGGGCAGCTCGCCGATGCCCTTTGCGCCGCCCGGGCCGAAAGGATACGGGTTTTCCTCGAAGAAGACGCGAATCGGCGGCACGTCCGCGCTGGTGGGCATGATGTAGTTGGTCATTTGCGCGTTCACCATGCGTCCTTCCTGCCACACGACATTTTCGTAGAGCGCGTAGCCGATGCCTTGCGCTATGCCGCCTTCGATCTGCCCCGCGGCCAGCACAGGATGAATTACTTTGCCGACTTCCTGCACGGCGACGAAATCGTCCACGCGGATTTCGTAGGTGGACGTGTCCACGGAAACTTCGGCGACGTACACCGCCCAGGCGTAGGCGCCGTAGGCGTCGCCCTGATATTTCTCGTCGTCCCAGTGGATGCCCGGCGGCGGCGCGTACTGGCTGGTGGCGCGCAACGCGCCGTGTTTGCGGATGTACTCCGCGCAGGCGCTTCGGAAATCTTCCGTGGAAAACTTTTCGTGCAGCAGGCCGCTGGAAACGAGCGTCTGCTTCAGCCCGAGCGCAGCCGACTCCACCAGCTTTCCGACAATCATCGTCGTGCGCGAGGCCACGGTGGGGCCGCTGTTGGGGACTGCGGCGGTGTCCGGGGGCGCGATTTCGACGAGCGCGGAATCGAGTCCCAGCGCGTCCGCGACAATCTGCGAAAAAATCGTGTTCGTGCCCTGGCCGATTTCCGTGCTTGCCGCCAGCACGCGCACGCGGCCTTCGGCGGTGGCCTCTACGGCGACGACCGACGCCAAAAATTCCTCGCCCGAGCCGGTGAAGCCCGCGCCGTGCAGAAACGCGGCGAAGCCGATGCCCTTTTTCACGCGCGCGGATGGATTCTCCCGGGCGAAGCGCGCACGTTTCGCGTGGTAATCGCTACACTCGAACGCGCGGTCCATCAACCGCGGCAGGTCCACTTTTTCGTGAATCACCTGGCTGACGGCCAGCGTGCCGCCCTGCTGCACAAAATTGCGCCGCCGGAATTCATCGGGCGCAAGCCCGCAGGCCTTGGCCACTTTGTCGAGGTGGCGCTCGAGCGCGAAGATGCTTTGCGGCGCGCCGAATCCGCGAAAGGCGCCGTGCGGCGGCGCATTGGTGGCCACCGCGCGGCTGCGGATGCGCACGTTGGGACACTCGTAGGGCCCGGCAGCGTGGATGGTGCCGCGCGAGAGCACCACCGGCGAAAGCGTGCAGTAGGCGCCGCCGTCAATCACAAAATCAATTTCCATGGCCACAAGTTTGCCGTCGTGAGTGACGCCGGTGCGGTGGCGCGTGCGCGAGGGATGCCGCTTGGTGGTGGCGGCCATGTCCTCGGCGCGGTCGTAAATGATTTTGACGGGCTTGCCGGATTTCCACGCCAGCAGCGCGGCGTGCGCCGCGATCATCGACGGATATTCCTCCTTGCCGCCAAAGCCGCCGCCGGTTTCCGCCTGCACCACGCGGACTTTTTCCTTGGGCAGGCCGAAGAGCGGCAGCAGCGCCTTGTGCACGTAGTAAGGACACTGCATCGAGCCCCACACGGTGACGCCTTCGCTGCGATTGGCGATGGCAATCACGCCGTTGGGCTCGATGTAGAGCTGCTCCTGCGCGGCGGTCTCGTATTCGCCGTCGACGATGATGTCCGCTGCGGCCCATGCAGCGTCCACGTCGCCCTTCTCGACAAGGAATTTCTTGAAGAGGTTGTCCTCGCCCCAGATAATTGCTTTTTTCGCCAGCGAGTCTTCGATGGAAAAAACCGCGGGCAGCGGCTCGATTTCGATGCGCACGCTGCGGCGCGCTTCTTCGAGGAGATATTTGTCGGGATGCGCGAGCAGGACAACGGGTTCTTCGGGATGGTTGACCGTTTCGGCGGCCAGGCACGGCTGGTCGTGCAGAATCAGTGTGACGCAGTTCTCGCCGGGGATGTCCTTCGCCGTGACGATGGTGAATTCGTTCCACGGAATGTTTTTGTCGAAATGGATCGCGCGGATGCGGCCCCGCGCCGCGGGACTTCGCACGGTCGCGCCATGGAGCATGCCGGGAAAAACGAGATCGTCCACGTAGCGCGCGCGGCCGGTGACTTTTTCGCGGCCTTCCTTGCGCGGCACTGACCGGCCGATCAATGGCTTTTCCGAATGCACGCGTCCTCAGTGTGGAACAGAATTGGGATAGTTATCTTACAGGAGGAACCGAAATTCGAAAGTCGAAATTGTGAAATAGGGGTCAGGGATCAGGGAATAGGAAAAAGCAAAACAATTCAGTACGGAATTTTGTCAGATTTTTCTTTCCAGGCACGGAATGCGGCCAGAGCTTCTTCGCGCATCAGCGGCGCCATGGAAATTTTGCGCTGGTCGGGCGGCAGCCAGAGCTGCTGGTAGATGAAGGAATCGTCGAAGCCCGCGGCGGCGGCATCGCCCGCGGTGCACGCGTAAAAAACGCGCGCAGGACGCGCCCAGTAGATGGCGCCAAGACACATGGGACACGGCTCACACGAGGTGTAAATGTCGCAGCCGGCGAGCTGGAAGCCGCCCAGCACGCGGCAGGCCGCGCGAATGGCGGTCATTTCGGCGTGCGCAGTGGGATCGTTTGTAGTGGTGACGCTATTGGCGCCCTCGGCGATGATCGTGCCGCCCTTGACGACTACCGCGCCGAAGGGACCCCCCCGACCGGCGCGCACGTTTTCGATCGCCAGCTCGATAGCTCGCTGCATGAATTCGTTAGGCATGGGCGCCTGCAGAACAATTCTAATGCAGCGCGATTCGGAGTAGCGAAAGGACAAAGTGTCGAAGGCTCAAAGAGTCAACAGCGGAGGATTGCGGAGTGACAAAGTGGCAGAGGTACAGTGAGAAAGAATGGTGGGCCTGGACCGAGTCGAACGGTCGACCTCGCCCTTATCAGGGGCGCGCTCTAACCAACTGAGCTACAGGCCCACAAGAAAGAAAAACAGCGGGAGCCGAACCAAACCATGATAGCCGCGGGAGCGGCAGCCGGTCAAGGCAGAGGGCGGCGCGTTATGCTTCCGCAATCAAGTCGATTTCGACGCGGCAATCGCGCGGGAGGCGAGCGGCTTCGATGGTGCTTCGAGCGGGCGGATTGGCGGAGAAGTACCCCGCATAGACTTCGTTCATGGCGGCGAACTCGGAAAGGTCTTTCATGTACACGGTGGTCTTGACGACGCGGTCGAGCGAAGAGCCAGCGGCTTCGACGACGGCTTTCAGATTGTCGAGCGCGCGCGCGGTCTGCGCGGCGATGCCGCCTTCGACGAGCTGGCCGGTGGCGGGATCCATCGGCGTTTGTCCGGAAAGAAAAAGCAGTCCCCCGGCACGAATGGCCTGCGAATACGGGCCGATGGGATTGGGAGCTTTGTCGGTGATGATGATGTGCTTCATGGTGTCCTCGCGAGAACGAAGCTAACAGACAACCGTTGCCAGACGAGAGTGTAGAGAAGAAATGCGAAAATAGAAAATAGAAAATGAAAAATAGAAAACAGAAAAGAGCCAACCGCTGCACCGTCATGCATAAGGCGAATGTTGCTGCGGCCTCGCCCTGAGAAACCGGGCGGGCCTCCGCAACGGCCTTCGGCAGAGAGGAGACCGCGCCGTGCGCTTAGCGACGCAGGGCGCGGTTATTTTTGTTGTGGCCTTTTTCCTATTTTCGCTCGAGTGGCTTCTGGTCTGCGTAGCGGGCGCGGAACTCGGCGGGGATGCCGGGCTGGTTGAGCCAGGCGCGGAACATCGAGGCGAGGTCCTGCGCGGATTCGGCTTCGACCGCGGAGCGCAGCTCTTGCCAGCCATACGTGGAGCCGCGCAGGGCCTGGATCATGCGTTTTATGGCAGCGAGCAGATTTTTCTTTCCGACTTTTTCTTCGAGCGCAAACAAAAACAGGATTGCCTTCTGGCGCGCGGGACGCAACTGCACTCCAGAAACCGGCGGCTGGAGCGAAAGAATCGGCGTGTCTTTTGTGACGCCGAGCAAAATGTCGAAGCGCGCGATCTCCTCGGAGAGAAAAGCGCGGCGGTCGGACGAAGCGCCTTGCGCGTCGCGGGCGAGGTGTTGCGCGTACGCCGACAAAGCGAGGTTGAGCACGCCGATGTCGGGATCCGGCGTGGCCAAGTGGGAAAACCAAAGCTCGGCGAGCGCGAGATCCAGACTCGCGGAGAGGTTGAGACCTGTCGCAGAGGTTCGAAAGCGGTCGAGACTAATCTGTTCGAAATTGATGAGCGCTCCTTGCGGAAACGTACTCATGAAGGCAAGTTCAACAGCGGGCTGCGTAGAACGCCAGGAAGTCGGAAAGTCAGCGACCCACAGCGGACCGCGCGGACGAATCCGCGGGCCCAATGTGTCTTCATAAAGGCGAATGGTTTGGGTGATCCGTTCTGCGGCGCGCTGCGCCTCGCCGGGAGGAAGGGGCTTGAGCGTCCACAAAAAGATCGTCGTGCCCCCCGCGCGGATTTTCTGCTCGAGGTAAGGGCCGGCGAGGAGAAACAGATTGAAATCGTTATCGCGGAAACGGAAACGGAATTCGCGTTCGGCGCCCCGGTGTTTGACACCGTGGGCCATGCCGCCAGAAAGGACGCGATAGTTTTCTGGAACGCGGACGGTGAGGTCGGTCTTGCTGGCGCGCGGAGCGCCCCGAGCCAATGATTCGTCGGGCGGGCGAAGCTCGAAATTCCAATCACGGTCGGCGAAATAAAAAGCCCCACCGTGCGCCTCCACATCGAATTCCAGAGTCAGTTGGAGTTTTGCCTTTCGGGGCAGCGGCGAAGTGAAGGGCAGCGGAAAAATGGCGGAGGTTTCCTGTTTTTCCGCGGGGCCCTTCTCCCGCAGTGCGGGCTCAGGGCGAGCGGGAGTGAGTGCTGCGCCTTTGGCGGTGACGCGGAGATTTTGCGCGCCGAGCGGGAGCACAGCGCGAATGCCGGAAAGGTCGAGGGCGCCGGTATTTTTCAGACGGTAGGTGCTGGTGACGTGAACGCGGCCGGGCGTTTGCGGTGCGAAGGTGACCAGGATTTGCTGGCGCTCAATGGTGTAGCTGGGGCCAAAAGGCACGGCGCAGGCCATGGTGAAAATGGCGAGAGCAACGAGAATGGCAGTGGCGGTGCGGTGCAGCATTTGGAGACGATTGTAGCAGAGGGGTAAGAACACAGGTGTCAGGTATCAGGGGTCAGGTGACAGGCTGGCAGAATGGGAGCGAGGTGAGAAGAAGAGGGTGTAGGGTGTTGGGTTTTGGGTGTAGAAAGAAGGAATCAGGGGAAAACGATGGGCAAAAAGATGCGGGCGGCGGTGGGGATGCGAGTGCATTCGGGGTGGGCGGCGGCGGTGGTGATGGGCGGGACGTCGCGCGCGCCGAGGGTGCTCGATCGGCGGCGGATTGTGATTTTCGATGCGAAGATTGCGGGATCGAAACAGCCGTTCCACGCGGCCGAAGGGATGGAGTTGAAAAAAGCAGAAGCACACATCGCGCGGTGCAAGTCGAGCACAAGGAAAATGTCGCGAGCGGCGTTTGGAGCCATGGTCAAGGAAATGCGCGCGCAGGGGCACGAGGTGATTGGGTGCGGGCTGCTGCTCGCGTCGGGGAGGCCGGTGGGGACGCTGGCGGAGGCACTGGCGTCACATGCGATGCTGCACACGGCCGAGGGACAGTTTTATCGCGATGCGCTGCGCGAAGCGAGCGAACACTTTGCCGTGCCGGTGATGGGAGTGCGGGAAAAGGAATTGTTCGTGCGTGCGGCGGAGACATTGTGCATCAGCGAAAAAGAAATTCGGCGGCGGGTCGGCGAGATGGGGAAGGCCATCGGGGCGCCGTGGAGTCAGGATGAGAAACTGGCGGCGGTGGCGGCGTGGATGGTATTGAAAGCAGGGGCCCCCTCGGCTTAGCTCGGGACAAGCAGGGGTTAGGGATTCTGCAAAGCGAGGCGCTGCGCGCCGGGCGGAAAAGGCGCCTCCGGCAGGGCGGAAGGCGCCTCGCGCCGCCTTTGTTTTGTCGCGGCTGAAGCTGCAACCCACAATCCCAAAAACAACTGCCGACCCCAGAGCGAAAACCCCGACTCACAAAGCGGCGCCATCAGTGTCGTATGATCCCAAGCGTGGAAATAGAGGCAGGTCAGGCCCACCCGTCCTAGAGTAATTCCAATATTGCATAGTCGGACCGAATTACATCAGGGTGGATTTGTGCCGACGCCCGGAATCTCCTTCAGCCTGAGGCTAATCGGCTTTGCCGGGTCTGACCAGATTTCGCACCTTGTGATATTCGTGATGGTTCCCGCTATGAACTGGTCCTTGTCCGCCTTCTTAAATGTTCCCACGAGAATTACATATTTTCGGTTCAGCGAGGCTGCCTGCTCTCGCATTTTTTCGGTACTGTCAACAAGTACTCCGTTCGAGCTGAGATGGTGAACCGCGTCGGTCTCGTAAGCGAAAAGACCGTCCCTCTCTCGACCAAGTGTTAAGAAGCCAACCACAGAAATAAAGCGACCGTCGAAGCGCTCTGGGGTGGCAATGAGCTGGAACATGCTCATCGTCTTTGGTTTTGCCGAACTGGGGGTCTGAGCCCAGCCAGGGGACTGTACCGACACTAAAGCAACGAGAATGAGCAGGATCGAGAATCTCATGGTGGTTTCCTAACCAATCCTTTCTATCGACAAAGTTGCGCCTCGTAGAATACTCCAGTAAGACTAGATACGGGAGTCGGCGTGAAGCCGCCGCAATCCAAAGGGCAGGTACAGGCGGGCGCAGCAATGCAAGCAGCGCCCCTACGATGGGAAAGCGCACAGGCTACAAGCCTGTGCTACGCGCGGCGGACGCAGGCGGGGCGCACAAGCAGGTGCGCCCCTACGACGGAGAGAGCACACAGGCTACAAGCCTGTGCTACGCGCGGCGGACGAAGGCAGGGCGCACACGCAGGTGCGCCCCTACGGAGCGGATGGCAACCGGCGCAAAGGCATCGCCGGTTGCCGCTACAGGCGGGCGCAGCAAGCAGCGCCCCTACGACGGGCGAAGAGCACAGGCTACTAGCCTGTGCTACTAGAGGCGGGAGGAGCGTTCGACGTCGCGGACGCCGGGGAGTTTTTTGATGAGGGCGACGATGCGTTCGAGCTGTTTGCGGTCGGCGATTTCCAGCGCGATGGTGACGCGGGCCTGGAGATTATCTGTGTGGGTTTCCATGAAGCGGATATTGGATTTGGATTCGTTGATGACGGCGGTGACGCCGGCGAGCAGGCCGGGGCGGTCCTCGGCGCGGATCACCAGGCGCACGGGGAATTTGGCTTCGGTGCCGCCGGTCCATTCGACGGAGATGCGGCGCTCGGCTTCGTAGAGCAGCGACTGCACGTTGGGGCACGCGGCGTTGTGAATGGCCACGCCGCGGCCGCGCGTGACGTAGCCGATGATTTCGTCACCGGGAATCGGATTGCAGCACTTGGCGCGGTACACCATCAGGTCGCCGTGGCCCTTGACGAGAATGGCGGCGTCACCGAAGCCCAGCACGCGTTTGACGGCGCTGACCAGCGTGGGGGCTTTTTCGGGCGGCGTTTCGCCGAGCTCCACGCCGGTGGCTTTCTGCAAAATGAGTCGCACAGAATATTTGCCGTAGCCGAGGTCGGCGTAGAGGTCTTCGATGCGTCCGCAGCCGTACTCGGAGGCGACACGCTGCCAGTCTTCGTCCTTCACTTTTTTGAGGCTGACGCCGAATTGCCGCGCTTCCTTCTCGACCAGGCGGCGGCCGACTTCGGTGGCTTGCTGGCGCTCGTGGAGATTGAGCCAGTGGCGAATCTTGCTGCGCGCGCGCGAGGTGCAGACAAAGGTGAGCCAGTCGCGGTTGGGCACGTGGCCCTTCTGGGTGAGGATCTCGACGACATCGCCATTGGAGATCTGGTGGCGCAGCGGCACCATCTGGCCGTTGACCTTGGCGCCGGTGCAAGCGTGGCCGACTTCGGTGTGCACGGCGTAGGCGAAGTCCACGGGCGTAGCGGCGCGCGGCAGCACGATGACTTTTCCCTTGGGCGTGAAGGTGTACACCTCTTCGGGATAAAGATCGATCTTGAGAGTGGAGAGGAACTCGCTGGGCTCCTGCATCTCCCTGACCCACTCGATGAGCTGGCGCATCCAGAGAATGCGCTGGTCGTCGGCCTCGGCGACTTCTTTGCCGTCCTTGTACTTCCAGTGAGCGGCGACGCCCTGCTCGGCGATGATGTGCATCTCCTGCGTGCGAATCTGCACTTCGAAGGGCTGGCCCAGATGCAGCACGGTAGTGTGCAGCGACTGGTAGAGGTTGGGCCGGGGCATGGCGATGTAGTCCTTGAAACGGCCGGGGACGGGACGCCAGACCTGATGAATCACGCCGAGGGCGGCGTAACAGTTGCGCACGGTGTCGGTGATGACGCGGATGGCGAGAAGATCGTAAATCTGGTCCAGGGAACGCTGCGCGCGCGCGAGTTTCTGGTGAATGGAATAGAGGCGCTTGATGCGGCCTTCGACTTCCGCGGGGACGCCGGCTTCCACGAGTTTCTTGCGGATGATCTCCTGGACGCCGTGCAGAAACTTGTCGTGGGCCTTGGACTTCGAGGCGACGCGCTTCTGCAGCTCGAGGCAGGAGGCGGATTCGAGATAGCTGAAGGCGGAGTCCTCCAGCTCGCCGCGGATGCGGCCCATGCCGAGACGATGGGCGATGGGCGCGTAAATGTCCAAGGTTTCACGAGCGATGCGCTGCTGGCTCTCGGATTCCAGGAAATGGAGCGTGCGCATGTTGTGCAGGCGGTCGGCGAGCTTGACGACGACCACGCGGACGTCGTCCACCATGGCGAGCAACATTTTGCGGACGTTCTCCGCTTGGCGCGTTTCCGGGGTGAGGAATTCGATGCGGGTGATCTTGGTGGTGCCGGCGACGAGGCGAGCCACATCGGGGCCAAAGGACTCGGAAATTTTCTCGATGGGGATCCGGGTGTCTTCGACGACGTCGTGGAGCAGCGCAGCGCAGATGGTGGTGGAGTCGAGCTTCATGTCCGCGAGAATGTGGGCGACCTCGACGGGATGGGACATGAACGGCTCGCCGGACTCGCGCACCTGCGACTGATGCTGCTCGGCGGCAAAATCGTAGGCGCGGCGAACGAGGTCGAGCGACTCGGGCGTGCGGCCGTGACTGAGCTTTTCGAGAAGCTCGGTGAAACGCGAGTCCAGAGCGCGGCGGGCGGAACGCGAGGGAACGGGATGGCGCTGCGGGGCCATGGCCTATTCTAGAGTGGCGAGTGGCTGTTAGGGAAGGGTGTGGGGTGTAGAGAAAAAGAAATGAGGAAAGAGGAAAGAGGAAGGAGGAAGGAGAACGGCGGAGAGAAGATCGAGGCGCAAAAAAAACGGCCCCGATCGAAACGGTCGGGGCCCTTCGGCTTCGCTCCCTTCTCCCGCAGAGCGGGATCAGGGCAAGCAGGGCAAGCCGCATGCGGAGGTGGAAGAATGATTACGGCGCAGTGGGAACGGCCTCAGACTTCTTCTGTTTGATTTCCTTGACCTTGTCCACGAGGGCGTCGGCCTGCGTGAGGTATTCCTCGCGCTCCTGGGGAGTGGCGGACATATCGGCGCGCTGGCGGTAGAGAAGGTTGAGGTAGGCCATGGCGTCTTCGTAATCGGGGGCGACCACAATGGCTTGCTTGAGCTGCTTGATGCCGTCCTCGACGATGGCGCCGTATTTTTCCTGGAACTCGGCGCGGGCCTTTTCGGGCATGGGCTGCTCGTCCTTGACCGTCTTCTTGGGGTTGGCATCGTTCCAGGCCTTGCGGAAGCCGGCATTGGCGCGATAGGAGAGGGTCCAGTTGATCACGCCGACCCAGTAGTAGGGTTCCTTGGCCGAAGGATCGAGCTTGATGTGCATCTCGTGATAGGAGCGGGACTCCGCCATTCTCTTTTCGTCGAAAGGCTGGCCGGCCATCTGGAAGAGGATGGAGCCAATGCCGTCGATGGCCGAGAGATTATTGGGCTCGGCTTGCAGAACGCCCTGGAACTCGGCGACGGCCTGCCTGCCCTTGTTGACGTTGTCTTCCGACGGTGCGCCGGGAATGTACTGGCTGGCATAGGCCGTAGCGAGATACAGCTGGGCGTTGAGAAGCGTGGGGTCGGCATCCTTGGCCTGCTTGAACATCTCAATGGCCCGGTCGAAGTTACCGGCCTTGTAGGCGGCGACGCCTTTGTTGAGGAAGTCACGGGCCTTGAGCTTGGCGCAACTCGCCGAAGCGAAGGCCAGCAGAACAATGAGGACGAAAGCGAAATGGCTGCGCGAAATCCGCTGCATACCTGCTCTCCTTGGTGGTGGGGCGGGTCCCGCCGAGCGGGTCCCGCCGAAGACCGCTGGTGCTAAGAATGTCAACCGAATCAGTGGCGAGTGGCTAGTGACGAGTGACTAGTTCCCGCCGGAACAAGACCTAAAGATGCCCGCATCAAGACGGGCGCTACAACCGACCGACCAAACACCCCGCCTCTGAAGAGGCGGGCTACAGCTACTCGCCGGTCCCGCAAAACCATCCGGGACGGCTACTCCCCCGCCTCGATCTTGGCGGTGATCAGGCCGACTTTGGACACGCCGGAACTGCGCATGATGTCGATGGCGCGAGCCACCTCGCCGAACATTATGCCCTGGTCTCCCTTGACGAAAGCGATCTTCTCGGCGCGCTGCTTGAAGATTTCTTCAATGCGCGGGCCGAGGGTCAGCCAGGTGTGCATCTCTTCGTTGATCTTGAGCGAGGTGAGCCTGCAATTCGGGTCACTCGGATTCGCGCACAGCACCTGGACAACGACCGTTTTCTGAAGGATGTCTGGGTTCTGCTGTTCCTTGTTGGGATTGGGCTGAGGCACGAGGGCTTCCAGGCCCTTGGGCACGGTCGGATTGATGACCATGAAAATAATGATGAGCACGAGCAAGATGTCAATCAGCGGGATGACGTTGGGTTCCGCGATTGTCTTACCGCCACCACCAAGTGAGATTCCCATGCGAGTACTCCGTCCATCGAATCGAGATGTATAACGGGCGCTCTTCCCGACTCAAGACGCCGGGACCCGCCTGCGGCGGGAGAAAGCCCGCCCCTACAAAAGCGGACAGGCTAGCCCCGAAAAATCGGGGGCCTGTCCTACGGAGCTAGTTGCCGCCGCCGGAAGGAGGCGGAGGCGCGCCGCCCTTGTCCTTGACCTTCTCGGTGAGCAGGCCAAGCTGGTCGACGCCGGCGGCACGAACTTCGTCCACCACGCCGACGACATCGCCGTACTTGGCGCGGCCGTCGGACTTGACGAAGACCGTCTTGTCGAGGCGGCCGGAGATCTGATCGCGGATCTGCTGAGTGATCTGGTTCCTCTCGACCTGGGTCTTGCCGATATAGATCCTGCCGTCGCGCATAACGGCCACGACGATGGCGTCTTCCTTATCGGCATCCTTCATGTCGCTGGGGTTGTCCACCGCGGCGAGGTCCACAGAGACGCCCTTCTGCAACATGGGGGTGACCACCATGAAGATGATCAGCAGCACGAGCATGACGTCGGCCATGGGGATGACGTTGGGAGTAGCCATCACCGGCGGAGCTTTGGGCTTGTAGGCCATGACTTACTTCCTTGCGGCACGCCGCGTGATGAAATAGTTGATGAGCTCCATGGAGGAGTTGTCCATCTCCACGTCGAAGGCTTCCACTTTGTTGGTGAAGTAGTTGAAGGCCCAGACGGCGGGGACGGCGACGAACAGACCGATGGCGGTGGTGACCAGAGCTTCGGCGATACCGCCGGCGACCGCGGCAAGACCCGTCGCCTTCTCCTGGGAAATGCCCTTGAAGGCGTTGATGATGCCGATGACGGTGCCGAAGAGGCCGACGAACGGCGCCGTAGAGCCGATGGTGGCGAGGCCGGAGAGGCCGCGCTTGAGCTCGGCGTGGACAATGGCCACGGAGCGCTCGAGGCCGCGTTTGGCGGCGTCCACCACTTCCTGTTCCGCGACCTGCGAGGAGGCGGACTGGAATTCGGAGAGGCCGGTGGCAACCACCTTGGCGATGTGCGACTTTTTGTTGCGCTCGGCGATGGAGATGGCTTCATCGAGCTTGCCTTCGCGCAAGGCGCCCGCCACCTGCTGGACGAAAATGCGGGACTGCTTGCGGGCAGCGCCAAACATGAGCGCACGGTCAATCATGATACCGACGGACCAAGCGGACATGACGAACATGACGATCACGACGATACGGGCCGGCCAGCCCATCTGACTCCAGAGGCTGCGCAAGTCCCATCCCACCGCGGTGGAGCCCTCCGCGAGAAAAATGAGGGCTGATGTATAGAGATTGAAAAGCATTGGGTATGTTCCTCCTTCGAAGGACTCAGAGTTTCAAACGGCGCGTGCCGTGGGCCGCGGGACCCCTAGAGGGACCGCAGCCGGACAATGCGCAGCCGGACGAACTAGCCGCCCAGCGAGAACACAACATCTACAGTGGTATCCACTTCGACGGGCTCGCCATTCAACAGCGTGGGCTGATAGCGCCACTGGCGGACGGCATCGAGAGCGGACTGCACGAGCAAGGGATGGCCTCCAACCACTTCCAGCTGAATCACCGAGCCGTCCTTGGCGATAATGGCGTGCAAGCGCACGGTGCCGGAAATGCGCGCCTGCTTGGCCAGCGGCGGGTAAACCGGGCGAACCATGTTGATCAGCCTGGCCTGTTGCACGTTGCCGCCCTGACGGATGCGCGCCGGCGCAGCCTTGGGCGGCGGAGGCAGGGAACTCACCACGCCACCAATGATGCCACCGAGCACGCCGCCGGACTGCCCACCGGGGATGCCCCCGGGCACGCCGCCGACCACGCCCACGCCCATATCAGGAGGCATTTCCTCTTCCTTGAGCATGGTGACTTGCTTGGGAATGGAGGTGGGCGCCTGCAGCTTGCCGGACTGCATCAGCTTGGCCATGGGCCGGATAACCTTCTGTACGGGAGCGGCCGCGGGGGGAGGCGGAGGCGGAGGCGGAGGCGGCGCGACGAGGAATGTGGTGAGCATGGCCTTGGGTAGCGCCTCGGTGTAAATCAGCGGAACCAGAACCATGACGCCGAGGAGCAACATCTGAACCATGGTGGAGATGAAAACCGTGAGGCCGGTTTTCGTCTTCATACCCGCGGGTGAACATTCAATCAGATTGTCGAACATCGTAGTACCCTCCCCAATTTACCGTTTTCCCGCCGTAGCCAAACGGCCTTTCGAATCATTCGGCGTGGCGCGGCCGCCGGATGAAGAAATGGAAGCGGGCGCGACATGCAGACCGCGCCAGCGATACCAGAAGACCACAGTCGGGACGGCAATCCCGATGCTGGAATAAGTACCTACCACAATTCCTACCGTGAGGGCAAAGGCGAAACTGCGCAAAACGTCGCCGCCCATGAGGAAGAGTACCAGAACGGTGATGAAGGTGAGGCCGCTGGTAAGAACGGTCCGGGAGAGGGTCTGATTGATGGAGCGGTTGACGATGTCGTCAAAGGAATCGCGGCGCATGAGGCGCACGTTTTCGCGGATGCGGTCGAACACGACGATGGTGTCGTTCATCGAATAGCCCACCAGGGTCAAGAGTGCGGCAATGACCGTCAAAGAAATCTCAAAATTAAACAACGAAAAGAAACCCAGGGTGATGAGCACGTCATGAAAGACGGCCAGAACTGCGGCAGAACCGTACACCCACTCAAAGCGAAACGCAATATAAACCAGCATGCCGGCCAAGGCATAGAGGGTGGCGAGAATGGCCTGCGTGCGCAACTGTGCGCCGACCTTGGGGCCGACGATGTCCACATTACGAACGGCGAACTGTCCGGTGAAAAAAGACTCGCGCAGAGAGGAAAGCACGCGGTCGTCCACGCCGACGGCGGATTTGACGTCGGCGAGATTGGTGACGAGGCCGCTGCGCTCCTTATCGCGGAAATCGGTGATGGAGCGAGCCAGCTCGGTATAGCGATCGGCGGAAGCGGCGGGGCCGAGGCCGAGAACGTCGCGGCGCGCGAGGAAGTCGGCGAGGGCGGAAGTGCTGACGGTGTTGAAGTCCTGCTTGGTGGAATCCGCCGCGCCAAAGGTAGCGTGCAGCACATCGAGAATCGCGGTTCTGCCGGCACCGATATCGACGGTGCCTTCACCCTTTTGTTCCAGGCCGATGACTACTTCGTTGGCGTTGGGGCGAGCGAGATCCTTCACTTCCTGAATGGTGCTTTCGCCGAGACCGCGAGCTTTCAGGGCGGAGCGGAGTTTGTCGAGGGGAGGCTGCTGGGCGAAACGGACATTGACGAGAGTACCGCCGCGGAAGTCAATGCCGTAGCGGAGGCCGCCCTGGAGGGCGATGGAAGCCCAACCAGCGGCCAGAAGTACGAGCGAGAGGGCAATGAACCACTTGCTCTTGCCGATCCAGTTGATGTTCGGGCTGCGAAACAGTTCAATCATGCCGAGTCCAATCCAGTTAGATAGACACCGGAAGCGCCCGGATAGTTCCCGGGAGCCCGGGGTCGGTCGTTGCCAAAACGGGCGGTCTAAAGACCGGCCCCTACAAAGCTAAATGCTCAGCTCGGCCTCGCGGGACATGCGCCCCAAGTGCCAGCCGAAGATAGTCCGCGAAACATAAATCGCGGTGAACAAATTCGAAATCAGACCGATGACCAGGGTTACGGCAAAGCCGCGCACCGGGCCGGTGCCGAACATAAACAGAAACACGCAGGAAACGACCGTGGTGACGTGTGTGTCGATGATGGTCAAGAAGGCGCGGTCGAAGCCGGCATCCACGGCCGAGCCAGGAGCCTTGCCGGCGCGCAACTCTTCGCGGATGCGCTCGAAGACGAGGACGTTGGAATCCACGCCCATACCGATGGTGAGGATGACGCCGGCGATGCCGGGCAGCGTGAGCACGGCGCCGAAGTAGGCCAGGCTGGCCATCAAGATAACCAGGTTCAAGACGAGGCCGACGATGGCGTTGATGCCGGACACGCGGTAGTAAAAGGCCATGAAAATCATCACGGCAATCAGGCTGACCACGGAGGCCTGCACGCCCTGGCGGATGGAGTCGGCGCCCAGCGACGGGCCGACGGTGCGCTCTTCCAGATAATCGATGCCAGCGGGTAGCGAGCCGGAGCGCAAGACCAGGGAAAGGTCTTTAGCTTCCTCCTGCCCGAACTGTCCTTCAATCAAGCCGGAATCCTCGATGCGGCCGTTGATGACCGGAGCGGAATAAACCTGATGGTCGAGCACGATGGCCAGCTTGCGGCTGATGTTGCGCTCGGTGAACACACCGAAGCGCTTGCCGGCATCGATAGAAAGCGTGAAGTTGACCTCATAGTAGCCGGGATACTTGGTGCTGGGCATGGGCTGCGCGTTGCGGAGGTCGCGCCCAGTGACAGCAGCGGCGCGGTCCACGAGGTACCAGACTTCGGGAGCCGCGCCGGTCTGACCAGCCTTGCGGGCCTCGGCGCGCCCTTTGACCAACTCGGCGCCCGCCGGAAGCACGCCGCCTTTTTCGGCGAGGGCTTCGACTTCGGAAGAATATTCTTTGTCGCCGACGACGAGCTTGAGCTCGAGCTGCCCGCCCTGCGAAATGATGGCCTTGACGCGGGAAGGGTCGCCTTCGCCGGGGAGCTGGATGAGGATTTCGTTTTCCCCGCGGCCATGCTCGGCGATGGTGGGCTCGGTGAGGCCCAATTGATCGACGCGGCGGCGAATGGTCTCCACTTCCTGCTGCATGGTGAGCGTGCGCAGAAGAGTGACGGTGCTGGGGCGCAGGGTGATGGTATAGCCGGAGGCTTCGCCGGGTGCGGGAGCGAAATCCCAGTCCGTGAACTGATCTTTCAGGAGGTCGCGGAAGGAGGCGGCTTGCTCGGGGGCGACGTTGCGGACGAGGATGCGGGTGTCGTCGAGCTTGCGGATTTCCTCGAAGCGGATGTTTTTCTCCTCGCTCATCGCGCGCTTGAGGCGGTCGAGGGCCTGATCGGTGTGCTGGCTGATGGCTTCATGCACGCGCACCTGGAGAATCATGTGCGTGCCGCCTTGGAGGTCCAGGCCCAGCTTGATGCGGTCGCCGAGGTTGTCCTTGAGGCCTTTCCATGAGGTGGGCGTGCCGATGAGGCCGAAGACGCAGAGCAGAATGACGCCCAGGATGAACAGGAATTTCCACTTGAGGGTCGGATTCATCAATCAGTGTTCCAGCCTTCCGTGACGATTGGTTCCTGACTCGCCTGCGGCGGGTCAGCTTTCCTTTGATTCCGGTTGCATGCCAGCGATGGCCGAGCGAGCGACCTTGATTTTCACCTGGTCGGCGATGCGCAACTGGACGGCGGCGTCCTTTTCGTCCAAGCCGACGATGGTGCCGTAGATGCCGCCGTTGGTGACGATTTTGTCGCCGGTCTTGAGCGCGGCGAGCATCTCGGCGGCCTTCTTCGAGCGGCGCTGCGCCGGCAAAATCAGCAAAAAATAGAAAATGGCGAAAAAGGCCAGCAGAGGCACCAGCATGCCGAAGATGTCCTTGGGCGACTGGGACTGGGCCAAGAGCGAGAAATCGAAAACCGGTTTGATGTGCATCGTGTCAGCCGAGGTCCCGAACCGTCGAACGGGCCGGGATCTCCTGAGAAACAAAATCCTGCCCCAACGGGCAGGCAGCAACGCGTCAGAATTGGGAAAAGCCGACTTGAGACTGCGGAGCGGGCACCGCCACAGCAGCGGGACCCAGCCTCAAGACCTGCCTGGAGTCCCCCAGAGCAGAATCCTGCTACTCCCCAAACTAGATAGGTTCGCGGAAATCGGCTGGACTGTCAAGGAAAAAGGAAGGTGTCAGGACTCGGCGTTGGCGGAGAGTTGGGAGAGGAATTGAGAAGAGAAGGCAACGAGGGAGCCGGCGGTGATGGCGGAGCGAAGGCGGCGCATGAGGTCGAGATAGAAAAATAGATTGTGGTGCGTGGCGAGAATGGCGGCGAGAATTTCGTTGGCCTGCACGAGATGGCGCAAGTACGCGCGGGAATAGCGGCGGCAAACCATGCACGCGCAATTCTCGTCGAGGGGCAGCGGGTCGGAGGCGAAGCGCGCGTTGCGGATGTTGAGGCGTCCGGCAGAAGTGAAGAGCAGGCCGTTGCGCGCGGAACGCGTGGGGAGGACGCAGTCCATCATGTCCACGCCGCGGGAGATGTACTCGGCGAGTTGTTCGGGATAGCCGACGCCCATGAGGTATCGAGGTTTGTCTTTTGGGAGGCGCGCGGTGACTTCGGCGGTCATGGCGCAGGTGACTTCGTGGGGCTCGCCGACGGCGAGGCCGCCGATGGCGTAGCCGGGGAAATCGAGAGAAACAATTTGATCGGCGGATTCGCGGCGAAGGTCGTCAAAGGTGGCGCCCTGCACGATGCCGAATTGCGCCTGGCGCTCGGGCGAGCCGTGGGCGAGAAAATAGTCGCGGCCGCGGCGGGCCCAGGTGAAGGTGCGCGCAGCGGCGCGCGCGGCGGCGTCGCGGGGGGCGGGGGTCTCAATGCATTCGTCGAGGACCATAAAGATGTCCGCGCCGAGCGCGATTTGAATTTCTGCGGCGTTCTCGGGAGAAAGAAAATATTCGGTGCCGTCGAGATGCGAGCGGAAGGTGACGCCATCATCGGCGATTTTGCGGAGATCGGCGAGGCTGAACACCTGGTAGCCGCCGGAGTCGGTGAGAATGGCGCGCGGCCAGGCCATGAATTTGTGCAGGCCGCCGAGCGAGCGGATGAGCGCGTGTCCCGGGCGGAGAAAAAGATGATAGGTGTTGGCGAGAAGGATTTGCACGTCGAGAGATTCCAGCACGTCCTGGGTGATGCCCTTCACCGTGGCGGCGGTGCCTATGGGCATGAAGCAGGGCGTGTCAATTGTGCCGTGAGGAGTGGTGAGCCGGCCGAGGCGCGCGCCGGAGGGGTCGGTGTGCAGAATTTCGAATGCGAAGGACATCGGCGAGAGTGTAGCAGCAAGCAGGTCAAGCGGTCATGAGGTCGAGGAAGGAAGGAAGAAAGAAAGAAAGAAGGGGCAGGCTAGAACACCTGCCCCACAAGATTAGCCGGTGATGACGGCCCAACCGACCTTAATGAGCACCCACACCGCCCAAAAACCGAAGATGACGCCGAACGCGGCACCCTTGGAAATTTTCTTCGGGTTGGCGGCAGCGAAGCCGATGGCCAGCAGGGATAGAATCCAAAACATGAAAATGTCCAGCGAGCCGGCAAATTTCAAGAGCGCTTTGGGCGTGTCGCTGGACAGAAATTCGCCGACATTCGTCGCGAGCAAGTGTTCGGGATCCACATCGCCGGGCCGCTTCAACAGCATGACAAGCGTCACCAGCGGACTGGAAATCAGGCTGACCAGTGACGCGTGCGCCACAATGCTGAAGCTCTGCTTGAATTTCAAGCCGGCGCTGAGGAACAGATTGAATCCACCAAGATAGATTGCGCCAAGCACGGCGGCAAAAATGGCCGGACCCAGCAAACCAAAGCCGTACACCTGATACGGCACGAACTTTTCGCCCATATCGAGCCGCTGGGCTTTCTGTTCGGCGGAGAGCTGATCCCATTGGGCGCTCTTGGCCATCTGCTTTTCCATGAACCCGCGCCATTCGACGCGCTGCATCATGACGAAGCACACCATGAGGGCAAGCACCGTGAGCAGCACAATGGGCACGATCCAACTGGGCACGCGGACGATGTCGGCAAAGGTTTCGCCGGGACTGGTGAAGATGCCGATGATGCGTTGCACGGCGGACAGCTTGGCTTGCGGCACTTCCGCGGGCGGAACAGAAGAAGGAGTCGAGGACATGAACAGGCCTCCACAGGAGATTCAGTCGGCTGATAGTACGCCGGTGAAGGGGAAAAATAACAGCGAAAAGTCAAAGAATATGGAACGCAGATAAACGCAGATCAAGACAGATGAACGCAGATTGAAAAGTAAAGAGTCATAGGTTTGAAGAAACAAAGACGCAAAAAACAAGCATCAGCATGCGCCGCGTGACGCTAAGCGGGGAGGACAGGGACGGCGGAGAGGAGTTCGCGGGTGTAGGGATGCGCGGGAGCGCGGAGGATTTGAGAAGTGGAGCCGGACTCCACGATTTGGCCGGCGCGCATGACGGCAACGCGCGTGGCGAGTTGCGCGACGACGGGAAGACTGTGCGAAATGAGCAGGACGGTGAGCTGAAATTCGCGCTGGAGATTTTGCAGGAGTTCGAGGATTTGCGCGCCGACGGAGACGTCGAGGGCGCTGACCGGCTCGTCGGCGACGATCAGCCGGGGGCGAAGAATCAGCGCGCGGGCGATGCCGATGCGCTGGCGCTGTCCGCCGGAAAATTCGTGCGGGTAACGGGGGAGCGCGTCCGCGGAGAGACCCACAGCTTGCAGAGTTTCACGCACACGGCTGCCGCGCTCGTCGCCGGAGAGCTGCGGCTCGTGAATGGCCAGCGGCTCGCCGACGATGGAGCCGACGCGCTGACGCGGGTCGAGCGAAGCGAAGGGGTCCTGAAACACCATCTGCATCTCGCGGCGCAGCGCCCGCAATCCCCTGCCCCGCGCGGCGAGAAGATTTTTTCCGGCGAAGTGAATTTCGCCGGCGTCGGCGTCGAGGAGGCGGAGAAGCAAACGGGCCAGCGTGGTTTTGCCGCAGCCGGATTCGCCGACGAGGGCGAGAGTTTCGCCGGGGAAAAGTTCAAGGGAGACAGCGTCGACGGCGATGCGAATGCCGCCGGCAGGAGCGGGAAAAGTTTTGCGCAGTTGCTTTGCTTCCAGCAAAGGCGGCTGTTTCATTTTTCTGCGACCACGAACAGAGACGGCTGGGTGAATTCAAAGTCGGCCGCGGAAGCGGTGGCGGGGCGAGGGCGGAAGCCGGAACGGTCGGCGGAGACGTCGGCATCCATGAGACGGCGTGTGGCGGCGTAGGCGGGGTCGCCGGGGCGCCAGCCGGCAATGTGCATCCAGTCGTTGAAGGAGCGGAGGCGCTCGCCGGGTTCGCTGGAGGAGACGCGGAAGCCGGCGGCCTTGCAGAACGCGAGCAATTCTTCGCGAAGGAGTGTGGAGCAATGCGAAGCGTCGCGAGCGCGCTCGATGGCGTTGGCGACGGCGGGATCGCAGCCGTGGGGGACGAAAATGTCCACGAGCGCAAGGCGGCCGCCGGGACGCACGACGCGGGCGAGCTCCTGCATCGCGGCGGCGGGATTTTCCAGATGATGCAGCGCATAAGCGAAAGAGGCGAGATCGAATTTTGCGGCGGCGTAGGGAAGCGAGTAAGCATCGCCGCATTCGAAGAGACAGTTGGCGAGATGTTCTTTTGCGGCGGCGGCGCGGGCCTGGTCCAGCAGAGCGAGCGTGATGTCGAGTCCGTGAATGAATTTGACACGCGGGGCGAAGGCGCGGGTAAACGTGCCCGGGCCGCAGGCGAGGTCGAGAGCAAGCTCGTCGCCGCGGGGAGAAGTGAGCGCGACGAGGCGGGCGGCTTCGGCGGCGCGCGTGGAAAGAGAAAAGCTGGCGAACTGCTCGGCGGTGCGCGTGAAACGTGCGCGGACGAGATCGCGCTGGTCGGGGCTCACGCGGAAATGATACGCCAGTGAGATGCAGAAAACAGAGAGAGAAAAAAGCGAAAATAGAAAATGGAAAATAGGCCCGCGAAAACGAATCCAGCGCAATGTGCGTGGGAGTGGGGTTTTCGCGGCGCTCCAAGCAGCGCCGCGGGATAGGAAAGGCGCCTCCGGCAGAGAAGTGCGCGCTGTGCGCGAGCGTTTTTTGTCGCGGCTCCCTCGGCTTCGCTCCCTTCGGCTCCGCTCAGGGCAGGCGGGACAAGTTCCGCCGCGACCCACAAATCCCCGTCTCTGAAGAGGCGGGCTACAGATGCCGGCCTGAAGGCCGGCGCTACACGAGCACACAGCGCGCACGGTGGTTGGGACCCGCTTGACGCAAATCGGGGAGGGCGAGAGAACATTCCGGGCGGCGGAGGGGGCAGCGCGGCTCGAAGGCGCAGCCGGGAGGGAGCGCGTCGAGCTGCGGCACGCTGCCGGGAATGGGTTGCAGGATTTTCTTTTCGAGCGACGGCGCGGCGCGGAGCAGACCTTCGGTATAAGGATGGCGCGGGCGGCGAAGAATTTCTGCGGTGGGGCCTTCCTCGACGATATGGCCGGCGTACATGACGGCGATTTTTTCTGCGATTTGCGAAACGACGGCGAGGTCGTGAGTGATGAAGAGCATGGCGAGGCCGAGCTGCGCGCGAAGAGTTTTCAGCAAATCGAGGATCTGTTTCTGGATGGTGACGTCGAGGGCGGTGGTGGGCTCGTCGGCGATGAGCAGGCGCGGGCCGCAGGAAAGCGCCATGGCGATCAGCGCGCGCTGGCGCAGGCCGCCGGAAAGTTGATGTGGGAACTGCGCTGCGCGAGCGGCGGGGTCGGGCACGGCGGCCTGCTCGAGCGCGGCAAGAGCGCGGCGGCGGATTTCGTCGCGCGAAAGCTGCGGATGGTGCACGGCAATGGCTTCTTCGATCTGCGCGCCGATGCGCAGGACAGGATTGAGCGCGGTCATGGGCTCCTGAAAGATCATGGCGATTTCCAATCCGCGGAGGCGGCGCATGTGGTCTTCGGAAAGTGTAATCAAGTCGCGAGTGTCATTCGTGACGGGGGAATCGATATTCGATCCCGAAGCATCGGGACGAAATTCGGCGGCGCCGGAACGGCGGGCGGCGGGAGGGAGCAGGCCGAGAAGAGAAAGCGCGAGCATGGTCTTGCCGGAGCCGGATTCGCCGACGAGGCCGAGCGTAGCGCCGGGGTCGAGAGAGAAAGAAACGTCGGCGACCGGGCGGACCCAGCCGGAGGGCGTAGGGAGGTCGACCGTGAGGTGGTGGACGGCGAGGAGAGGCACGGGGGAATCATAGAGGCGAAAAACGAAAAACGGAAAAGAGATTATCCGCAGATGAACGCGGATTTGGAGAGGGTGTTGGGTTTAGGGTGTAGAGCACGGAAATGAGGAAGGAGGAAAGAGGAAGTGAGGAAGGAAGCAGGGAGCAGGAAGCAGGAAGAAAGAGAGATCCTTCGTCCGCCCAAGCGGATTCAGGATGACAGCAGGGCAGCGACGTAGCTAGGGCTGGAGCGTGACGGATTCGTTGAATTTTTTGCCGAGGGAGCGCAGGTAGTCGTCCATGGTCGAGGTGTGGCCGAAGACGAAGCGGGACAGAAAACGGAAGAGCGGAGAGTTGACGTAGCCATTCTCCCAGATGCGCAACGTGCAGCCGGAGCCGACGGAGGTTAACACGTAGGTCCAGGTGCCGCCGAACGGGAGAGCGGGGTCGGCGATGCGCGTAACCATGCGCATGGGAGGCACGAATTCCGTGGTCTCCAGCGGCATGACCATGCCGTCGGACAGGGTTTCCTTCCATTGCGGCCAGCCGTGCTTGTTGGGGAGCGGCTCGACGGATTTCAGCCCCGTGCGCCAGGTGGGGAAACTTTTGTAGTCGGTGATGGCTTGCCAGATTTTGTCGGGCGGCTGGTTGAAATGCGCGGAGCGCGTGGCGACGTGTTCGCGGGGGAGCAGGGCGCCGACGGCATACATGAAGGCGACCAGGCCAACGAGAATGCCGAGGATGATGAGCGACCACTTCTTCATGGCAGCCTCCGCTTAGAAAGGACGAAAATCGAAAAGCGAAAGACGGGGCCGAATTATCCGCCGATGCACGCAGATTCGCCGCGAAAGGCGCAGCGTAAAAGATATCGCAGATGAGGATAAAACAAAACATGAACGTGGAAACATAGAGATTCACATAGGGCGAAGAGGCAAGCAAGAAGGAGGCGCAGGGAAATCGGAATAAAAGTACAATCGCGGGGGCGCGGCGGAGCAAAGATGCCGCTGCGCGAAAGGCGACCCCGAGGCGGGAGCCTCGGGGCTCGAACCCGTACTCATGCCGGCCCCGCAGAGCGGGGCCGGCGCTACAAAGGCAACCGAGACGGATGGAGATCGGGCACAAACACGGGGTGGATTGGGGGCGGCTGTTCGGGAAGCCGGGGTTTCCCTATTTGTTTGCGGCGATGTTCGTGTCGCTGTTCGGGACGGGGATGAACTTCGCGGGGACCACGTGGTACGTGCTCGACCGCACGCAGTCCACGATGGCGGCGAGTTTGATCACGGTGTTTGTGACGCTGCCTGGGCTGGTGGTGCCGCCGTTCGGCGGCGTGCTGATCGACCGCGTGGACCGACGCTACCTGAGCATCGCGCTGGACATCTTGCGCGGAGGCGTGGTGCTGGGGACCGCGGCGCTGTTGATCTTCGGGCGCGCGGAGGTGTGGCACATCTACGCGATGGTGCTGCTGCTGGGCGCGGGGTTTTCGATTTACTGGAGCACGACCCACGCGCTGCTGCAGGAAGTAATCGGGCGCAAAGAGCTGGTGGGAGCCAACGCGGCGGTGCTCATCGCCGTGCAGGGCGGGATGATGAGCGCGGGCGCGCTGGTGGGGTTTGTGTACCGGCAAATCCACCTAGGTGGAATCCTGACGATTGACGGATTGACGTACCTGGTGTCGGCGCTGCTGCTGGCGAACCTACGCAAAGGATATCTGGCGCCGCATCACGCGGAAGAAACCGAGGAGAAGGAGTGGCGTCCGACGGAGGAGACGGAAGAAGCGGCGTGGCCGCCGAGTACGGGCGAAGAAGCGCTGTTGATGACGCCGGAGCCGGAAGCGGCGCGGGGATTCTTCCACGACTTGAAAGAGGGTCTGCACTACCTGCGCGGGCAGCCGCGCGTGTTTGCGCTGGGACTCACCTACGCGTGCATGATGGCCGGCGTGTTGAGCTCGAACGTGCTGGTGGCGGCGCTCTCCATGAGCATCCTGCGCGCGGGGCCGGTGGGATTCGGGTTCATGGAGGCGGGCTGGGCGTTTGGCGCGGTGGTGGGCGGGCTGACCACGGGAATTCTGGTGCAGAGATTCCCACCGGCGAAGGTGCTGGTGGTGTCGCTGGGAATTCTGGCGGTGGGGCATGCGCTGTTTCCGTACGCGCGCTGGCTGTGGGTGGCCGTGGCCATGCACGCGCTGTTTGGCGGATGCCGCGCGCTGGGCGGCGTGCTGACCCAGTCGTCCATCATGACCACCGTGCCGCGCAGGCTGATGGGGCGGACGCAGTCGGCGTTTTCCGTGATTGCCACGGTGATGCAGGTAATCATGAGTTTTTCGCTGGGCGTGCTGGCGCAGCACGCCAGCTTGCCCATTGCGTTTGCCGTGCTGGGAATGCTGTATGGAGTGGCGGTCATAGCAGGGGCAAGGGCGATGGGGATGCAGGAGAAGGGGTCAGGGGATAGGGGTCAGGGTGTCTCAGGAAGAATTGAGTGATTGAGGAAAGATCCTTCACTGCGTTCTGCACCTTCGTTGCAGGACTTCGTTCAGGATGACAGCCCCAAAAATTAAGAGGAAATGGATTCGGAGACGGCTTCGGAGGGCAGGGCTTTGCCGAATTCGCCTTCCCAGCGGGCCATGACCACAGTGGCCAGGCAGTTGCCGATGACGTTGACGGAAGTGCGCGCCATGTCCATCAGCTCGTCGATGCCGAGGACGATGAAGATGGGCTCGATGGGGAGATTGAACGACGTCGCGGTAGCGAGAAGAATAACCAGCGTGGCGCGGGGCACACCGGCGACGCCCTTGCTGGTCAGCATCAGCGTGAAGCAGATGACGAGCTGCTGGCCGAGGGTGAGATGGATGCCGGCGGCTTGCGCGACAAAAATGGTGGCGAGAGAAAGATAGAGCGTGGAGCCGTCGAGGTTGAAGGAATAGCCGGTGGGCATCACAAAGGCGACGATGGGCCGCGGCACGCCGATGGCTTCCATGGCCTCCATGGCGCGAGGCAACGCGGCTTCCGAGCTGGTGGTGGCAAAAGCGATGGAGACCGGCTCGGCAATGGCGCGGACGAATTTCTTGAGCGGAACGCGCGCAATCAGCGCTACGGGCAGCAGCACGCAAAGTAGAAACACGGTGAGTGCAGCGTAGAGCGTGGCCAGCAGCATGAAGAGGTTTTTCAGGACGCCGAGGCCCATGTGGCCGACGGTGTTGGCGATGGCCGCGCCGACACCGATGGGAGCGAAGTACATCACGATGTTGGTGAACTTGAACATCGTCTCGGAAAGACTCTCGCAGAAGGAGAGCATGGGGCGGCGCCTGGCTTCGCTGAGCAGCGCGAGAGCCACGCCAAATAAAATGCTAAAGACGACGACTTGAAGGACCTGTCCTTCGGCGATGGACTTGGCGATGTTTTCCGGGAAGGCGTGGAGGATGACGTCGGCGGCGCTCTGCGGAGGGGGCGGCGCGACTCTTTCCACGGCGGGCGGAAGCACGATGCCGACGCCGGCCTTGCTGATGTTGATGGCGGCGAGGCCGATGAACAGGGCGACGGTGGTAACCAGTTCGAAATAGATGAGCGACTTGATGCCCAGACGCCCGACTTTTTTCAAGTTGGGATGTCCGGCGATGCCCACCACCAACGTGGCAAACAGCAGCGGCGCGATAATCGTCTTAATCATGCGCAGGAAAATCAGGCTGAGGAGGCGCGCGTTTTGCGCGACGCCGGGCCAGTCGTGGCCGATCTCCGCGCCGACAATCATGCTGACGAGAATCCACGTGGTGAGCGAGCGGCGCTGCACGCCGTAGCCGATCAGGCCGGCGATGCCCAGCCAGCGCGCAGCGACGAGCAACGCGTTGGGCACGCTCAGGCCGGCGTACTCGGTGCCAGCCCAGAGCAGAGCGGCAATCGAAAAGCCGGCAAAGAGAACCAGGATCGAGATGCGCTTGAGCGGGGATGGAGCGGTGGCGTTCAAGAGGAGGTAAGGTAGTCGGCGGAAGGGGCGGGTGTCAATGAAAAGAGGAAGTAAGGAGGTCAGGAAGTAAGGAAAGAGAGGGAAGAAAAAGCGTCGGGAGATGCTGTGTGGAGTAGAATCGCGGGAATCCGAGGGATTCGAGCGAGGTGAATATGGACGCAATATTGCCGGGGTTGCGAGGGATGCTGAACTGGCATCCGCTGTTCGTGCACTTCCCCATTGCGCTGTGGGTGGGCGCGCTGATCTTTGAGGCGATGGCGGTGCTGCGGTCAAGCGAAGACTGGCACAAGACGGCGGCGCGACTGCTGTACCTGGGGACGCTGTGCGGGCTGGCCGCGGCGGGGACCGGGCTGCTGGCGGAAGAGTCGGTGCCGGAGGCGGGCCCGGCGCATGATGCGTTTGAGATCCACGAGACGCTGATGTACATCACTATGAGCGTAGCGGTGGGGCTGTGCGGGGTGGCGTTTTTCAAGCGCAACAGCTTCTCCGCCGGAATGCGGAAGATTTTTCTGGCGGGGCTGCTGGTGCTCGCCGGACTGATGACCGCAGGAGCGGACCGCGGCGCGCAACTGGTGTATCAGTACGGCGTGAGCGTGGATTGGTCGAAAGCGCAACCGCAAAAATAAGGTGACAGAGTGGCAGAGTTTCAGAGAGACAGAGTGAAAGAAGAAGCCAAGAAGCCGGTGAAGGTTTTTTCTTCTCAGAAGGGCGTGCCGGAGACGTGCGAGGGGTGCGGAGAGAAGTTTGTGTGCGGAGCGACGCTCGAAGGATGCTGGTGCAGCGAAGTGAAGTTGAGCGAGACGGCCAGGGCGGAGATGAAAAGGCGGTATCAGCGGTGTTTGTGCCGGGCGTGCCTGGAGAAATTCGCGGCGAGCAATGCGGGAGGGAAGCGATGACGGCGGGGGAGCATTACCTGCACGATGCGGGGAAGGAATTTCGCAAGATGAAGACGCTGGCGGAGCGCGCGCTGGCGCAGGTGAGCGAGGCGCAACTTTTTCGCGAGATTGACGCGGAGTCCAACAGCCTGGCAGTGATCCTGAAACACTTGGCCGGGAACATGCGCTCGCGATGGACGAATTTTTTGACCAGCGACGGCGAAAAGCCGGACCGGCAGCGGGACACGGAATTCGAATTGGACACGGCGGACACCAAAGCGGCGCTGCTGGAGCGGTGGGAGGATGGATGGCGGCGGGTGTTCGCGGCGGTCGAGCCACTCCAGGGCGACGACGACCTGCTGCGGCCGGTGGTGATCCGCGGAGAGACGCACACCGTGCTGCAAGCCATCAACCGGCAGTTGACGCACTACGCGCAACACGTGGGGCAGATCGTGTTCCTGGCGAAACACCTGGCGGGGGCAAAGTGGGTGACGCTGAGCATTCCAAGGGGGAAGTCGGAGGAGTTCAACGAAAAAATGAAAAAGCAGAATTAGCCACAGCGACACAGAGAGCAGAAAAGCGAAAACAGAAAAGAGAAAATGGAAAACAGGAATCAGAAAATAGGAAAGACGAAGAGAGATCCTTCGGCCCGACAAAAAGACATCGGGCCTCAGGATGACAAAAGGAGTGGTGGGGCGTGGTAGAATTTTGGGCGAAAGAGGAGGGCTTGTGATCAGACGAATCCTTGCGGTGACAATTGGAGCGGCCATAGCGTTCGTGGCGGTGATGGCGCAGGAAAAGGCGGCGAAACAGGTCACCACGCCGAAGGTTCCGCCAAAGAAGGCGGCAGAAATAGCGGCGCCGAAGCCGGTGACCACGGCGAGCGGGTTGAAATACTGGGACTTGAAAGTCGGCACGGGAACGGAAGCGGTGAAAGGAAAGACGGTGAGCGTGCACTACACGGGCCGCTTTCTAGATGGAAAGGTATTCGACAGTTCCGTGGGCAAACAGCCGTACGAGCTGGTCCTGGGCACCGGGGCCGTGATCAAAGGTTGGGACGAAGGCCTGACGGGAATGAAGGTCGGCGGCAAGCGCAAGCTGGAGATTCCTCCGGCGCTGGCGTACGGCGAACGCGGGTACCCGGGCGCGGTTCCCCCGAATTCAACGCTGCTTTTTGAAGTGGAATTGATGAGTGTGAAGTAGTCGCGGCAAACGAACATCGGAAAACAGAAGGGCCGGCGGAAATCGCCGGCCCTTTTTGTTTTCAAAACGCGCCTCGAAGGCACCGAGGAGAAACGAAAGGCGAAATAAGGGAAACCCCCGCCTCTGAAGAGGCGGGCTACAGAGGCGGCGAGACGCCGGCGGTACGAATGCCGCCCTGAAGGGCGGCGCTACATCAGAAATATTCGCGGGTGGGGCCTTCGAGGAAGGCGCGGAGTTTGCGCGAGCGCGAGGGATGACGCAGCTTGCGCAGGGCTTTGGCTTCGATCTGGCGGATACGCTCACGAGTGACAGCGAAGGACTGGCCGACTTCTTCCAGCGTGTGCTCGGAGCCATCGTCGAGACCGAAGCGCATCTTGATGACTTTTTCTTCGCGCGGGGTGAGCGTCTTCAGCACGGAAGACGTCTGTTCCTTCAAATTCAAATTGATGACGGCTTCCGACGGCGAGACGACGGCCTTGTCCTCGATGAAGTCGCCCAAATGCGAATCTTCCTCTTCGCCGATGGGGGTTTCGAGCGAAATGGGCTCCTGCGCGATTTTCAGAATCTTGCGCACCTTGGAGACGGGGATGTCCATGCGCTTGGCGATTTCTTCCGACGTGGGCTCGCGGCCCAGCTCCTGCACCAACTGGCGGGAGGTGCGAATGAGCTTGTTGATCGTTTCGATCATGTGCACCGGAATGCGGATGGTGCGGGCCTGGTCGGCGATGGCGCGAGTGATGGCCTGGCGAATCCACCAGGTGGCGTAGGTGGAGAACTTGTAGCCGCGGCGCCATTCGAATTTGTCCACGGCCTTCATCAGGCCGATGTTGCCTTCCTGGATGAGGTCGAGGAACTGCAAGCCGCGGTTGGTATATTTTTTGGCGATGGAGACGACAAGGCGGAGGTTGGCCTCGATCAATTCTTTTTTGGCGCGCTCGGCTTCGATTTCGCCGCGGATGACAGTTTGCAGAGTGCGCTTGAGCTCGGGGAGTCCGGTTTCCGACGTGGTCTCGATTTCGCGCAGCTCGAGGCGGCGGCCGCGGAGCTCCTTGCGAGCCTCGGCGGCGTTTTCGCCCTTGGAGGCGTCGGCGCGGCGCTCGAGGCGGCCGGTCTCGCGCTCGAGCGCGTGCAGGCGCTCGACGGTCTGGCGCATTTTCTCGATGAGCCGCTTCTTCTCGAAGAGGTTGAAGTCGAGCGAGCGGATGATGAGGGAAATGCCGATGCGCGTGCGGGACACGTCCCACTTGGCGCGAACCCACTGGCGCTTTTTTGATTTGGGAATGCGATCGAGCTTTTCGGCCTGCTTGAGAGCGAGCAGATAGCCCTTGGCGATGGTGTCGATGGTGCGCAGGGTCTGCCTGGTCTTCTTCTCGATTTTTTCTTCGGTGAGCTCTTCGTCGTCGAACTGGACGATTTCCTTGATGGAGCGCTCGCCCTGACGGAGCTGCTCGCCGACTTCGATCATCTCCTTCATGATCACCGGCGAGCGGGAAATGGTCTTCAGAACGACGAGCAGGCCGCGCTCGATGCGCTTGGCGATGGCCACTTCGCCCTCGCGGGTGAGCAGCGGCACGGTGCCCATCTCGCGGAGATACATGCGCACGGGGTCGTTGGTCTTATCGAGCACGCCGGGCGTGAGGTCGAGCTCGGGCTCCTCGGCGGGCTCGCGGCCCTCGGCGGCGGCTTCCTCGGGATGGTCGGCGGCTTCGGCGGCGGCGCGGGCGGCCTTGACGGCGTTGATGTCCTCGTAGACCTCGATGCCGTAGCGCTCGAAGGTGGAGAGCAGGTCGTCGATTTCCTCGGAGGAATGGACTTCGGCGGGGAGGAGGTCGTTCACCTCGTCGTACAGCAGGTAGCCGCGCTCCTTGCCCATGGCAATGAGCTGGCGTACCTGATCGTATTTTTCTTCAATCGCAATCGCCAACGCAGCCTCCCAGAAAAGGGTCACCCTAGAGGCGGGACACCAGCACGAAACGGCGACAATTCCACCGGGGAATGCCCGCCCAAGGCGGGCTCAACCAGTGAGGGCACAACGAGGCGCCCGTTGTAGATAAGGCGAAAGAGATCTTGGAATCCTACCGTTGAGGGTACTATTCGCTCGCCACCAGCGTCCCTGTCCGCCAGAACTACACATCTTATCAGATGCATAGCCCGTGTAGACCGTTTCCTCCGAAACCTCAACAAGTTACACCGATTAGATGCCAATGGTCAAGGAAGAGTTTCGGGAGAACAGGGACCAGGGATTAGGGTACGGGGATCAGGGTTGAAGAGAAGAGAGGAGGCGGCGAAGTTCGGATTTGCGGGCGAGAAGCGTGCGCATCTCCGCGGCGGGCGGATTGGCTTCGATGCGCTGCTGGACGGTGAACAGCTCCGTCTCGATGTGACGGCAGCGGAGCACGGCGAGACAGCTTTCGGCTTCTTCCCAGGAAGAGTCCATGGCCCGCTCGAAGGCGACTTCGAAAAGCAGGCGGCGATCTTTTTCGGAAAGGGATTTGGAAAGCTCGGCGGCGTCGGGGCGCGCGCCGGATTCGTTGGCGGCCAGCAGCGCGTCGAAGATTTTTTCCGTCTCCAGGCCGGCGTGCAGCGAAGCGGTGCGGATTTCGCGGGCCAGGGTTTCGCGGAAGCCCTCGGCGTCAATGAGCATGCGCAGCAGGCGGCGCTCGGCGGGCTTGGGGCCGGCGGAAATAAATTCGGGCTTGGGTTTCACTTCGCCTTTCCGTTCGGCGGCGGCTTTACGAAAGGCTTCGCGAAGCACCGGCTCCTCAATGCGCAACTGCGAAGCGATGCGCGTGGCCCACTCGGAACGGATGAGGCGGTTGGGCACGCGCTGCACGTACGGCATCAGGTAGTTCACCGCTTTGAGTTTGCCTTCGGCGGAAGAAAGGTCCATGGAACGCGCGCGGCCGATGAGGTAGTCCACAAAAGCGGGAGAAGCTTCGAGAAGTTTTTTGTAGGCGTCGGCGCCGTGCTCGCGGATGAATTTGTCGGGGTCGGCGCCGCCGGAAAGCGCGAGAACGCGGACGTCGAACTGCTGCTCGAGAAGAAGATTGAGCGAACGCTCGGTGGCGGCTTGGCCGGCGAGGTCGGGATCGTAGTTGACGACGACGCGGCGGGAGAAGCGCGCGAGCAGCTTGACCTGCGGCTCGGTGAGGCTGGTGCCGCAGGAGGCGACAACATTGCCGACGCCGGCGCGGGCCACGCCGATGACGTCCATATAGCCTTCGACGAGCACGGCGAAATCGCGCTTGCGGATTTCGTCTTTGGCTTTGTCGAGATGATAGAGCACGCCGCTTTTCGAATAGATGGGCGACTCGGGCGAGTTGAGATATTTGGGAAGGTCGTCGCCGAGCGCGCGGCCGCCGAAGGCGATGATTTTTCCGCTTTCGTTCGATATGGGAAACATGATGCGGCGGCGGAAACGGTCGAAGAGACGCCCGGACTGGTCTTTGCTGACGAGGCCGGAGGAGTCGATGAGCTTTTCGGGAAATTTCTGCTTGAGCGAGCGAAGCAGCGCGTCGCCGGAACTGGGCGCGTAACCGAGAGTGAAGCGCGCAAGAGCGGCGGCGTCGAGGCCGCGATCTTCGAGATAGGCGCGGGCAATTTTGCCTTCGGGCGAATCGTTCAACTGGCGCGCGAAAAACGCGGCAGCTTCCTTGTGCATCTCGACCAGCGTAGTGCGCTGGCGATTGGCCTGGGCTTCTTCCGGAGTGCGTGCCTTCGGCCGGGGAATGGGAATGCCACACTTCTCGGCAACGGTGCGCACGGCTTCCGGGAATTCGCATTTGTCCACGGCCATAATGAAGCTGAAGACGTCGCCGCCCACGCCGCAGCCGAAGCAGTGATAAATCTGCTTCACGGGATGCACGGCGAAGGACGGAGTTTTTTCGGAGTGGAACGGGCAAAGGCCGGTGAAGTTCTGGCCGGTTTTTTTCAGACGGACGTAGTCGGAGATGACGCGGACGATGTCCGCCTGCGTTTTGACTTTGTCGGCAAATGAACCCGCTTCCGCCATGGTTGTAGCCGGAGATTCTACTACGGGGGAGAGCCGGAAGAAGAAAGAGCGCCACAAAGACACAGAGAAGAGAACATGAAACCGCAGTCCGGTGTTCGGACTCCGGTGGAGTCCACCGGACTCCCGAAACCGGAGATGAACGCAGATAAACGCAGATGAAAGTGAGAAAGAATCAAACGCAGAGGCGCCGCACGTTATTTGGGCATGACGAGGGAACGCTTGGCGCTGCGGCCGAGGGCCATGAGGAAGATGGCGGATTTGTTTTCGGCGTGAGGTGAGAAAAACTCGGTCACATCGTCATCGTAAAACGTGAGGCCGGTAGCGCCGAGGCGCTGCGCGTACGCGGCCAGATAAAGTCTTCCGCCGAGAATGCCCGCCTCCAACTGCGTGGCACGATAACCGCGGTTGCCGAAGCGCTCCAGAATCGCTCGGAGATCGGCCATGTAGAAGATCGCGGCGGCAGCGTCGGCGGGCAGGTCCTGCTCCAGGCCGAGATTGTAAGCTTCGTCGCGGAAATTCCCTTCCTTCAGGCACACCAATCTGCCGCGTACGCGATCGAAGAAATACGCGCCCGGGGCAAGCCCTTCGACGGCGTGGACGATCACGTAGAGGTCGTTGAGCAACTCTTCCGGAGCGGCGAGCGCGAAATCCGCGGGAATGCTGCGCGTGGAGCGGTCGAGCACGGTGGAAAATTCGCGGAAGCTGATAGCTTCGCGCGCAAATTTGCGCGAAGAGCCGCGACGGAGGATGACCTGCTCGATAGTGTCGCGGGAGATTTCGTCGTCGTTGCATGGTTCGAGAGGAAAGATTTTTTCCGTGCGGAGCTCGTCGTGGCGGGGCGAAGACGGACCACCACGCCACGCAGCAACTTCTTCGACGCTGGCGAGCGATGACGCAGCATGCATTTCGCGCATGCTGGGATAGTCCACTTCTTTTTTAGATGGCGGCACAGTTTCGAGGTGCAACGGAGAGATTTCCGGCGGCGCGGGCGGCTCGGCAGCCACGTGGCCAATCGGCACGAGCGTGAGCGCGACTTCGCGCTGCGTGTCGAGGTCAAGGAGGCGATTCACATCATCGTCCACAAAACCGCACAGCACGCGCGCAGGAAGCCGGTGCGCAGCGCACATGGCCAGCAGATTGGCGTGGAGCGTGCCGTTGTCCCAGCCGAAGTGGCGGTAGGTGCGCGCCTGATACTTCCACGCGTTGCGCCAATACGTGCCGGTGGAAACCAGAATCAGCGGAGCATGCTGAATTGCAGATTCGCCGGCAGCGGCTGCGACGAGAGCTCCACGAAAATCGCCCGCGCGCAGCAGACGCAGCGCAAAGTCGCCCGCCCCGAAGTGATAGACGCCCGCGGGCAAGCCGCGCAAGTCTCCGCAGATGACATACAACTCGATTTCGTAGAGTGCGCCGGTGCACGACGCCGCGCGGAAGAAAATCTCGCCGCCGGGAAACTTTTTCGTTCGCGTGACGCCTGCGGAGAAATAAAGAATCTGCGCGAGTGTAGCCAGATCGGGGACAACTTCTTGCGCGGGCGAGACGCCCGGGTCGGCGATGGTCGAAAGCGCAGCGAGGCCGCTTTGCGCGGCGTCACGCGGGAGAGGAATCGGTTCAAGTGTGGGATAGACCTTGAACGGGAGAGGATAGTTTTCGAAGTCGAGGAAGTGGCGGTTGCTGCGCACGCTCGCGGAGGAATGCTTCGTTTCGTTGTGATAATTCCAGGCGAATTGAGTGTCGCGGTTGTGCATGTGTGTCGTGGAGTTCGCTTTTCTAAGTTTTCAGTTCGACGAGCGTGACGGCGGCGCCGCCGTGGTCGGGTTCGGCGTCGGCGAAGCGCTCGACGTGCGGGTGATCGGACAAGAATTCGCGCAGGCCGCGGCGGAGCGCGCCGGAGCCGTAGCCGTGAATGATGCGGATGCGCAGCTTGCCGTCGAGGACGGCGGTGTCGAGGAATTTGTCCACGAGTTCGGAGGCCTGCTCGACGGTGCAGCCGATGAGGTTGATTTCGCCGGTAGAGACGGCTTCGTCGTCGTCGCCGGATTTCGCGTGGACCTGGACCGCCGACTTTGCCGGGTGGAAGCCCGGCGCTACACCGCCTCGACCGCTGGACGCAGCAAGCGGCGCCCCTACGGCACCGACAATTGAAACGATGTCGTCGAGGCGGATTTTCATGCGCAGGGGGCCGGCCTGGACGTCGGCGGAGTTGCCGTCAAGCTGGCGAAGAATGACGTGCTGCTTGAAGCCGCGGACCTGCAACTTCGCGCCGGGGACGAGCAAATCCGGCGCGACAGGCTGGCGCGCTTCTTCTGGAGAAATGCCCAGGTCCTGCTGCGATTCGGAAAGCGTCTGCACGACAGCGGCGTCGGTTTCTTCGCGTGCACCGGCACGAGCCTGGACAATTTTCTTTCCGGTTTGTTTTTCAAGCTGGGCGCGGAGCTGGCGATCTTTCACGTCGCCGACAAGTTTTTTGATTTCGCGCTCGTAGTTGGTGAGAACTTCGCCGAAGCGCTGCTCGAGTTCGGCGATGCGGCGGCGCTGGCGCTCGGCCCATTCAGTGCGGAGCTGGGCGCGCTCGGCGACGAGAGCGTCGATTTGCTCGCGGGCCTGGCGCTTGATGTCGTCCAGCTCATCGCGGGAGCGATGCAAGTAGGCGATGAGGTCGGCGGCTTCGCGAGTTTCGGGAGCGAGCTGCGCGCGGGCGCGGTCGATGATTTTTGCGGGCAGTTCGAGGCGCTGGGCGATATCAATGCCGCTGGAGACGCCGGGGACGCCAACGAGAAGGCGATAAGTGGGTCGGAGATTCACGGTATCGAATTCGACGGCGGCGTTGACCACCCCGGGCGAAGTGGAGGCGTAGGCCTTCAGGCGGTCGTGGTGCGTGGTAGCGAGGGTGAGCGATCTCTTGGCGCGAAATTCCTCGAGCAGCGCGACGGCCAGCGCAGAGCCTTCTTCGGGCGCGGTGCCAGTGCCCATTTCGTCGGCGAGGACGAGCGACTGCGGCGTCGCGGCTGCGAGCATTCCGCGGAGGTTGAGCATGTGCGCGGAAAAAGTGGAGAGGTCGGCGGCGATGGATTGCTCGTCGCCGATGTCCACCAGCACGCGGTCGAACAGCGGCAGCGTGGCGGATTCCGCGGCGACGGGAATGCCGGACTGCGCAGAGAGCGCGGCGAGGCCGACGGTTTTCAGCGCGACAGTTTTGCCGCCGGTGTTGGGGCCGCTGATGACGAGAACGGTTTCATCTCCGCCGAGGGCCAGGGATATGGGAACAATGCTGCGGGATTCGGCGCGGAGTTTATCTTCGAGAGTGGGATGTCGCGCGGCGTCGAGGCGGAGCGCGTTGCCTTCGCTGAACGCGGGGAGGCAGCAATTGAACTCGCGCGCGAAGCGGCCGCGGGCGAAAACGGAATCGAGCAGGGCGATGGTATCCGCGGCGAAACGCAGCGGGCCGCGCTCGGACTGAAGTTTTTCGGTGAGCTCGGCTAGGATGCGGTGGATTTCGGCGGCTTCGTCGTCGGCGAGCTGGACGAGCTGATTGTTGAGCTCGACGGTGTCGAAAGGCTCAACGAATATCGTTTGGCCGGTGGCGCTCGAGCCGTGGACCACGCCGGGAACAGCTTTGCGGTCGGCGGCGCGCACGGGAATGACGAAGCGATCGTTGCGCAGCGTGACGTAGTCGTCGCCGGCCTCGGCACCGCGCGCGCGGAGAATCGCCTTCAGATGTTTCTGCACGCCGTCGCGGGCACGGGCAATGGCGTGGCGGATTTTCTTGAGCTGCGGCGAGGCGTCGTCGGAAATTTCGCCGTTGGGGAGAATCGCGCGGCGGATGGCCGCGGCGAGCGGGCGAAAATCCAGGAGCGAGCGGGCGCGCGCGTCGAGCAGCGGATAAGCGGCGGCTTCTTCGTGAAAGGCGATGCGCAGCCATGCGGCGGTGTCGAGAAGCGAGGCGGCGTCGAGCAATTCCTGCGGGGCGAGGACGGCGCCGGGAATTTCCATGCGGGCGAGCCAGGCGTCAGGGTCGGCGAGGGAGCCAAAACCCATCTCGGAGCCGGCGCGGAGCCAGGCCATGGCTTCGCGGATAAGGGCGAATGCACCGTCAAGCGCAAAGCGATCTTGCGAGAACGCAAGAGTAGAGAGATGCCGGCGGCCCGGCGCAGAAGTTGTGCGCCGACGGAGGATTTCCAGCAGCTTTTCCAACTCCAGGATGTCAGCAGAAGTACGGCTCACGCAGAGAGTGTAAGGCGAAGCAAGAAAGATTGCCACAGAGGCACCAAGTCACAGAGAAAATCAGAAATCAGAAATTAGAACGAGGAAAGAGAGATCCTTCGCTTCGCTCCCTTCGCTGCGCTCAGGGCAAGCAGGATGACGATGAGGTTGATTTGGGTGCTGGACAGGCTGAAGCCTGTCCCACGAAGGCGACCCATCGCCTGCTCTACGAGGGCGCTATTTGCCGGAGGCGATGGCGTCGTTGGCGTGGTCGAGGCGCCAGAGTTCGCGGAGGAGGTATTCCACGGCTTTCTGCGGATTGCCGGCGATGTAGAGAAGGCGCTCGTCCTTTTCGCCCCAGGGAGAGGGATGGCCCTGCTCGACTTCGCGGACGCGCTCGACGATGGGCCGCCAGAATTCTCCGATGGCCACGCAGGGCTTGCGCTTCATCACGCCCTTGTTGAGCATTTCCCAGACCACGGATAACTCGACGAGCGTGCCGGTGCCGCCTTTGCAGATCACGTAACAATCGCCTCGCTCGATGAGGGCGAAGAGACGCTCCTGCCAGGTATTCACCTGAATGACATCGTCCACCCAGCGATTGGGCTCGCGGCCGAAAAATTTGGCCGTGACGGCCATGGTTCGGCCGCCGGCGTCCTTGGCGCCGCGGGAGACGGCTTCCATCACGCCGCCGTAGCCGCCGGAACACACCGTGAAACCTTTGGCGGAGAGCGCCCAGCCCAGTTCGCGCGCTTCGGCGTAGTCGGCGTCGCCGTCGCTGGGCCGCGAAGAGCCGAAAACCGTGGCGATGATCTGGCTGTCTCCCATGAGAGAGCGTGACTTTTACTCCAGAGAAGCGCGGTATGCAAGGGAAAGAAGGGATCGGGGGTCAGGGATCAGGGGTCAGGGAAGAAGGGAGGGTGTAGGGTGTTGGGTTTAGGGTGTAGAAAAAACAGAACCCACGGTCAGCGCTTCTTTTTCTTGGAAGGAGGAGGGGCGCCGAGTTCTTCGACGAGCGCAATGCAGAGAGAATCGTGGACGGCAGTGGCCTCGGCGCCGCGGAGATTGTGTGCGTTGCCGAACATGGAAAAAACCACGCGCGTGCCGTGCAGCGTGTCGGCGAAGCCGGAAAGCGCGTTGACGTTGCCGAGCGAGCCGGTCTTGGCGTGGATGCGGCCGGCGGCCGTCGTGCCTTTCATGCGCTCGGTGAGCGTGCCGTCCTGCGCGGAGATGGGCAGCGTGGCGATGAACTGTTCCGCCCAGGGCTGCCTGGCGGCCCAGGCCAGCAGCGTGACGGTGGCGCGCGGCGTGATGAGATTGCGGCGGGACAGGCCGGAGCCGTCGTAGGTGGCTACATCACCTTCGGCGATGCCGATGGACTTGAAGAATTCCTGCACCACTTTGAGCGCGGCGGCGGTAGAACCCTCGGTTCCCTTCTCGCGGCCGATGGCGCGGAGGAGGAGTTCGGCGTGGAGGTTCTGGCTGATTTTGTTGACCAGGCGAACGTCGTCGAGCAGCGGGCCGGAAAGATGCTCGGCGAGCACGACAGGATTTTCCGCGGGCGCTGCGGGCGCATCGTGTACCGCGCGGGCGTGGCCGTAGATGCGCACGCCGCGAGATTCGAGGAGGCGCTTCAGAAGCGCGGCGCCGAATTCGGCAGGCTCCTCGACGGCGAGCGTGATGCGGCGCGGCTCGGCGCCCAGCGGAATCGAGCCGCGGAGCACCACGCGTCGCGAGCCGGGCTCGCGGTCGGCGGAGACTCTGGCGTTCGCGCCGGCGGCGACTGTGCGCACTTCGTTGACGAATTCGTAGAACTCCGCCCAAGGCTCGACGCCGAACCAGGCGAAGTCACCTTCGCGGTCGGCGGGGCGCAGTTCGATGGTGAGCGCGTTGTCGTTGACGGTGAGCGCGGAGACGGGCGCGCCGTAGCCGAAGGTCATGTCGTCAATAGCCCAGCCGGAGGCGTAGCGCTCGGCGGGAAAATAGCTGTCGTCGGCGACGATGTCGCCTTCGATTTGCAGGATGCCGCGGGCCACGAGCTGGTCAGCGAGCTCGGCGAGGACTTTTTCGGGCGGGCCGTCGCGCTCCACTTTGCTGTCGAAAGGAAATTTGCGGTTGGAAAGATTGGGGTCGCCGCGGCCGACGAGCACGACGTCGCCGCGGAGCCGGCCGTGCGTGTCCAGCGCGGCGCGAGACTCGAGCGTGGTGCGCCAGCGGAAGTCGGGGCCGAGCAGGGCCAGCGCGGGAATGGTGGTGTACAGCTTGGTGTTGGACGCCGGGGTAAAATACTTTTCGGGGTTGTGAGCGTACAGAGTTTCGCCGGTGACTGCGTCGAGCACCAGCACGCCCCAGTGGCCTTTGGCGGCCTTGGCGTCGGCAAGGATGGCGTCGGCGCGGGCGGAAAACTTGGCGACGTCGGGGCGGACTTTGGGTTTTTTGGGGGCGCGCTGCGAATAGGCCGCGGGTGCGAAGGAGCACAGGCTCCACAAAAGTGTTAGCGCAACGGCACGGCGGCGAGAAGGAATCATCCGCGATCCTTTCGGGTATGAGAAAATGCCCGGAGCGGGATTATAGTCGAAGAAGAAAGTGGAAGAGCTAAAGAGTTGAAATAGTGAAGGACGGAACCAACGCAGCCCGCTGCGCAGGCATCGAAGAAGTAGCCGGACCCCAGCCGCGGCGAACAAGGGAATTTCACCACAGAGTTATTTGCGAAAATGAGGAGACAGCGATGAGAAAAGCGATGGCGACATTCATGACGGCGATGCTGGCGGTGCTGGTGCTGCCGCTGGCGGCGCAAGACCGGGAGCACGACCGGCTGGCAGAATGTGGCGAGGTGTTGAAGGAAATTTTGAATGTGCCGGACAACATCCCGCAGGATTTGCTCGACAAAGCGGAGTGCGTGCTGGTGATCCCCGGCACGAAGAAATTTGCCATTGGAATCGGCGGGAACTACGGGCGCGGAGTAATTGTGTGCCGCGGCGGGGAGAATTTTACCGGGTCGTGGGGCGCGCCGGCGATGTTCCGGCTGATCGGCGGCAACATCGGCTTGCAACTCGGCGGGCAGGAGACCGACTACGTGCTGCTGGTGATGAATAACCGCGGGGCCAATTCGATCCTGAAGAGCAAGGTGCGGCTGGGCGCGACAGCGTCCGCGGCGGCGGGGCCGAAGGGGCGTACGGCGGAGGCGGCGACCAACGAAGTGATGCGCGCTGAGGTGCTGACCTATTCGCGCGCGCGCGGACTGTTTGCGGGGATTTCACTGGAAGGCTCCAACCTGCAGGAAGACGGCAACGCGAACAAACAAGTCTATGGCCGGAAAATCAGCGCGCGGGAAATTTGCCGCGAAGGCAAGGCCGGCGTCCCCGGAGCCGCCAGCGCGCTGGTGAGCTTGCTGAACAGCAAGTCGCCGAAGAACCTTTCGGAGCCGAAGTCGTTGCAATGAGAGAGTCCACCGCCGGCAATTGGCAGTGAATCGTCAGAAGCCCTTCCGGGCGCCCCTACATAGACCAGGGAACGAGTCGCGCCAAAGCGCGGTACGGCTCCGTTGACGCTCGGATGGCGGGGACCGCCGCATGGGCTTTCGTGCCCCCAGGCCGCTCACGTCTTGTACCGCGGTGCGTCTACCTCAAGAAGGGGTGCCCTCCGATGAAAAAAAATACCGCTTGTTCGTTCTTTCTTTTAACCTTTGTGCTTTTGATTGCCGGAACTGCGTTTTCGCAGCAGGCGAGCGAGCTGAAACTCGATCCGCTGCTGCTGGTGTCACTGAAGGAATCCCGGAACATCGCAAAAACGCTGGGAGACGAACTCTACCCCAGCTGGGACTTCAGCAAGACGCCGGTGCTTTTCTACCGTCCCCAGGTCCAGGAGCTACTGATCGGGTTTGCGCACAAGCCGGAGGGGTTTTCCGAATACACCGGTTTTCATCCGCTGCCAAAGGAAACCATCTACGTGCGCAACGGAAACACCTTCATCGACATCGACGACCAGAATACCACCCGGGAAATTGCCGGGGTCGAGGCGCTGGTTGTGGCTGACCAGTTTTCGCGGATGCGCAACCAAATGCGCGGCGTGCTGACGCAACGCACGCCCGCCTTCGCGTCGCAATGGCTGGAGGAGTGGGGCTTTCTCCAGTCGTCCTATAAAGAACTCCAGCTTATCCTTCATGAAGGATTCCACGTGTATCAGAAGCGCAAGGCCCCGGAGAAGGGAGCGAACGAGACGGTGGTGACGCGCTATCCCGTACTGGACGCGGAAAACAACGCGCTGTACGCGTTGGAGGGCCGCATCCTGCGCGATGCGCTGCTTTCCGAAGACTCCCGCACAAGGCGGGAGAAGATGAGAGAGTTCGTGGCCGTGCGGACGCACCGGCAGTCGCGGCTCGCGCGAGAATTCGTGGAGTACGAAAACCGGAATGAGTTCAGCGAGGGCACGGCGAAATACGTCGAATACAAGTTTCTGAAAGCGGGGGAGCGAATCGAGCCGGTCCCGGAAATGTACTATCACGCGGGGTTCCGCGGGTACCGTGGAGTGCTGAGCGGGCAATTCCGGGAGGCCATGCAGGACGTGGCGCGCGTCGCGGCGGCCAGCGACGCGCGCTTCGCCAACCAATTCGGAGCAGGGCCGCTGCGCTACCGCCTGTATGAACTGGGCGCGTGCCAGGCGCTGTTGCTGGACGAATTTGCGCCGGAGTGGAAACAGCGCATCTTCGACGAAGGCGTCTATCTCTCCGACCTGCTGCGGAGCGCGGCCAAACTTTCCGAGGCGGAGATGGAAACGTACCTGGAAAAGGCCCGGGCAGAATACGACTACGACGAGGCGTACCGGAACAAGCAGGAATTCGAACGAGAAGGAAAACGCGTCATCCAGGAACGCGTGGCACGGATTCTGCAAACCGAGCAGACGCTGGTAAAGGTGGCCTACGGCGAACTGTCGGACAAGGCAATCGTAGCGCGGTTCACGCCATTCGGAGTGACGCAAGTGAGCGCGGCGAGCCTGCTGTACGAACAGGTGCCGGCACTGGTTCTGTTCAAGAAGAGCGTGATGCTGGACTTCAAGCGGGCCGTAGCGGTGCTGGTGGACACGGGCAAGAAGGAAGTCGTATTCGCGGTGGAGACGCCAGCGGCTGCGTTCGCGACGGGAGCAAGAAACAAGGTAGAGACCGAGGATTTTGTTCTTTCCGGGGCGGAGATGGAGGTGATGCGAGAGGGCAAGAGCATCCTCGTGCGGTTGATGAAACCGCGTGGGCAATAGAACCTTTTCGAGTGGTTGTGACTCCTCAAAAGCGTCAGAATATGTGAAGATCGGAACGATGAAGAGCAACGCGGAGCAGACGAGTTTTGCGGAAGAGTTTGCCAACAGTGTGACCCACGGCGTGGGCCTGGGGCTGAGTCTGGCCGGGCTGGCGGTACTGATCATCCTGACGGCGCTGCGCGGCACAGCGTGGCACGTGGTGAGCTGCACGATCTACGGCAGCACGCTGGTGATTTTGTACGCCGCGTCCACGCTCTATCACTCGATTCAGTCGCCGCGGGCCAAGCGCGTGCTGCGCATCATCGACCACGGCGCAATTTATCTCCTGATTGCGGGAACCTACACGCCGTTCACGCTGGTGAACCTGCGCGGCGGGCTGGGGTGGACGCTCTTCGGCGTGGTGTGGGGCCTGGCGGCGCTGGGGATCGTGTTCAAAGTTTTTCATGTGGACCGCTTCCCCATCGCGTCCACGCTGGTGTACCTCTCCATGGGCTGGCTGGTGGTGATTGCGTGGAAGCCGGTGATCACGCTGATTCCGGCGGGCGGCATCGCGCTGATCGCGGCAGGCGGCGCGGCGTACACGCTGGGCGTGTTTTTCTACGCGGCAAAACGCCTCCCGTACAACCACGCCATCTGGCACATCTTCGTGCTGGCGGGAAGCATTTTTCATTACGTGGCGGTGCTGCTGTATGTGCTGCCGGCGCGGAATGGCGGCTAGAAGCGAGCAGAAAAGTTGAAGCGTGACAGAGTTTCAGAGTGACAGAGTAACAGAGATCAGGAACCTGCCCGGGCTCCTTCCAGCTTGAAGATTCCAGGATAAAAACCGAAGAGAGATCCTTCGTCCCAGCAAGATTCGCTGGGACTCAGGATGACAACGTTCACGTGGCCGCCAAGGGGCAGAAGAAAAGGCTTGACTTTGTGACAATAGGTGACTGATAGTCATATATGTCTGGAGGTCAAGAATGGGCAAAGGGCAAGCGAAGCCGGGGCGGCGGGAGCGGCGGCGGGCGGAGACGCGGGAGAAGATTTTCCGCGCGGCGCTGGGGTTGTTTGCGGCGCGCGGGTTCGCGGCGGTGACCGTGGAGGACATTACCGAAGCGGCCGACGTGGGCAAGGGCACCTTCTTCAACTACTTTCCTTCCAAAGAGCACGTCTTCGGCGCGTTTGGCGACATTCAAATCGGGAAGATTGAAGGCGCGGTGGCCGCGGCGCGGGCCGAAAGCGTGTCCGTGCGGGAAGCGCTGGCGACATTTCCTCGATTGCTGGCGGAGGAACCGGGCCGCAGCCCGAAGATCATGCAAAGCATGATTGTGGCGTTGCAGACCAGCCAGCCGGTGCGGGAAATATTTTTGGGAAAAGCGCAGCGCGGCCGGCGGATGCTGGCAGAGCTACTGGCGCTGGGACAGCGGCGCGGGGAGATCCGGCGGGACGTGGCGCCGCTGGTGCTGGCGCGCGCGGTGCAGCAGGCGTATTTCGGCGTGATGTTGCTGTGGTCGCTGGACGAGGCCGGAAAGCTCGTGCAGCGGTTTGAGGAGGCGGCGCAGCTGCTGTGGCCAGGGTTGCGGGTGGCGGGAAAGCGTTGAGTGAAGGAGTAGAGCGATGAAGAAAAGAATTGCGATTGTGGTGGTGATCGTCGCGGCGGCGGTGAGCTTGGCGGCGTACATGGGCGCGTTCGGCAAGCCGGCGGAGCTGCTCAGCTCCGGCACCGTGGAGGCGCGGAACATCCGCGTGGGGTCGAAGGTGGGCGGGCGGATCACCGAGGTGAAGGTGCGCGAGGGCGACGCGGTGGAGGCCGGGCAAGTGCTCGTCATGTTTGACGAGCAGGAGCTGCTGGCGGCGCTGGAACAGGCGCGGGCCAACGCGGAAAAGTTGCAGCGCGGATTCCGTCCCGAAGAAATTGCGCAGGCGCGTGCGGCGGCGGCGCAGGCCAAAGCGAACTACGACGAATTGAAGCGCGGCTACCGCGTGGAACAAGTCGAGCAGGCGCGAGCCGATGCGGCGCGCGCGCGGGCGGACGCGGTGCGCGCGGAGGCGACGTGGAAGCGCGTGAACGACCTGGCCAACGCGGACGTATTTTCGAAGCAGCAGCGCGACGACGCGGAGGGAACGTACAAGGCGGCGGCGGCAGCGCTGAAAGCGGCGGAAGCGCGGCTGGCGGAACTGGCCAGCGGGTACCGCGTGGAGCAGGTGGCGTCGGCGGAAGCGAAATGGAAACAAGCGGACGCGCAGCGGGAACTCTACGAGCGCGGCTACCGCAAGGAAGACGTGGAACAGGCGCGGGCGGCGTTGCGCGACGCGGAAGCCAAGTACCGCGAGCGGCAGGTGCTGGCGCCGACGAAGGCAACAGTGGAAGTGCTCGACGTGCGGCCGGGCGACCTGATCGCGCCGAACATCCCGATTGCCACGCTGCTCGAACGAGACCAGCTCTACGTGCGCATCTACGTTCCGGAAACGCAGATGGGCCTGGTGCGCGTGGGACAGAAGGCCGAGGTGCGCGTGGATTCGTTCCCCAAGGAAGTGTTTCAGGCGGAAGTGGAACAGATTAACCAGAAGGCGGAGTTCCTGCCGCGCAACGTGCAGACGCGAGCCGAACGCGTGCACCAGATGTTCGGCGTAAAGCTGCGCATCAGCGACCCGAGCGGGAAAGTGAAGGCAGGCATGGCGGCGGACGTGAAATTGAAGATAGGGCTAGTGATTAGTCGCTTGAAAGAATGAGGAATGAAGAAGTGAAGGAACAAACCCAGAAACACGGAGAGACAACAATTGCAGTGGCGCCGCCGAATGGCGCGGCGATACACGCGCAGGGGCTGGTGCGGCGGTTCGGAAAGTTTGTCGCCGTGGACGGCGTGGACCTGCGCGTGGAGCAGGGCGAAGTGTTCGGGTTCCTGGGGCCGAACGGCAGCGGAAAGACCACGGTGATCAAGATGCTGACCGGCCTGCTTCCGCTTTCGGGCGGCGCGGCGTGGGTGGACGGGCTGGACGTGCGCGCGGACGCGGAAGGCGTGCGCGAGCGCATCGGGTACATGTCCCAAAAGTTTTCACTGTACGACGACCTGACGGTGACGGAGAACATGAAGTTTTACGGCTCGATCTACGGGCTGCGCAACGCGCGGCTGAAACAGCGCATGGAGGCAACCATCGAGCTGAACGGGCTCGGGCCATACATGAACCGCCAAGCGGGGAAACTTTCCGGCGGGTGGAAACAGCGGCTGGCGCTGGGCTGCGCGATGCTGCACGAGCCGAAAATGATGTTTCTGGATGAGCCCACGGCGGGGATCGATCCGGTGGCGCGGCGTCAACTGTGGGATTTGATTTTCGAGCTGAGCGGGCACGGCGTCACGTTTTTTGTGACCACGCACTACATCGACGAGGCCGAGCGCTGCAGCCACGTGGGCTACATCTACTACGGCAGAATGATCGCCGACGGCACGCCCGACGAGTTGAAGGCGATGCCGGACGTCCGCCCGCCGGGCACCAAGCGCGTGGAAATTACCGCGCCGGAAATCACGCGCGCGCTGCGCCTGGCGCGGGCCATGGACGGCATCCGCACCGCGACGGTGTTTGGCCAGTCCATCCACGCGCTGGTCGAGGAACGCTTTGATTTGGGGCAGATGCGCCAGGAACTGGCGTCGCACGGCATCCACGTGAAGGAAGTGCGCGAGCTCGAGCCGAGCCTGGAGGACGTGTTCGTCGAGCTGACGTACAAGCACAAGGAGACGGGGAAGTGGGCCACGGAGTAGGGGCAGATGGAATGGAGGGGGAGCATGGGTCGTGCCATCAAGGAGAAAATGAAGCAGGCGAACCCGTTCCGCGGATTCCGGTCCATCGTGTACAAGGAAGTGCTGCACATGCGGCGGGACATCTGGACGGTATTTTTCGCGATGATCATCCCCACGATGCAGATGATCGTGCTGGGCTTCGGCATCGACACGAACATCCGTCAGGTGAACACCGTGGTGTTCGACGAAAACGGGAAAAAGGAAAGCCGGGAGCTGATCGACCGGCTGCGGAATTCGGACACATTTCGCGTGCGGGAGTTCGTGCAGTCCGACGCAGCGCTGAACGATGCGATTGTGGGCGGGCGCGCCAAGGTGGGGATCAAGATTCCGTACGACTACTCGCGGCAATTGCTGGACCGCAGTACGGCGCAGGTGCTGGTGCTCATCGACGGGTCGGACTCGTCGGTGGCCGGACAGGCCATCAACGTGGCCACGTCTATCGGGTTCGAGGAGTCGCTGCGGCGCGCGCTGCCGCCGCGCTACGCCATTCCGGTGGAGGTGCGGCCGAAGCTGCTGTTCAACCCGGACTCGCGCTCGCCGAATTTTTTTCTGCCCGGACTGGTGGCCGTGCTGCTGCTGTTTTTCACTGCGTTCCTGACGGCGCTGGCCATCGTGCGAGAAAAAGAACGCGGGACGCTGGAACAACTGTTCGTGACGCCGGTGCGGCCGATGGGCCTGCTGCTGGGAAAACTGGTGCCGTACTTCGTGATCGGGCTGATGGGCCTTTCCGCGCTGCTGTTTTTCATGCGCACGGTATTCCAGGTGCCCATCGCGGGCCACGTGCTGCTGCTCTACGCGCTGGCCACGCCGTACCTGTTCGTGAACCTGTCCATCGGGCTGCTGATTTCTTCCCGCGCCAACACGCAGCCGGAAGCGATGCAAATGTCCATGATGGTCATCCTGCCGACGATTTTCTTCAGCGGCTATATTTTTCCGCGGGAGACGATGCCGCTGCCGTTTTACATCCTGAGCTTTTTTGTGCCCGGCACGTACTTCGTGAACATCTCGCGAGGCATCATCCTGCGCGGCGCAGGCGTGCAGCATCTGTGGAGTGACGGGCTGGTGCTGCTGGTGATGGGCGTATTGCTGCTGCTGGCCGCGGCGAAGCGGTTCCAGAAGAAAGTCATCGCAACATGAGGGAAAAGCGAAAATAGAAAATGGAAACTAGAAAATAGGCCGCAAAGGGCAAGCTACTTGGCAAATGGGGCCTGTACTGAATTTGCTGTTTTCTATCTTCTATTTTCGATTTCATTCCCGCGCAGAGTGAATTCGCAGAGTGATGCTACGCCGGCTTGCCGGTGTAGTGGGCGCCATGGTGGACGGCGGAGTGGTCCTCGAGAGATTCGAGGTGTGTAATGACTTCGGCGGGGAGCGTGAGCAGCGCGGGAAGTTTTTCTTCGAGCAGCGTAGCCCGGCGATGCGCTTCGCCGACGGGGAGATCGTAGGGAAAGAGCAGGTGGACTTCGACGAGGATGCGGTAGCCGGTGGTGCGATAGCGCACGCCGTGATACTGCAAGCCGAGCTCGGCGCAGAGCGCGTCGAGTTTTTCGCGCAGGCCGCGGCCAGTGGCGGGGTCGGCGTAATCCATCAGGCCCTGCGCGGAACGCCACACGAGATGCCCGCCGGACCAGAGAATGTTCAGCGCAACGGCGATGGCGCAGAGCGGGTCGAGCGGCTTCCAGCCGGTGAACATCACGAGCGAAAGGCCGCCGACCACGCCGAAGCTGGTCCAGGAGTCGGTGAGCACATGCTTGCCGTTGGCTTCGAGAATCAGCGAGTTGTTGCGCTTGCCGGTGCGCACCAGATACCAGCCGAGCGCGGCGTTGACGAGCGCAGCGGCGAGGACTACGAGCGTGCCGAAGCCGAGGTTTTGAATCTCCAGGCCACGAATCCATTTCAGGATTGCCGAATAAATGATAAAGCCCGCTGCGAGAATAATCATGGCGCCTTCAAAGCCGGCGGAGAAAAACGTAATGCGCTCGTAGCCGTAGAGGAAACGCTGGTCGGCGGGGCGCGTGCTGAGGCGCAACGAAAAGGCGGCGAAGGCGACGGCGACGACGTGGATGACGGACTCGGCAGCGTCGGAGAGGATGGCGGCGGAACCCGTGAGGAAGTAAGCGGTGGTCTTGCCGAGCAACATCAGCACGCCAAAGATGAGCGAGAGACGCATGGCCAGCCGCGTGTCGCGGAGGGCGGCGGCGTCGAGGGAGTAAGGCGGGTCCATGGGCGAATAGTACGGCAGACGCGTGGAAAAGGAGAAGAAGAAAAGGTGCCACAGAGGAGAACGAAACTCGAAATTCGAAACTCGAAAATCGTGAAAAATCAGGAGGGATCCCTCGCTTCGCTCGGGATGACGGCGCTACGAAGAGCGCACTTGAGTGAGCGGGGAGCGGTTGAGACGCACCTCGAATAAATCGGGGCGGGAATAGTGGCCGGCGACGTCGAGGGTGAGTTTTTCTTCGGCGATGCGATCGAGGTCGAGCTCCGCGGTGAGAAGTTCTTCGCGGCCGCGAACCGGCTCGACGAGGTACGCGCCGTCGGGGCCGATGACAGCGGAGCCGCCGGCGAGCAGCACGTCGGGCGCGGCAGCGACGTTCTCCGGCAACTCGAAATCGGTGGGGAGCGCGGACTTGGTCATGTACGCGGCAGCAACGATGACGAAGGCGCGGCCTTCGAAGGCGTAGTGCCGCGAGCAGAGTTGATACATCTCGCTGCAATGCGGCCACGCGGCCACGTGGACTTGCTCGCCATCGGCGTGCAGGACGTGGCGTGCGAGCGGCATCCAGTGTTCCCAGCAAATCAGGCCGCCCACGCGCGCGCCGGCGATTTCGTGCGCGCGAAGTCCGGCAGCGTCGCCGTAACCCCACACCAGACGCTCGCCGAAGGTGGGCACCAGTTTTCTGTGCTTGCCGAGGATTTCGCCGCCGGCGGAGATGAACAGCAGCGCATTGTAGAGCGAGCCGGTGAGGTCGCGTTCGTTGGCGCCAAGTGCCACAGCGCAGCGCGCGTCGCGGGCGGCGCGGCAGAGTTGCTCGGTTTCCTTCGACGGGATGACCAGCGAATTGCGCGCGAGACGCGCGTGAAGGCGCTTGGAAGGCTCGTGGCCCCATGTGCCGAAAGTGCCGGCGTCGCACCAGAAAGGATAGACGGGCAGCCAGGTCTCCGGGAAAGCGATGAGCTGCGCGCCGCGCTTGCCCGCTTCGGCGATCCAGTCGCAGGCTTTGGCGACGGATGCGGCGAGGTCGAGAACGACGGGCGTGGCCTGGGCGATGGCGATGGTGAGCTTCATCGGAGCCTCCGGGGAAAGGACGAGTGCCAGAGTAGCAGAGTTTCAGAGTGACAGAGTTAGCGCGCTGGGGAGAAGTGAGGGTGCAGGGTGTTGGGTTTAGGGTGTAGCAACAAGGACAGGGATCAGAAAGCAGAATGTAGCGAGGAGAGATTCTTCGTCCTTCCCGAAGCCTCGGGACGGACTCAGGATGACGGAAGGATGAGAGAAGCGGTTGCAAGGGAGGGCGAGACACCGTAACCTTGCGGACGGTTTGAAGGGGTCCAGATGAGCAGCAATGAGCCGGAGAGTTTTGAGAAGACCGGGCCGCTGGAAATTCCGAAAATGCCCACGGCGATTCCGGTCATGAGTAAGAGCCTGGCGGGGATCATTGTCTGCGTGGTGATGATCGCTGCCGCGTGGGCGGCGATCGAAATGTCGGGGCCGCCAGCGGCCCTGCCGGCGAGCGCGGAGGCCTCCGAGTTTTCCGCGGAACGCGCGATGGCGCACGTCACCGCCATCACCGCGGCTCCGCATCCCTTGGGGTCCGAGGCGCACCTGCAAGTGCGCGGGTACCTGATGAGCGAGCTCAAGAAACTGGGAGTGGAGCCGCAGGTGCAGACGGCGACAGGAGTGACGTCGCGGTACGTCGTGGCGGGGACGGTGCAGAACATCGCCGCGCGGCTGGCGGGTTCGGAGAAAGGCGCCAAGGCACTGGCGCTGGTGTCGCACTACGACTCGGTGCCGGCGGCGCCGGGCGCGGGGGACGACGGCGCCGCGGTGGGCGCGATGCTGGAGACGCTGCGCGCGCTGCAGGCGGGGCCGGCGCTGAAGCACGACGTCATTTTTCTGTTTACGGACGGCGAAGAAAACGGATTGCTCGGCGCCTCGGCGTTTATGGACGAGCATCCCTGGGCCAAAGAAATCGGCGCGGTGCTGAACTTCGAAGGGCGCGGAAAAAGCGGGGCGTCGCTGATGTTTGAGACCAGCGCGGGGAACGCGTGGCTGGTGGACGCATTCGCAAAAACGCCGCACCCGCGCGGCAGTTCGCTGGCGTACGAGATTTATAAGCGGCTGCCCAACGACACGGACTTCACCGTGTTCAAGAAACACGGCGCGCAGGGGATGAACTTCGCGTTCGTGGACGACTGGTACGCCTACCACACGCCGCAGGACTCGGCGGCGAAACTCAACCAGGGAAGCTTGCAACATCATGGAGAGTACATGGTGTCGCTGGCGCGGCAACTCGGCGACGCGGAGTTTGTGGAAAATCCCACTAGCGACGCGGTCTATTTCAATCTGATCGGCAACACGCTGGTGCATTACTCGACGGGCACGGGTGTGCTGCTGGCGGTGGTGGCGGCGGGGCTGTACGGATTTGTGCTGCGCCGTGAGCTGCGGCAAGGACGCACGATTTTGCTGGGCGTCATCTGGGGCGCGGGAATTCTTGTGCTGAGCGCGGTGCTGACCGGGTTGTTGGGAATGGCGGTGCGGTGGAAAGCGGGATTTCTGCAAGGGTGGATCGTGCCGGATGGCGATGTGCTGCGCAGCGTCGCGTACATGCTGAGCCTGGTGCTCTTCGCGGTTGGAATCAATGCAGGGATGTACAGCCTGTGGCGGAACAAATTGGGCGCGGCGGGGCTGGCGATGGGGGGCCTCGCGGTGTGGACGCTGCTGGCGCTGTGGAGCGCGTTCGCCGTGCCCGGAGCGAGTTACCTGCTGACGTGGCCGCTGCTGGGGAGCCTGCTGGCGGTAGCGATGTTCCGCTCCACGGGCGAGGAAGAAAGCGCGGGGATGAAAGAAATCGCGGCGCTCATTGTGGGCGCCCTGCCGTGCGTGCTGCTGTTTGCGCCCACCGTGCAGCAACTGTTCGTGACGCTGGGGCTGTCGCCTCTGGGCACGCATGCGATGTGCGTGTTTCTGACGCTGGCGCTGTGGGCGCTGATCCCGCAGATCGAGTTGATGACGCGGCTGCGGCGCTGGCTGCTGCCGGTCGCGGCGTACGGACTGGGCATCGCGCTGTTCCTCGGCGGGATGTTCACCACGCGCTACTCGGCGGAACATCCCAAGACGGACGCGATGGTGTACGGGCGCAACGCGGACACCAGCCTGGCCGTGTGGTTCAACGGGAGCGACAAACCGGATGAGTGGACGAAGCAATTCCTCTCGGACCAGCCCACGCGGGAAACGCTCGAGGAGTTTGTTCCGGGCGGCACGGGCACGTCGTATTTGAAAAACAATGCGAAGGACGTGCCGCTGCCCGGCGTGGACGTGCTGCTCGGCGAAGAAAAAAAAGAAGGCGAAGGGCGCACGCTGACGCTGCTGGTGATGAGCCCGCGCAAGGCGGCGTGGATCACGCTGTACGTGGGCGAAGCGGAAGTGCTGGAAGCCAGCGTGAACGGCAAGCCCATCTCCAAGGATCCGAACGCGCGGCGGCTGCCGCAGCAGGGCTGGCGGCTGCGCTACTCGAACCCGCCGGAACAGGGGATCGAAGTGATGCTCAAGGTGCGCGGGACGCAACCCGTGAAATTGCGCGTGGTGGATGGGTCCCTGGGGCTGCCGGCGAATGCCGGGATCGACGTGAAGCCGCGGCCGGACTGGTTGATGCCCGTGCAGTCGGGTGACGTGACGCTGGTAACCCGGGCGTTCCGATTCTAAAAACAAGTGACGCGTGACTGAAATGGAACAGCACGCAGCGGTCCGCGTGTTGTGGGAGAGCGTGTGAGCTGTCCGATTTGCGAGAAGCGCAAGGCGAAGCGGTTTTGCCCGGCGAAGGGCGAGTCCATCTGCGCGGTGTGCTGCGGCACGGAGCGCGAGGTGAGCATCGATTGCCCGGGCGACTGCCCGCATCTGATGCAGGCGCGGCGATACGAAGAGCAACATCCCAAGGAATTCGCGCGGGAAGAAATTTTGTTTGCCGATGTCGAAATTCCACCGCCAATGATCCGCGAGCAGCAGCCGGTGGTGAGCGGCCTGGGGTTCACGGTGCTGAAGTTCGCGCGGGACAACGCGGCGCTGGCCGACGGCGACGTGCTGGCGGCGGTGACTTCGCTGGCGGAGGCCTACCGCACGCTGGGCTCCGGGATCTACTACGAAAAACCGCCGCAGGGGCCCATGGCGCACGGGCTCTATGCGGCGCTGGCGGCGTTTTTGGAGGACGTGAAAAAGCAGGAAGCGGAACGCAGCGGATTTCCCAGCCTGAAGGACGCGGAGATTTTTCTGCTGCTGGTATTCCTATGGCGCGTGGGGAAGCACCGCACGAACGGAAGGCCGAGGGCGCGCGCGTTTCTGGATTTTCTGCGCGCGCAGTACCCGGCGAGCCCGGAGATTCAGAAAGAGACGCCGAAAATCATCGTGCCTTAGCGGAAAGAATCCAGATTCCGCGTAACAGGAAGGAGCAGCCGGACGAACCGTTTGACGGGCGCGGGCAAAGGGTGATACATAAGGCGCTCCCCTTTTGCATTCGAATCATTCCAAAGGGCCGACTTTCCCGGGAACCACTTTCATTGCATGAGGCATTCTATCTCTTCGCAGGAGGAAACGATGAGGAAGCGAGTGAGTCAGAAGAGCTGGATGCGAATGCTGGCGGCAGTTTTGTTGGCGCTGGCGTGCGCAGCGGGAGCGGCGGCGCAGCAGGCGCCGCAGCCGATCACGCACTTTGTGGATTACACCATCAAGCCGGGAAAAGAAGCCGAGTTCATGGACCTGGTGAGCAAAGTGGGCGCGCCGGTGCGGGACAAGCTGATGAAAGACGGCGTGGTGCTGGCGTGGGGAGTGGAGGTGCCGCTGATCCGCGGCGTCTACGGCAGCTCGACGCACACCATCTGGTACGCGGTGATGGACTGGGCTTCGATTGAGAAAGTGCAGACAGCCATGGCGGCTCAATACCAGAAATTCGCCGCGGACGATGCCAAGGCCGCTGACGAGGCAACGAAGAAAAAACAGAAGCCGGCGATGAGTCTGACGGAACGCATCAACGACATCACGGATATGAGCAAGACGCGGGACTGGTTCACGCGAGACCTCGTATTCGCCGCGGGCAGCGCGCCGATGACGGCGGGAATGCAGCTCTTCACGCGGTACGGGTTCGTGCAGGCCAAGCCGGGCAAGGGCGCGGACTACCGGGCGGCGTGGGAGAAGTACAACAAGCCGGTATACGACAGCCTGGTGAAGGACGGCTCCATCGCGGCGTACGGTCTGTCCGTGGAAGAAGTGAAGACCACCAACACCTTTACGCACTTCTCCTGGTACGCCATGACCAGCCTGGCTGCGTCGGACAAAGTGCGGACGGCGTTCGCAGCCGACCGTGCCAAGCGGTCGCAGGAGGAGCGCGACGCCATCGCGGCGACGTTCAACAGCGCCTATGACGCAACCGCGTCGAGGGGCTATGTGACACGGTCGCTGATCTTCCGGGAAGCGAGCATGAAATAGGCAAAGACGTTGAAGAGTTAAAGGGATAAAGAGTAAGAACTGCGCAAGCGGCAAGGGCACGGAGCGGTTGAGCCGTGCCCTTTTTTTATACGGCGAGAGCAAGAGAGAGTTGTGGCGCATCGAGGGAGGAAGCGCGGGCCAGGCGGTCCGGCGCGTAGGGGCGCGAGGCCAGGCCGTGTTTCTGGCGCAGCGCACGGACGCGCGCGGTGATTTCGGCGCGGATTTTTTCCGGCGCGTAGCCGGTGCGGGCGTACCAGCGGCGATAGTCGCGGGCCAGCTTCGGAAACTTTCCATCCAGGAACAACAGAAACTCTTTCAATGCGGCGGAGCGCAGGAAGACCACCTGCGCGCCGAGCCATTGCGCGCCGGAGTCGCGCGCGGCCAGGAAAAGTTTGTCGAGGTCGGCCTCGCGGTCGGTGAGGCCGGGAAGCACGGGCATGGCGAAGACGCCGGCTTCGATGCCGGCATCGCGCAGCTCGCGAAGGGCTGCGAGACGCAGGTCAGGGCGCGGGGCGCGCGGCTCGAGCAGTCGTGCCAGGCGCGGGCGCAGCGTGGTGACGGTGATGTTGATGGAGAGATCGTTTTTTTCGGCGATGCGCCGCAGCAGGTCGAGATCGCGGGTGATGAGGTTCGATTTTGTGGTGATGGAGAGGCTGATGCCGCTGCGCTCGGCGAGCCGCTCGAGCAGCGAGCGGGTGACGCCGAATTCGCGCTCGGCGGGTTGATAAGGGTCGGTGGCGGTGCCGATGGCGACGGATTCATGGGTCAAGGAGGAAGCGTGCTGATCAATGTCGCGCGCGAAAAGGGCGGCGGCATCCTGCTTGACGAAGATTTTCTTCTCGAAGTCGGAGCCGGGGAGGTCCATGAACTCGTGGGTGTAGCGCGCGTAGCAGTAGCGGCAGCCGAATTCGCAGCCACGATAGGGATTGACGGTCCAGGCGAAGGGCACGCGGCCGGAATCGCAGCGGTTGAGGATAGAGCGCACGGGGAGCAGGAAGTATTCGGTGTCGCTCTTGGAGCGAGCGCAGGGGGAGGAGGCGGCGAGGCGGGCGATGCCGGTGCGTTCGGCGGCGTCCGCGGCGGACGGAACGCCGGGGAACAGGGAGGGAGTGGGGGAAGTGGGCATCGAACGCCTCGCCAGGGGAACGGTGCGATCATTTCGCTTTTTGTTCGCTTTGTCAATAGGAAAATGCGCGAGGACGAGAAGGAAGTGGAGAAGCATGGCGGCGAGAAAGTCAAAGGGATTGGCCGCTGAAAGCGCAGCCAAACATATTGACAGGGCCAGTGCAGCGGAGTCATTCTTCGGGCAACGGTTGCCCGCTGCTGGGGAATCAAACGTAAGCAGCGGTGCGATTTGATCGGGAGGCAAGCCATGAAAGTAAGGGTGTCATTCGGCGTGGCGGCAATTTTTCTAATGGCGCTGCTGGCGGCCGCGGATGACCCGTGGAAGGGCGCGAACTACCAGAACTGGGACGAGAAGGACGTGAAGAAAGTGCTGCAGGCTTCGCCGTGGGGCCACGAGTTGGTGACGAAGACGGTGGAGCAATCCAGCGAGAACAAACAGAAAGCGGACAACAGTACGGTGAACCGATACGACCGGCCGGAGCAGATCGCGGCAGAGTGGGTACAGGTGGTGTGGTGGTCGTCGAAAACGGTCCGCCGGGCCGTGCTGCGGAAAGCGATGTTGAAAGGCTCGAAGTTTACCGCGGACCAGGCCAAGGGATTCACCGAATCGCAGCTGGAGGACCACGTGATCGTGGTGTGGGGCGACCCCAAAACGCTGGCGGGGCTGGCGCGGATGGAGCCGGCAGACTTGCAAAAAGTGGCCTATCTCGATTCGCCGCGGCTGAAGCTGCGCATCGAGCCGACGTACGCGGGCGCCGTGAGGGAAGGAAACACGCCGCCGGATAAGATCCAATTTCAATTTCCGCGGAAGCTCAACGGCGAAGACACGGTGACGGACCAGGACACTCGGCTGGTGTTCAAGTGGCGGCTGGTGCGGAATCCGAAGGAGAAGATCGATAGCGCACAGATGTTTGAGGTGGTGTTTAGCCCGAACAAGATGATCAGCAGCGGTGCGGCGGACTACTAGAACGATGAAGAAGTGGAAAAGTTGCAGAGGGGGGCGACTCGCGTGGTCGCCCCTCTCTGTTTTTGGCGCGGGGGCGTAATTTGAGCGCATGGGGAGAAGTTCCTATCCAATGCAACGGCGGAACCCCGGTATACTGCGGGTATCCAGCCGGCTCGTTCCGGAGGAGCGTCCATGGAGGGTGTCAACATCCTGATTATTGATGACGACAAGGACGGGCAGTCCGCGCTGAGTCACGTGCTGGACGCGGAAGGGTGGCATTTGTCGGTGGCGCCGCTGGCGCGCGAAGGGCTGGCGCGGCTGTCGAGCGGAAACTGGAAGCTGGTGATCGCCAACGTGGCGCTGCTGGACGTGCAAGGGCCGCTGTTCCAGACGCTCAAAGACCTTTCGCAGGCCGAGGCCGAGCCGGGAAAGCCGCGGCTGGGCGTGCTGTTCGTGGTGCCGGAGCTGCTCGCGCCGGAGGCCAAGCCGGTGCTGGAGGCGGAACACTTGCCGTACGTGCTGAAGCCCTTCCACTTGCACGATTTTCTGGAGCGCGTGAGCGATTTGCTGCTGGAGTCAGAGGCCATCACCGACCCCATACGCCAGGTGAAGCAGCCCTCGGGGGCGAGCGAGCGGCGCAACGCCAAGGACCGGCGCAGCCGATTCGACCGGCGGGGTACCTCGATGTTCGCGTCGCGCAAGGAATACTTCATGAGCGAGGAAGAAATGGCGGAATGGGAGAAGCAGGAAGAAGAAGAGCGGCGGAAGAAACTGAGCGAGGCGGGGAATAAAGATTTGGGGTCGGGGAAACGATAGCAGGGATCAAGGTTTAGGATGCAGGCGGGAATCCAATAACAAAATGGTGCGATAGAGGACTTCGGCGCCGTTGGCGACGTCTTCGGGAGAAGAATATTCGCGCGGGGAGTGGGAGATGCCGCCGCGGCTGGGCACGAAGATCATGCCGATGGGCGCGAGATGGGCGATCTGCTGCGCGTCGTGGCCGGCGCCGCTGGGCAGGTCCAGCGTGGAGTAACCCGCGGCGCGCGCGGCTGCGCGGATGTCGTTTTGAATGGCGGGGTCGGTGAGCGCGGGCTCGTCGGCCTGCAGCGGGACGCAATCGAGCTTCACGTTTTCTTCCCTAGCGATTTCCGCAAATCGTTTTTCGATGCGCGCCCAGATGCGCAGGACTTTTTCCTTGTCCAAGTCGCGCAGCTCCACGGGAAATTCCACGCGGCCGGGAATGATGTTGCGCGCGCCGGGCTCGACCTTTACGTAGCCGACGGTGCCGACCTGGCGGCCGGGTTCGGCGCGGACTTCTTCACGCACGGCGAGAGCGGCGCGGGCCGCGGCCGCCACAGGGGCCCGCCGGCCCGCCCTCAAGGTCTCCGACTTCCTCAACGCGGAACCGTAGCCTCGAGCGTCTTCATTGAAGCTTTTTCTGTGGATATACTCGCGTGCTTTGAATTCGAAACAAGCCGTATTGGTGGTCTACCTCTTCGAACACATCAAATGGGGCGGTATTGAAATGGGTTCGCTCTCGAACCGTGCCAAAACTGAATGACCGCGGAGAAATCCACGACCACTCATGCTTCCAGCCGTCGGCCTCGCAATATGGTCCGAGGAAGAGACCATCAGGAACGGGATGGCCTTATCAGTGGCCGACTGGCGGAGTTCGAGCATGGTCGGCTTTCTCGATCTAATGCTCGAAGTTGAATCGCTTAATGATCCTTGCTTCTCCCTGCGTTCCCCCGGGATCTACTATTGTTATCTCACTCCCATCTGTCACTACAGCCCTTGCATCTTTTGGTACGCTGGCGACGGCGGCGCTGACGGCTCGTCCTTGCGCGAAAACAGGTGCAGGCGCATCGAACGAGCGCACCGTATTGACCAACAGCAGGAGCGCGATTACCGCCAGCAGGAGCTGAGTTGTTCTTTCCTTCACCATTTCTCTGTACTCCGTTCTGTGTTATAGTGGCGGAAATTGTGCTGCATTACGCGTACAGCGCCGCCGAATTGCTGTAGGCGCTCGTCCCAAAACCATCAGGAACGGGATGACTTTATCGGTGGCGGATTGTTTGAGCTTGAGCGTGCTCACTGTTTCGATGTCGGGCTTCCGTCAGTTTTCGAGTGTTCGGCCAGAGCTTCGCAAAACGGGCGGTTCAGACCTCGTGAGATTGGGCGCCTTTCAGTTGTGCAAGGATTTCCTGGCCCAGCGTATCGATCACGCTCTCGTCGATCCGGACGTCTTTGAAACCGTATACCATGAAGTGCGCGTTCCGCGAGAGCGCTACCTTGGCCATTGCGCGCACGCGGTCCGGACCGGGGTTTAGCACCGGCCCACAGTCCGTATTGTTGATGGTCTGCTTGCCGGCGGTCGTGAGGCGAACGGATTTCGCGTCGAAATCTTCGCAGTGATGCCAGTCCACCAGGTCGAAGCGTCCCGCGCGGGGGTCACCTCTCCCGCCGTCACCGCAAGCTGCGATTCGGCCCTTCCACTCGTCGCCGGCAATCTCCATCCACCTGTGGGCCTTGCCGCCTTCCTGGTCATCCGGCTCCGATACGCCCAACAGGATGACGCGGTTCGGGCCGATTTGCGAACGGACTTCGCGCACGCGCGCCCGATACCAGTCATCATCCTGCGCGCGCTGCGCTTCGCCGTTCCAGTTGACCAGGGAGATGAGGGTGGTAATCCCGCGCTTGCGCATCTCCCGCACGAACCGCGACGCATCCTTCACGCGGGTCTCGGTGGACTTCCCCACCTTCCCCCGGTCGTCGAACCAAGCGACATATTCGATCTCCGTAAAGTTGCAGCCCGCATTGTGGAGCAGAGATGCCAGCTTGGAGGGGTCGATGGTGTGCCAGAGATTCACCACGCCGTAGCCGATGAGCGGCAGCTGACGAAGTTTGGGACTCGCGCCACTTAAGCCCGCAAGCCCGCAAAGCCGGGCAGCAGCGCTCCCCA
>Ga0080064_1000834_pt1 | contig 73172 bp, 62 predicted proteins | sample Subgrocontami54m_FD_69260 | JGI IMG/M metagenome (GOLD analysis project Ga0080064, IMG submission 69260) | Subsurface groundwater microbial communities from S. Glens Falls, New York, USA - GMW46 contaminated, 5.4 m (SPADES assembly) (version 2) ...
GCCCGTAAGGGCGTCAGGAGCGGCTCGGACGCCCTTACGGGCGTCGATCCACCGCGCGCTCACGCGCGCGACTCCAGCGTTGCATCGAAAAGTGGACTACTTATTTCGTTACAGGCCCTAAGCGGGGGCTCATCCGGTCCCAGTGCAGACTTGGACAGACGGGCCTGCGCAAGGGGCCTCTCTGGCAAGACGCAAGGACCGGAACCACACGGAATGGGATGCGGCCGCCGGCGGGAGCCGGCGGCCGCGGTTCAATTCTGGCGGAGAGGCAGGGATTCGAACCCTGGGTACAGGTAATAACCCGCACAACGGCTTAGCAAGCCGCCGCAATCGGCCACTCTGCCACCTCTCCGCGGCTCGTGGTTCGGAATCCAACCAGATTCAACCGAGCCGCGCAAGGAAGGATTGCGGCTATTTCACCTCGACACGCCAGGAGCGCTTCGACGTCAGGCGGCCCTGGGCGTCCAGGAGCACGTACGGCGTCGGGTCCTTCGATGTCGCCTCGACCTCGTAGACCCCCGCGGTGAGCGTCCCCGCGGCAATCTCGCAGTAGTGCGTCGACGTCCCGTCCCGCCCCTTCGTCACCCCGCCCGGGAGGCGCCGCGCCGGCGCCTGCTCGACCCGCGTATTCCCCCCCTGCGCCTCCTCGGTCGCGATGACCTTGCGGATCGTCCACTCTACCTCGAGCGAGTGCGACCTCGGCGCGAGCGTCTTCACCTGGAAGTGCACCGGCGCGTCGGCCTTCACCTGCACCTGCGCGTCCACCGGGTCGGTCAGGTCGATCCCCTTCGCCGCGCGGTAGATCGTGAGCACCATCTGCTCCATGCAGACCACGCAGTATTCCGACGAGGCGTCCCGCATGCGGCAGTCGAGCTGCGGGCGCCAGACGTCGTGCGTCTTCATCCCGCCCCCCTCGAAGACGTCGGCCTCGTCCATCCCACGCGACCGCCAGTTCGGCACGCCGCGCTCGATCCAGTGCCTCCACGGGGCCGCCAGCCTGAGGGCCTCCGGGTCGGACCCGCGCATCAGGTTCGGCGCCAGCACCTGCGCCGGGATGTGCCTCACGCGGACCCACTTCCCGTCGATCTTCTCGAACCCCTCGCGATTCCGCTTCGCCTCGCTCGCGGGGCCGATCGCCGCGCGGCCGACCTTCGTCTCGTACTCGTCCCCCAGCCCCGCCATCGCGTGGCCGATCTCGTGGTGCAGGATCGCGTCCGCCGAGGAGCCCATCGCCAGGACGCCCCCTCCCCCCGTGCCCGTCGTCCCTCCCCCGTTGATCAGCACGATCGCGAGGCCGTCGTCGGGAATCCCGTTGAGCGCGCGGTGCACCGCCCCGTGGTCCACCGTCATCAGGTCGTACTCCGAGGCCGCGCCGAGCGCCGTGTCCTTCTTCGTCGTCCCCGGGAGGATGTCGAAGCCGCGCTCCTTCGACTCCACGCACACCGCGCGCACGTTGAAGTACTTCTCGTACTCCTTGAAGGGCTCCTCGCGGAAGAGCTTTTCGCACATCCGCCGGGCCACCTTCAGGAAGGCGTCCTGCTTCTCGATCGTGTAGCCGTCCCCGAGGATCGTGATGTCGTAGCGATTCTCCGACGGTCCGTTGTCGACGAGCGTCACGACGCCGCGGACGACGCTCGCGAGCCGCTCCTTCGCCTTCTTCCCCTCCGGGGAGTCCGGGAGCCGCTCCGCGAGGGCCTGCCAGAGCCGCTTCGCGCGCGCGAAGTCCCCCTTCCCCTCCGCGGCCTCGGCGAGCGAGGCGACCTTGGCCGCCCTCGAGGTCGCGATGTCCTCGTCGAGGGCCTTCTTTTCCTCCTCGGCGAGCTTCTTCTCCTCTTCACGCTTCGCGACGAGGGCCTTCTTCTCTTCGGGTGTGACGAGGCCACCCTCCGCCTCGACGAACCCGCCCTCGGGGACGGGGATGCCGAGGCGACGCGCGAGGAGCGCGTCCGCCGCGGCAGCGGCCTCCTTCGAGCGGTGCGCGCGCACCAGGAAGTCCATCGCCTCCTCCTCGAGGCGGTGGTTCCAGAGGAAGGCGCCGATCGCGATCCGTTCCGCCCCCTTCAATTCGAGCGCGGGGAGGAAGAGCTCGTAGAGCTGGAGCGGCGAGACTTCGCCCCACTCCCGCTCCACGGCGACGCTCCCCGGCGCGCCGTCCTTCGGGCCGCCCTCCGCGCCGAAGCGCTCCGCGTCGGCCTTCGTCACGTGGGCGCGGATCTGGTCGGTCAGGTCGATCTCGACGGGCTTCCCGGAGGGGTCCCCGAGTCGCGCGATCAGGCGCTGGAACATGGCCTCCTCGGCGGCGAGGTCCTCGAGCGCGGCGGTCAGCTCCTTCGGGACCTTCTCCCCGCAGCGCTTCGCCAGGGCCTCCAGCCGTGCGCGGACGTCGGCGTAGCGGTAGCGGTGCCAGTCGGGCTCGGCGGCGGCGATCTCGTCCTCGACGTCCTCCGCGGTGACCACGGGCGGCGCGGGCGGCTGGGGGTCCGGCTCCGGCGCGGGGGCGACCGGCGCCTCGGGCTCCTCTGGTTCGTCCGGCCCGGCGGCGAGGGCCGCCTCGGCGGCGGCCAGCCCCGCGCGGAGGGCGAGGAGCGCGTCCAGGGCCGCGGCGCCGTCGCACCTCGCGAGGCCGTCCTCGACGAGGAGCCGCGCGGCGTGGGGGCCCTTCGCCTCCTTCACCGCCAGGGCCTCGGCATGGACTCGGGCGACCTCCGCGGCGGCGGCGTCGGCGACCTGCGAGCGGAGCTTCAGCAGTTCGGCGGGGGGCGGGTCGAGGCCGAGCTCATTTTGGAGGGAGCGGCAGAGGTCCATCGCGCGGGCGTGCTCGTTCCTCTCGAGGAGCGGCTTCACGGAGCGCGTGACCGCATCAATCCGCCACCCCGCATCCCCCTGGATCAGGCGTCGGCACCACGCGGCCCGTTCGGCGGCCTTCGACGAGAGCGGCTTGCCGCGGAGCCGTGACTCCTCTGAGAGGTAGAAGTCGAGCATCTCGCCGACGTCCTTGACCTTCCGCTCCTGCTCGAGCCACTCGGCGGGAAAGTCGGCGACGACGATGACCTGTTCCGGCGGCGCGGAGGCCTCCTGGGGAAGGCGAGGCCCGAGGACGAGGCCGATTCCGACCCCGCCCGCCGCGGCCACGAGGACCAGGGCGGCGACGAGGCCGCGCCCTGGCGAGGCCAGCTTGCTGGGTCCGCTGGGCTTCGCGGGGAGAGGTGGCGCGGGCTCCGCGGGCTTCTCGACGGCCGCCGGCTGCTCGGCGAGCGTCTCGGGGAGGGGGGCCGGGCGAGTCTCCTGGACGACCGCTGCCTCGATGGTGACGACGGTGATGCGGGACAGGCCGATGGCGACCACGTCGCCGACGGAGAGGACCACGCGCTCGGCCTTCTTCCCGTTCACCTGGATGCCGTTGCGGCTCCCGAGGTCGGCCACGACCCAGCCGTCGGGGGCGAAGGCGAACTCCAGGTGACGGCGGGAGGACTTCTGGTCGGCGAGGCGGACCTCGCAGGCGGACTCGCGGCCGGCGGCGAAGGGGCCTGCACCGGTCAGGGTCTGCTCGCGGGTCCCGGACTCGTCCTGGATGCGAACGACGAGCCGAGGGGGCGAGGGGATTTGGGGTGTATCCAGGGCAGCAAGCATGGTGCGTCCGTCGAGAGGAGGCTGCAAACGGGACTGGTACGCACCCCTGACCGGAGTGATTGTACGGCCGCGGCGCCCGCAGCGTCAATGGCGCGGTCCTGCGCGAACTGAGCGGCGCTTCTGAAAAACCGGCATGCCGCGCCCCTGCGCGCACGCGTTGCCCGGGCAACGGGCGTTGCCTCCGGAGGGACTCACGTGAGTTCCCTCCCATCCCTCGCGCGGCGAAAGAGCTTAAGCGCGTCCGTCTGGGCGCGCCGGTTGCCGTGACGGAATGGCCGCCTCCGGAAATGCGGGGGGCCTCTCGTCGCGCGGCGGGGCGCTTGCACAAGCATGCAAGCGTGGACAGGGAGGGCAAAGGAGGATCCGCCACACCCGCGGACGCCTGTTCAGCCGGAGGATGCCATGGACAGGAGAATCTCCCTCCTCAAGGCAATGGCGCTCGACGACGGAAGCGTCTTCCGCCCCGAGTGTTGCACCGAGTCCCCCTGCGGGTACGCCTATCCGCGGGCCCAGATGGTGCTGGGGACCCAGCCCGGGGGAGAGATCGCCGCCCTCGAGCACCTCGCGGACCTCGGTTATCTCGATCGCGAGACCGCCGACGTCGTCCACCTCTGCCCCGCCTGCGAACACTACGAGCTGAATTTCCGCGAGGTCTGCCCGACCTGCATGAGCCCCGACCTCACGCACGAAGAGGTCCTCCACCACTACAAGTGCGGCTACGTCGGCCTGGAGACGACCTTCCGCAGCGGCATCCACTACGTCTGCTCCAAGTGCCACGAGCCGCTGCGCCACATCGGGGTCGACTACGAGCGGCCTGCGACGACGAACTTCTGCCGCACCTGCCGCCGCGCCATCCCGGAGACCCGCGTCACCTGCCAGTGCGTCCGGTGCTCGCGCACGTTCCCCGAGGAGGAAGCGATCCGCCGCACCCTCCACACCTTCCGGATCTCCTCCAAGGGCCTCGCGGCCGCCGAAGAGGGCTCGCTGATCGAGTCCGCCCCCGCCGCCATCCTCGACCCCGCTCTCGGGCTCTATACGTGGGAGTTCTTCGCGGAGCGGCTCTCGCAGGAGGTCGACCGCGCCCGCCGGTACGACAACCCCGTGACGCTCTTGATGGTCTCGGTCCGGGACGGGGACGGCTCCCACGAAGGGCCCACGCACACGGCCCTGACGCGCGACGTGATCCGCCTCCTCAAGGAGTCGGTGCGGAATACGGAGCTCCTGGCCTGCTACCGCCGCGGGACGTACGGCGTCATCCTGACGGAGACGCCCGAGGCCGGGGCCAAGGTCGTGGTCTCGCGCATCAACAAGGGGATCGCCGGTCGCTCGCCCGAGGTCCACATCCTGACGGGAGTCGCCGCCTTCGGGGCCGGTGTCCAGAACGCCGAGCACCTTGTCGAGACCGCCCTCTCGCGCATGGAGGGGGTCGAGGCCGCCGCGGGGCCCGCGGCATGACGTGGAGCGACTGCCATGGACAGCGTCGGCTACATGGTGCAGGACCTCCTCGAGGGGATCCGCGAGTCCGTGCGGTACATCCTCTCCCTCGGACCGCGCCAGTTCGTCCGCGCGTTCTGGGCGCTCCTGTTCCTCGAGGTCCCCCGCTACCTGTTCTCCGATCTGTACGTCCTCGTGAAGGCGATGTTGGGCCGCACCAGGGCCCCGCTGGCCCCCCACCTCGATCCGCCGCCGCTCGTTTCCGTCATTCTGCCCGTCCTCGACGAGCGCGACATCGTCGGCGAGACCGTCCGCTCCCTCCGCGAGCAGGGGTACCCCAACCTCGAGATCATCGTCATCGACGACGGGTCCCTCGACGGCACCCAGGAGATCTGCGAGGGGCTCGGAAGACGCGGGTGGATCCGGTTCCTCGGCTTCCCCGACCGCCAGGGGAAGTCCGCCGCGCTTAACTGGGGGCTCCAGCACAGCCGCGGCGAGTACGTGGTCTTCATGGACTCCGACTCCACGCTCGACCGGGGCGCGCTCAGGAACCTCCTTGCGTACTTTGCCGACCCCGAGGTCGGCGCCGTCTCCGGCGACCTCTCGGTCCGCAACCCGCGGATCAACCTCCTGACGAGGCTCCAGACGATGGAGTACCTGACCGCGCTCACGATCGGACGGACGTTTCGCGCGGGCATCGGAATCCTCTCCATCGTGCCGGGCGCCTTCGGGGCGTTCCGTCGCGAGCTGATCGACCGCGTGGGCGGACACGAGCCCGGCCCGGGAAACGACTCGGACCTGACCATCCGCACGCGGAAGCTGGGCTACAAGGTGGCCTTCGCCCCCGACGCGACATGCCTGACGAATTCCCCCGAGTCCTGGAAGGGGTGGCTCAAGCAGCGCCTGCGCTGGGACCGGAACCTGATCCGGAACCGCCTGCGGAAGCACGTCGACGTGTACGCCTTCTGGCAGCGGCACTTCAGCCTCACGAACCTGGTCTCGTTCGTCGACACGATGTTCTTCGCGGTGGTCCTGTCGATCGGGTGGCTCATCTACGCCGCGGACCTTGCGGTCCGACAGCCGCCCCACTGGATCGCGATCGCGTTCGCCAGCTACCTCCTCCACCTGCTGCTCAAGTCGGCCCAGTACGCCATCGCCCTCGCCGTCACGCCGAGGCGGAAGGAGCTGGTCGGGCTCGCCGTGTACCTCCCGCTCTTCAGCCTGTACCGGATCGCGTGCCGTCTCGTCCGCCTCGTCGCGGTGATCCAGGAGATCGTGTTCCGGAAGTCGTACCGTGACCCGTTCGCCCCAGAGAAGGTTCGCAAGGAGATGATCGTGTACTGACGCCCCGCCGCGTGGGGAGGGACTCCCATGGCACGCCGACACGTATGGACGCTTCCGCTCGTCGCCATCATCGGCTGCGCGACGGTGGGCGTGGAGCGAGAGGTCTCCCTCCCCGGCGACGACTCGTTCGAACGGGCCCTCGTCTTCTACGTCCGCGGGGACCTCGCCTCCGCAGGGCTGGAGCTGGAGCGAATCCTCCTGGAGACCCCCGGCGACCGCCGGGCCATGGACCTGCTCCGCGAGGTCCGCGAGGAGAACGGCGGGAGGCGCGACGTCCCGGAGGCCGCGACGGCCGCCCTCCCCTCCCCCGCCGGCCCCGACGCGCTCCTCGCCGAGGCCCTCAGGCGGAACCCCGAGGTCCGCCAGGCGATCTACCGCGTCGTGGAGGCCCGCGCGGAGCTCCGCGAGGCGAATGTCGCGTTCGGCCCCGAGTTCAACCTGCTGACGCGGTTCCACCCCCTCGGCCTGTTCACCTCGCTCGCCCAGTCCCTGATCGAGGGGGCCGTCGCGCGCGGCGCGGCGATGGACCGGGAGGAGGCCGGGTGCCTCACGGCGATCGCCGACTACGCGACGACCCGCGCCGACGTGGCGGACCGGACGCTGACGGCCTGGCTCGACCTCCAGGAGGCCCTCGAGATCGGGGCGGCCCTCGAGGAGGAGCGGAAGGCGTGGGAGGAGCAGGTCCGAGTCGCCGCGACGCTCGTCGACGAGCAGAAGCTTCTGCCGTCGGAGCTGCTCGCGAAGAAGGTCGGACTCGCGCGCGCCGAGCAGCGGATCGCGGAGGCGGTCAGCCGGGCAGCGGAGGCGAAGGCGACGCTCAACACGCTCATGGCCCGGCCCGCGACGGACCCGATTGAGGTCACCAGGGAGGCCGTGCGCGGGGAGCTCCCGGACGACGTCCGCGCGGCGATCGCCCGGGCGATGGCCGGGAGGCCCGAGCGTGCGGGGGCGGAGGCCGAGGTCGAGGGGGCCGAGGCGGAGCGCCGCTTCGTCGCGGCCAAGGAGCCCAAGGTGGAGCTGCGGACGTCGTACGGCTGGTCGAAGGCGCAGCAGGAGGGCGACTTCGGCAGGAACTGGCGGATTGGGGCCCGCACGAGCTTCCCGCTCCTCATCATCCCCCTGCAGGAGGCCCGGGACGCGCGCGAGGCGGCGGTCATCCGGCAGCTCGAGGTGGAGCTGGAGCGGATCGACGCGGAGATCGCGATGGAGGCGGTCTCGGGGTTCGAGGAGGTCGCCCGGGCGCGTGCGGCGGAGCGGACGGCGCTGGGCAACGTGGCCGCGGCCGAGGAGGCCGTCCGCTCGTTCCAGGGGGCGGCGAAGTGGGCCGAGTCGGCCCCGCCCTTCACGCTCCGTGGGATGGAGGGGCAGCTCGCCGAGGCGAAGGCCGACCTCGTCGTGAGGCGGATCGGCGTCGAGCGTGCGTCGCTCCGCCTGCAGAGGGCGATGGGGATCCTGCCCGAGAAGGTGCTCTTCGAGCGACGCGTGGCGATGCCGGCGAGGCCGCGGACGGGCCGGGCGCTCTGGGTCTGGGACCTCCCGCCCGACGGCGACGAGGCGGCGCTGATGGTCGATCTCGCCCGCGCGCGAGGGGTGACGGTCCTCTTCTTCTCCACGCGCGTCGCCGTGCTCTCAGAGAGGCCCGCGGCGTTCCGTGACCTGATCCGCGGCTGCCGCGCGGCGGGGATCGAGGTCCAGGCGCTCGGCGGCGACCCCTCGTGGGCCCGCCCGGACGGCCGCGCGGGGGCGGAGCGGTTCCTCGACGCCGTCTTGACCTACCAGGCGGGGTCGACCGAAGAGGAGCGGTTCACGGCGGTGCACCTGGACGTGGAGCCCCACACGACGGCGGAGTGGCGCGCGGGGGACCGCACGGCGCTGGTCGCGGGGTACCTCGACCTGCTCGCGTGGGCGCGTGGGCGCGCCGCGGAGGGCGGGCTCGCCCTGGCGATCGACGTCCCTGCCGGGTGGGAGGAGATCCCCGCAGACGGCGGGACGCTCCTCTCCTGCGCGGTCGAGGGAACGGACGAGGTGGCGGTGATGGCCTATCGGCGGACCGCGCGGGGCGCGGTGGAGGCCGCGGGGCCCGTGATCGAGGCGGCCGGAGGGAAGCCGGCGTGGATTGGCGTGGACGCCTCTGCCGCGGAGGCGCGGACCGAGGGGGAGTTCGAGCGGTTCCTCAGGGAGGTGGAGGCGAGCGGCGCGGGTGTCGCGATTCACGACCTGCACCGGTACCGGAGGCTGATCCTTGGCGGCGATGGCCGGTGATGGATCCTCGGGAAGCCCGTTGGAGGGTACGACGATGAAGCTCGGAAGAACGTTGGAGGCGCCCCTTGACCTGTCGCACCACGACGCCGGCGAGGAGACCCGCGTCCAGCACAAGAAGTCGCGGTGGGCCTGGATCCTCACGATCCTCGTCGTGGCGGGCGGGGTCGGGGGGTACTGGTACGAGACGAACCGCTGGGTCCTGGCCACGGGGCGCGTGGTCGTCGATCGCGCCGCCGTGGACTCCATCCTGCGCGGTCGGATCGTCGCGATCGACGTGAAGGAAGGGGACCGGGTCCAACCTGGCCAGGTCCTCGTGCGTCTCGAGGACGAGGAGGCCGCGGCGGCCACGCGGCGGACCGAGGCGGGCCTCGAGCAGGCGAAAGAGCGTTCCCGGGCCGCCGTCGAGGCGGGCCTCGACCCGCAGGTGGGGTCCCGGGTCCGCGAGGCGGCGCTGGAGCGCGACCTCGCACTGGAGCGGCAGAACGGTGCGCGGGCGCGCCGCGAGGCGGCCTCGGCCGCGCTCCAGGACGCGGGGGAGGCGCGCGAGCGCATGGAGCGGCTGTACCTCGTGAAGGCGACGACGAGGAACGAGTGGGATGCGGCGCGGGCCGTGGAGCGGACGGCGCGGGCGGCGCTCGGGACGGCGGACGCGGACCTCTCGCAGGCGGCGAAGGAGGTGGAGGGGCGCGAGGCGCTCCTGGAGCTGGCGGAGGCGGGGCTGGAGTACGCCATGCGCAACCACGAGGCGGAGGTCCTGTGCTGCGGCGAGGAGGTCAAGCGCGCGCAGGCGGAGGTGGAGGCCTGCCGCGAGCGACAGTCGCAGATGGAGGTCCGGGCGCCTGCGGCCGGGGTCGTGGCGTGGCTGCCTCGGCGGGTGGGCGAGGTGGTCGACAACGACGACGCGCTGCTCTCGCTGGCGGGCGACGGGCCGGCGTGGGTGGAGGCGTACGTGACCGGCGAGGACTTGGGACGGTTGAAGGACGGGGCGGAGGCCTGGGTGGAGGTGGACGGAGCGGAGGGTTCCCCCTTCCACGCCCGGATTGCCTTCATCCAGCCGACGGCGTGGACGCCTGGGCAGGTGTTGCGCGTAGGGCCCGAGCGTGCGATTTCGGCATCGGAGCTGCCGCTTCAGCCGCACGCGGTCAAGGTCCTGTTCAACGGCGCTCCCCCCGGCGGCCTCCGCCCCGAGTCGGTGGTGCGCGTGAAGATCTCGCGCAGGTGACGCAACGCGCGACGGGGGGGCGGCGGCAGGGCAAGTTTGACATCAAGACATCAGAGCCGCTATGCTTTGATGCATGAGAACGACGCTCACACTCGACGCGGATGTTGCCACGCTGCTCGCGAGAATCCGCAAGGCCAGGAATGAACGGCTGAGGCGCGTCATCAATGAGGCGCTGCGGATCGGACTCCAGCAGATGGCAGGCACGCCGAAGCGAAAGAAGCCCTTCCACCAGAAGTCCGTGGACCTGGGGCGTTGTCGGATCGGCAGCCTCGACAACATCGCGGACGTCCTCGCGGTCGCGGAGGGCGAGACCTTCAGATGATCCTCGTCGACGCGAACCTCCTCCTCTACGCCCACGTCTCGTCCTTGCCTCAGCACGCCGCGAGTCGCGCCTGGCTCGAGAGGGCACTGAATGAGTCCGCTCGGGTCGGCCTGCCCTGGCCCAGCCTGACGGCGTTCGTGCGGATTGCCACGAACCCGCGGGTTTTCGAACGGCCGGAGGGCGTCGGGGAGGCCTGGAGCCAGGTCGAGCGCTGGCTCGACTGTCCGGCCGTCTGGATCCCCGTCCCGACGGAGAGGCATCGAGACGTGCTCGGGTCCCTCCTCCTCGCCGCAGGGGCGGTGGGCAACCTGCTCCCCGACGCTCACCTGGCCGCGCTCGCAGTGGAGCACGGCCTGACCCTCTGTTCCACCGACTCCGATTTTGCCAGGTTCACCGGGCTCCGCTGGGAGAACCCGCTGGCCACGGGCCCGTCGGGAAAGCGCTGAAATCCGAGGGAGACACCATGTCTGACGTGAAGATCACCACGCTGGCCAATGGCCCGCTCATCGTCGAGGGGGCCGTGCAGCTCGTCGACTCCAAAGGACAGCCGATCCCCCTTCCGGGCAAACCGAGGCTGGCCCTCTGCCGCTGCGGCGCGTCGGCCTCGAAGCCGTTCTGCGACGGAAGCCACACCAAGTGCGGATTCAAGACCGAGCCGTAGTCCGGGCCCCCGCTCGGTTGCCCTATCGCGCCGCCATCTCCAGGGGCGCCTCCAGGCGCTCCACGGGGGTCGGGGAGGCGGGACGGATCGACCAGCCGCGCCAGAGGCCCAGGACGAACCAGACGAGCGACGACACGCCGGCGATGAAGAGCGTGTCCCCCACCGCCCGCATCCAGCGCAGCACGACGAACACCGGCTGCTGCAGGAACTCCGCGCTGCGGGCGTACCAGAGGCCGTGCTCGACGCTCGCCCACGCCTGGGAAAGTCCGATCGGGAGGAGGCTCATGACGATCATCAGACCGAGTCCCAGGTTCATTCCCCAGAACGCCATCCGAAGCGCCCCGTCCTTCCACTCCCCCTCCGGACGGAGGCGGCGCAGCACGACCAGACAGAGACCGAGGGAGAGCAGCCCGTACACGCCGAACAGCGCCGCGTGGCCGTGCACGGGCGTCGTGTTCAGACCCTGCACGTAGTAGAGCGCGATCGGCGGGTTGATCAGGAACCCGAAGAGACCCGCTCCGACCACATTCCAGAACGCCACGCCGAGGAAGAAGCGGATCGGCCAGCGGTACTTGTCCATCCACGGCACGCTCCGCCCCAGCCGCCACGTCCCCCAGGCCTCGTACCCGAGGAACGCCAGCGGGACCACCTCGAGCGCGCTGAATGTCGCCCCCACCGCCATCACCGAGACCGGCGTACCCGCGAAGTACAGGTGGTGCAGCGTGCCCGGAATCCCGCCGACCAGGAAGATCGCCGTCGCGAACAGGACCGCGCGTGAGGCGCTCCCGCCCTCCACCAGGCCGAGCTTCAGGAAGAGGAACGCGAGCACGGCCGTCGCAAAGACCTCCATGAACCCCTCGACCCACAGGTGGACCACCCACCAGCGCCAGTACTCCATCACCGAGAGGTGCGTCCGAGCCCCGTAGAGCAGCCCCGCGGCGTAGAAGAGCCCGATCGCCGCCGCCGAGCCCGCGAACATCAGGATGACCTGCCTCGAGGCATCACGACGCACGAGCGCCGGCCACAGCGCGCGGAGCATGAGTCCGAGCCAGAGCACGAGCCCTGCGAAGAGGGCGATCTGGAACACCCGGCCCAGCTCGACGTACTCGTATCCCTGGTGGCCGATCCAGAACGAGGTCCCGAGGCCCAGCTTCTGCTGGATCGCGAACCACTCGCCGGCGAGCGAGCCTCCTACGACGAGCACCAGCGCGCCGAACAGGGCATTCACGCCGAACCGCTGGAACCGCGGCTCGCGGCCCCCTGCCGCCGGCGCCAGGAACAGCCCCGCCGCAAGGAACGCCGTCGCGATCCAGAAGACTGCGAGCTGGATGTGCCACGTCCGCGTCACCGCGTACGGCAGGAACTTCGCGAGCGGGATCCCGAAGACGCCCTGCCCCTCCACCGTGTAGTGCGCCGTCAGCACGCCGAGCATCACCTGCACGACGAAGAGCGCCAGCACGACGACGACGTACTTCGCCACCGCGCGCATCGAGGGGGTCAGCTTCACGCCGTCGAGCGGGTCCTCCGCCGGCGGCGCGGGCGCGGCCTCCTCGTGGCTCGCCCCCTTGTGCCAGGCCAGAAGGCCGATCCCGCCGAGGAGCAGCACGATGCTCGCAATCGACCAGAGGACGTTCGCGCCCGTCGGGCGGTTGCCGATCAGCGGCTCGTGGGGCCAGTTGTTCGTGTACGTGACGGCGGACGCGGGTCGCTCCGTCCCGCAGGCCCAGGAGGTCCAGAAGAAGAACGACGTGATCGCCTCGCGGCGCGACGCGTCCGGCACGGGGTTCTCGTGGATGGCGTACGCCGTCCTGAGCGACTTCAGGGCGGGGTCGTCGCTGAACAATGCCCGGTAGTGCGCCGCGGTCTTCGCGATCGCCTCCGCCCGGGCCGCGCTCACGCGCACCGTGCCCGTCGCCGCGTCGTAGGTGTTCTTCCGCATCTCGCCGCGCACCCGCTCGCGGGCCGCCGCCTGCTCCTCCGGCGGGAGCGCCTCGTAGCGCCCTCCCCGCTCCGGCGCGTAGGCCTCGAGGAGCGCCGTCGCCTCGCGGTGCAGCCAGTCGGCCGACCAGTCGGGGGCCTGGTACGCCCCGTGGCCCCAGATCGAGCCGACCTGCTGGCCGCCCATCGACTGCCAGGACTCCTGGCCGCGCAGGATGTCCTCGCGCGTCAGGAGGACCCGCCCGTCTTCCGCCACCACCCGCTCCGGGATCGGCGGCGCCTGGCGGTAGACCTCCCTGCCGAGGAAGCCGAGCACGCCGAAGGCGCCCACGACGACGAGCGTCAGCGCAATCCAGTACCTGCGATTCGAACGCATGAGCGACCCTCCGACCGATCGATGCTACGCCAGGGCCCTCGGGAACAGGATGTGGTTCTCGAGGTGGATGTGCTCCATGAACTCCACCTCGAGCTGCTCGAGGCCCTTGTAGAGGTTGATCCAGGACGTGCAGGCCTCCGCGGGCGGCACCAGGTCGCCGGTGATGCGGCGGACCTCACGGAGCGCCTCCGCGACCACGCGATGGTCCTGGACCATGACGTGGATCGGCATCTGGGCGAGGTGCCCCTGCCCGGCGCGGATCAGCGGGAAGAGCACCTGCTCCTCCTTCTCCATGTGCGGCTCGACCTCGTCGCGAAGACGCACGAGCACGCTCGCGAGGCCCTTTGGCGCGGTCGCCTTGTCCTTGTGGACGTTTTCCACCTTTCGCGCGAGCGCGATGAGGCGCTCGAACTCCGCGGCGAGCGGCTTGTGGTAGCGCTCGACGAGGTAGTCGGCGAGCTCGGTGAGCGGCCGCTCCTCCCAGCTCGACTCGGGGGAGGCCGGGCCCGGCGCCTGCAGCACCTCCAGGAGGAGGGTCTGGGTGTCGAGTCCGGCCTCCGCGCACGCCTCGGCGAGGGTCTTCCCACCCCCGCAGCAGAAGTCGAGGCGGTGGCGGTGGAGCACGCGCGCGGCGTGCGGCGACTGGGTGACGATGGCAGCCAGGGCGGTGTTGGGGGTCAGCATGCTGTCTCCTCCTGCGAACTCGCCGACACCAAGTGCACCGGTCGTGCCACCCATCTCGTCCTTGCCATACAACGGGTTACGATGCGCGTTGTGGACCCGACAGCACTCCCGCCGTTGTGATTCCTCCAACGCCGTTGTAGAATCCACATCGATGGATGCGCTCGAGTTGCTGACGACGGTGGCGCTGGACTTGACCTCTGCGCTGTCTGCGGAGGACCGGTATCGGAGGCTGCTCGAGGTGGTCCGGCGGGTGCTCCCCTGCGACGCGGCGGCGCTCCTGCGTCTCGACGGCGACGCGCTGCTGCCGGTGGCGACGCACGGGCTCGCCGCGGACACGCTGGGGAGGCGGTTCCGCCTCGCGGAGCACCCGCGTCTCGAGCGGATCTGCGGCTCCCGCGAGCCGGTGCTCTTCCCGCCCGGCTGCGAGCTGCCGGACCCGTACGACGGGCTGGTGGCGGGCGACGCGACGTCGCTCGAGCCGATCCACGCCTGCCTCGGATGCGCGTTGCACGTCGAGGGGGTCCTGATCGGCGCCTTGACGGCCGACGCGCTGACGCCGGGGGCCTTCGACGGAATCGACACGCGGCTCCTCGCGGCGCTGGGTGCGCTCGCGGGGGCGGCGATGCGGACCTCGCGGCTCATCGAGGCGCTGGAGGCGACGGCGGCGCGGCAGGGGCGGATCGCCAGGGACCTGATGCGAGAGGCGCAGCTCGGGCAGGGAGGGCAGCTCCTGGGGGCGGGCGAGGCGATGGAGAGGCTCCGACGCGACATCGCGCTGGTCGGGCCGTCGGACTACACGGTCCTCGTCACGGGCGAGACGGGGGTCGGGAAGGAGCTGGTGGCGCGGGCGATCCACGCCGCGTCGAAGCGGCGCGACGAGCCGCTCCTCCACGTCAACTGCGCGGCGCTGCCGGAGACGCTGGCGGAGAGCGAGCTGTTCGGCCACGCGAAGGGGGCATTCACGGGCGCGACGTCGGACCGTGCGGGGAAGTTCGAGGTCGCGGACGGGGCGACGCTCTTCCTGGACGAGGTGGGCGAGCTGCCTCTCTCGATCCAACCGAAGCTCCTGAGGGCGCTCCAGTCGGGGGAGATCCAGCGTGTGGGGACGGACCGCCCGCTCCGCGTGGACGTCCGCGTGATCGCCGCGACGAACCGAGACCTGGCAGCGGAGGTCGCGGCGGGGAAGTTCCGCCCCGACCTCTTCCACCGGCTGAACGTCTACCCGATCGGCGTCCCTCCGTTGCGCGAGCGGCGCGAGGACGTGGCGGTGCTCGCGGGCTTCTTCTGCGACCTGGGAAGGGCGCGACTCGGCCTCGGGCCGGTGCGGCTTTCCCCGGAGGCGCTGGGCGCGCTCCGCGGCTACGACTGGCCTGGAAACGTGCGAGAGCTGGAGAACGTGCTCTCGCGGGCCGTTCTGAAGGCCGCGGCGGGGGCGACTCGCGGCGGGCCGGTAGTGGTTGCGGCCGGGCACCTGGGACCCGAGTTCTCCGGCGGGCCGGCGCCCGGGCAGGGGGCGTCGACGGCGGCGGAGGCGGTCCCCCGGGGCGCGACGCTCCGCGAGGCGGTGGACGCGTTTCAGCGCGAGTTGATCCGCCGGGCGCTCGCCGAGTCGGGCGGCCGCTGGGCCGCGGCGGCGCGGGCCCTCGGGATGCACCGCAGCAACCTGCACCACCTCGCCGAGCGCCTGGGGCTCAGGGCCGAGGGGAAGGCGTAGGACACGCTGCCGCTTGTCGCCGATGCGCGACGTGCTGAAGGAGCGGAGGGAGAGGGATTCGAACCCCCGTGGGACTTTCGCCCCAAGCGGTTTTCAAGACCGCCGCGGGATCGGCAGCAACTCCATAGAGGGCAAGGCCATCACGCCCGCGCAGGAAGGCGTGGTGTCTTCTGTGGTGTCTTCGGACCCCGCCCTCGACGCCCTGATCGCCGTGTGGCCGACCCTGCCCGAACACGTCCGCCAGACCATCGTCTCCATCGTCAACTCGACCTCGAAGGGAGGGAAGTAGCCGTGGCTGAGAACAACGGGAGAACAGCGAAGCGGCGAGGCCGAGGCCGTCCCTTTCCGAAGGGCGAGAGCGGCAATCCTGGCGGTCGTCCGAAGGCCCTCCGCGAGGTGCTCGACCTCGCCCGCGCCCACACCGTCCGCGCGATCGAGCGGCTCGCGGAGCTGGTGGAGTCGGGAGACGAGGGTATCGCGCTGCGCGCGGCGGACGTTCTCCTCGATCGCGCGTGGGGCAAGCCGCAAGAGGTGGACCTCGCCGACCGCCTCGCGGCACTGGAGGACAAGCTCGGCCTTACGAGGGAGGGAGTATGACGAAGGACCTCCAGCGGCGACTTGAACGACTGGAAGACGCTGCAGGGCGAGTGGACGTGGAAGGCAAGACCCCGCGGTCGGTGTTGGGCTGGCTCCTCCCCTGCGGTGCCGTTCCTCTCACGGTGGACGATGCAACGGTTGGATTGGCGGGGCAGCGGGAGCGCATGGGTTTGGCCGTGACCGCCGAGACGCTCCCCGCTCTTCGCACGATAGCGGAGGAGCTGTTGACGCTCCCCCCGTACACAACTCCGCAGTCGGTCATACTCATCCGCCGCGCGATCGTCGAGGCGCTGCCCGGCTCGCCCGCGAAGGGAGAGCGGCGGCTGGTCCCCGGGAAGGACGGACCCGAGGTGATCGAGATCGTGCGGGAGAAGAACTGGCAAGGCGGAGCCGGGGAGGCGTAGCCGATGCGAGCTGGCGATAGACATGAAGGGAAGCGGCGCGGTCCTGGTCGACGATGGCCGAAGGGCGTGTCGGGGAACCCGGGCGGCCGACCGAAGGTCCTCGAAGAGGTCCGCTCCCTCGCGCGACAGTACACCATCGACGCGGTCAACGCCCTCGTGTCGGCGTTGAAGCGCCCGGGCGAACGGGTCGCCGCGGCGAAGGTGCTCCTGGCGTACGGGTACGGGTCCCCCGTGCAGGCCGTCGAGGTTGCCGCCCCGGCCGATCGGCCCATCTCCTCCGGACCGACGCCCGAGGACGACGAGCTGGTTCGCGAGATGCTGTCCTGGCGTCTCGACGCCCTGGCGTATCGTACGAGCCGTGACGGGAACGGCAACGGCGCGGCGCGCCCGTAGGCCCCACGTTCGCCTCTGGCGCGACGTCGACGGGAAACCCGGCCCATCAGTCCAAGGAGCGGGAGATCGTCATTCCTGGGGCAACGTCGAGGCTCGACGTCTTCGCGCGCGCGGAGTGGACTCATCACCCGTGCCAGCGTAACCCCTGCGTAACCGCGTGCACGCGTCGGTAACGCTTAGCACGGCATGGCACAGAATGACAGGAACTGTCACCCGCTCGCACCCCGTCGCAAGTCATTCCCTGTCAATGAGACGGACGTTCCCTTGACAGAGTCTCACGCGATAGCAGACACTTGCACGCTTAGCATGCGGCTTGCAGGTAGTGTCTCCCGTACTCACAAAGGGAGACGGGAGCATGAAGAAGACGATGAAGCAGGCGGCGACCTCGATGAAGGCCATCGGCTACGCCCGCGTGTCCACTCTGGAACAGGTCAACGAAGGCGTGAGCCTCGACGCCCAGGTCGCACGCATGCAGGCGTACGCCACCCTGCGCGGGCTGGATCTGGTCGAGGTCGTCCGCGAGGAAGGCGTGAGCGGCGGGACCCCGTTCGCGTCCAGGCCGCAGGGTGCCCGAGTCCTCGAAGCTGTCCACGCCAGGACCGTGAACGCCGTCATCGTCGTGAAGCTGGACCGGGGATTCCGCGACGCGGCCGACTGCCTCACCGTGACCGCCGACTGGGACGCGCGCAACGTGAGCCTGCACATCTGCGACATGGGCGGAAGCGCGATCGACACCGCGAGCGCCAGCGGGCGGTTCATGCTCACCGTGCTGGCCGGCGCGGCCGAGATGGAGAAGAACCTCATCGGCGAACGGACAAGCGCGGCGCTGCAACATCTGGCAGGCCAGGGCGTGAAGCTGGGCGGACCCGCCCTCGGATGGACCCGCACCGAGGACGTCGACGCCGACGGCCGCCGAGTCGTCACGACCGTGGCCGAGGAAGCCGACACCGTCCAGCGAATACTGGCGCTCCGCGCGGAAGGTCGCACCCTGCGCTCGATCGGTGCCGCCCTGGAAACGGAGGGCCGAAAAACCAAGAAGGGCGGTCGCTGGCAGGCCGAGACCATCCGCCTCATTCTGGCTAGGACCGCGTAGGAAGGAGGACATCATGTCCATCCAGGACCGCCTCGTGAACTACAGCGTCCGCGTTGCCCGCGAGGACGTGGCCCGCGTCGAGGCCGTTGCCGCGAAGCTCGGCGGCATCTTCTCGGCGTCCGCGATCGCCCGCGCCTCCCTCCTCCTCGGGCTCGCGCGCATCGAAGCCGAAGGCGTCCGCGCCGTCGAGGACCTCGCCGCGAAGCCCGCGGCGAAGGGGAAGCGGAAGGCATAGAGGCTTGCCCTTCCGCTTGCCGCGCCAGCACTGCGGACGTATGCTGCCGACATAGACGAGTAGAGGGGGCGTAGTACGGACAAGGGCAAGACCATCGGCTGCGGAGTCTTCTTCCTCGTGATCGGGGGCGGGGTATGGATGATCCCCGGGTTCTTCGATCTGTTGTCGGGGCAAGTGTTCGGGCTGCGGTTCGGGCCTTTGCTCGGGCTCTACGGCCTGCTCATGTTCGCGCTCGGACTCATTCTCACCGTTGCCGGATACTGCCTGCGGGACAACGCGAGCGGAGAGACCGGAAGATCGCGCTTCACTCTACGCGGGAAGCTGAACTCGCAGAAGGTCAACCCACAGCGGCAGCCCCTCGGTAGTTCTTGGCTTGTCGGTATCTTGCTCCTCGCTGTCTTCGTGTTCTTCCTCACGCGCGCGCACGATCCTGCTCCAGGCAGGCCGGAGACATCCGCACCCATGCCGCAACCAGTGGTAGCGACGACCAACACTCCCGAACTCTCGGCGCCGAAGCCCGAACCACAGGTCCCTCAACCGGAACCAGTCCCCTTTCCGGAGGAGGTTGCACGCCAGGAGGCGGAGCAGCAGCGAGTCGAAGCCGAGCGAAAGAGGGAAGCGGAGGCTCTCCGGCTGCTCAACGAGGCGCGGAGCTGGCAGGCAAATGGACGAATAGATACTGCGAGGACGAAATACGAAGAGTTGATCGAGCGATACGAGGGGACGAAGGCTGCGACCGAGGCAAAGCCGCTCCTCGATGCCATGATGGGAAAGTAGAGAGGACGGGCACGTGACGATCAAATTCAACTGCCCGAGGTGCGGACAGAGAATTGGCGTCCCCGACGATGCCGCCGGAACGGCTGGGAACTGCCCGCGGTGCGGGGCGGAGGCGACGGTCCCTCCGTCGCCCAGCATGACGGCCCCCCTCATTCGCCCCCCCTCGCGCACACCCACAGAGTACGGGTTCAAGTCGAAACAGGACGCGCGCCCGCAGTCGCGACGCCACCACCCGCGCCGTCTGCCACCATCCTCAAGCGGAACTGTCTGGGGGCTCATCGTGCTTGCGGCGCTGGGCCTCGGAGTGGTGGTCTACTTGGCCCACGACGGAGAGACTCCTCCGGTGCGAGGTGCCGCCTCCCCGCCCCCTCCCGCGAACCGCACGGAGACAGTCGGAGAACCGACCTACAACGGGAAGTCCGTCTCCGAGTGGGCCGATGCCTTCTGCGATCCAAAGACGAGTTCGGACGCGGTGGTCGCTCTGGTGAGGATTGGGCCTCAGGCGCTTCCTTCGGTCCTGGAGAAACTGCGGGGACACGGTGCAGACTCCGCGCTCCGCGCTTCGGTGTATTCGCTGATTCGGACGATGCAGATCTACGGGGCGGACGTCGCCCCGGTTCTCGAAGCCGCGCGGAAGAGCGACGATCCGGACACTCGCTCGATGGCCGAGAGGGCACTGGAGCCCATGTCGGAGGAGGAGCGGGCGGCTGTGCCCATCGCACTGCAAACGAAGACCCCGCCATACCAGGATGCCGTCGTCCTAGATGCGTGCCCCTATGATTGGAATTGCGGAGGTGGCACTTGTTTTGAACTCTGGCGGCGGTGGGGGGAGGTAGTCGTGGGCGCCTTCGCTCTACGGTCGGAACTTCAGGTGCTACATGGAGTGATGCACATTCCGGACGACGTACCGGACGCGACAACAGCTGGATGTTCACTCGGGGGGTGGTGCTCATGTCTTCGCCGCCCGTTGCCGGAAATGCCTGCCGATTGGCAGAGCCGTTGTAGGGCCATCGTGCTCCTCCCAGAAGACTACCTCGCGAAGCGACAAGGCTATGAGGGCGCGATACGCGCCGCGAACCTAGCCCACGAGAGATGGCTGATCGAGATGAAGGCGACAGGCCAGACACCGAGCAGGGAGAGGTAGCGCTCTCTCTCCACAGTTCGGCACACCCGTGGCACCGTCAGTCATGCGCGCCAAGGGCCCGACACGGAGGTAGACCATGCCCGACGCCCGATTGGACATGACGCCGAGGTCATACCCCCCATCGAAGGGCGAGGTCCTCTCCCAGGCCGACTATCTCCGCAAGTCCTTCCCGGTCCCGCTTCCGACTGAGGCCCTCGTCTCTCTAGCCGTGACGGCCTGGAACGCCATGACGCGCTTTCGCCTGAGGAAGGATGGCCCTCCTGACGGTCGCGCACGGGTCCGCGAGACCATCGAACGCATCGCCGGGAAGAACACGGCCGGTTCACGCTCCCTCCCCTATGAGGTTCTGGCGAGCCTCGTTGTCTACTGCCTTCAACAAGCCGGCGACGCCCCTACCGACCCCCTGACGGGTCACAGGCTCTTGGAGCGCTATCTGCCCCACGTCGGGACCTGGATGGCGTCATTGCTTCAGCATCGGGCCGTCGACATCAACGAGACCCGTACCGCTGGCCCGCCCTACTCGGGACACTACGAGGCGCTCTACGATCTCGTGTGTGGTATCGAGGACTGCGAGGACCTGCCCGAGAAGATCCGCAGACACGCGAAGCGCGCCGTCGCCGGCTGGGCGGCGCCACTGCTCGGAGTTACGCCCGATGCCGTTCTCCGCGGAATGCGCCGCCCCCGAAAGCGGACGTAATTCCCCCCCAGCCGAATAGCGTCCGCGTCCGCGATCCACCGTCGCGGTACGTCGTCGCGCAGGGTACTACTCGGGTGTCGGGCACGTCGCCCGGGGGCGCGGGCCACATCGGCCGCGCCCCGGCGACACCCCCGACGCCTGAGGCCCGATGCCGATGCCCGACACGACACACCCCGCACCGCTCCCCGACCCCATCCCCATCCCGATCGTCCTGATCGTCCCCGCCGGCCGATACGTCTGGTCGCGTCGGCGCGGCGTCGTCCACGTCCGCGCGTGCGTCCACGTGGACAGGATCGCCCCGCGGAATGCTGCCGCGGCCGACAAGATCACGGCGTGCGCGGACGGGCGCCCGTGCATGATATGTCAGCCCGCTGAGGCCGCGGCGTACGGCTACCGCCGGGGGGGTGCGCGGTGACGATCGACCCCACCTGGGCGGCACCCCCTCCCCCGACTGACACGCCGGCGGTGCCGATCCTGGTACCTGTCCTGCGCTGCCAGAAGATCCAGGCATGGCCCGGAAAGCCAAACGGCAAAGGACTCGCGAACTACACATCGATCAGCGACGCACTGACGCGGAGCTACCGGACGGACGCGCATCTCGCCGCGTACTCAGCGCCGTCGATCCTGCGACGGCTGGACTCTGGCGCCATCGACGCGGACGTCCGCGCGCGACGCGACCTCGACGAGGCCGCGAAGGCGAGGATCGAGGAGATGCTCCCGCGGCTGCTCCCGGACGGCGTGCCGATGGTCCTCGGGATCTGGGACGTGGACGCCGCGATGAGCCATGCCGCGACAGGCGGCTCGGGCGACGTGTCCGCGCCGGACGACTGGTGGATCGGCGAGCTGCCCAAGATCGAGGCGCTGCGCACCGCGCACCCCGGGGTTTACTGCTATAGGACTCGCGGCGGGTATCGCCTCCTCGCGCGTCTCGCACCTCCGATCGCGCTCCGCTCGCGCGCCGACGCGGAGAAGTGGTCCGCGGAGTATCTGACCTCGTGCGCCTACCTGCGTCGGGCATGCGGGATCGTCGCGGATCCGAGCTGCGCCGACTGGACGAGGCTCTACAGACTGCCGCACGCCACCCGCGACGAGGGAGGCCGTCCCGAGATGCGCGAGGCGATCGGCGACCCGCACGCGATTGCGACGTGGGCGCCCGAGCTGACGGACGCCGATCGCGAGGCAGGAAAGGCGCTCGCCTACCGCAAGCCGAAAAAGCCGAAGCGGACCAAGCCGCGCACCGCGGAGAGCTGTACAGACGGACGTGGCGTCCTCTACTTCGCCCTGAGTACGCGAGGGTGGATCGGCGGCGAAGTGGAACCCGGGAAGTGGCTAGCGCGATGCCCGAACGAGGCCGCGCACACCAAAAGCGCGCCGCTCGACGGCTCGACGGTGCTGTACGCGCCCGGCGACGGCGAGACGCTGGGACTGCTCTATTGTTCGCACGCCCATTGCCAGGGGCGGACCGTGCGCGATGCGCTCGCGGCATTCTCGCGGATCGAGCTGGACGAGGCGAGGCGAGCGGCGGGGGTCGCGCAGCCCCACGCGGAGACGCCGCCCCCGGATGCCGACGAGGCGCCCGCGGAACTCCCTCCGCCGTGGACCCGTCCCCCCGACGGGAAGACGATTCTCTGTCCGGGGCCGCACGTCGTCGGGATGGCCGATGGACCCGGGGGTCCCGTGCCGATCATCGAGGAGGTGGGCGCCGACGACTTCGCGCGCGCGGTCCTCGCCGCGATTCCCGCTGACGCGCTCTACCGGTGGGACTGCGTGGTCGGACGGATCATCGGCGAGCCTGGGGAGCGGAGGTTCGCGCGGCTGAGTGAGCACGAGCTGCGGACCGTGGTAGACGAGGCGTGCCGAATTGTCCACGTCACGACCGACGAGGACGGGACCCACGAGAAGTTCATCGCCTGCTCTCGCGATCTGGCGGCGCTCGTGCTGGCCGCCGCGGGCTCGTCGTCGCGCGTGCGCTCACTGACGATGCTCGCCCGGAATCCCGTTTACCAACCTGGGTTCACGCTGGCCGTCCCCGGCTGGAACGAGAGCGGCATCTTCTACGATGAGCCCGCCGACCTCGTGGATCTGACGCCGCGCGCGGAGGGTGCCCTCGCCGTCCTCGACGACCTCTCTATCGACTTCCCATTCGCGGATCGAGCCTCGCGAGAGAACGTGTACGGCGCGATGCTGACGCTCGTGATCCGCCCCGCCATCCCTGGTCCCGTCCCGATCCATCTCGTCATGGCCGCGATGGAGCGCACGGGCAAGGGACTGTGCATCGACACGATGATCGGCTGCCCGATCCTGGGCCGCGGCGTGACCGTCGCGCAGATTGGCTCCTGCGAAGAGGAACGGGAGAAGAGGATCACGACGCTCATCATCCAGGGAGCAACCTGCATCCACCTGGACAATCTGCCGATCGGGGAAGTGCTGGATAGCGCGTCGCTCGCCTCGCTCGCAACGGCATACCCAACGTGGTCCGGCCGGATGCTCGGCGTCTCGCGAATGCCCGAATTGCCGAACCGCATGATCGTTTTCATGTCCGCGAACAACCCGAAGGCATCCGGCGAAATCGTGAAGCGTACGGTCCCGATCATCTTGCGACCGCTCGACGCGCACCCGGAGGACCGGTCCGGTTTCGTCCATCCCGATGCGACCGCGTACGCACTCGCGCAGCGCCGCACTGTCCTGGAAGCGCTCCTCGGGATGATCCAGTCCTGGAATGCTGCGGGCTGCCCTCCGCCTCCCGCCGATCGCCGAATGGGCCGATACGAGGCGTGGGTCGCGGCCGTCGGAGGCGTCCTCGCGTACGCCGGCTGCCAGGAGTGGCTAGGGAACTACAAGGCGTGGGTCCGCTGCGCCGACGAGGCGACGGCCGACGCGGAAACGCTCGTCGCGGCGTGGGCGAAGCGACACGGCGAGAAGGAGATCACGGCGAGGCAGGTTCTCGACCTCGTGGAGGCGACGGAGACCTACCCCGCCGTCACGTCCAGGCCCGAGGCTGGGCGGCTCGTGTCGCTGGCGAGGCGCGTGCTGACGCCGCTGACGGATCGGCCCGTCGGCGGCTCGATCGTGCAGCGCGTCGGGTCGGGAAGCTCGTCGCGTTACCGGCTCGCCCCTGCGGTCCCCGCTCCCTCGACGGGGGTTCCGGGGGAAACGGGGGTTCCCTGTCAGACACTAACGCATGACGCGCGCGCAAGAGAACATGACTCTCAGGACCCTGAGAACACAGGAACACGATCCAGATCCTACAGTAGCGACCGGGTAGATACCCCCGCAATCCCCGGAACCCCCGCCAACCAAGGCATCCCGAGCTGCGAGAGGAGCTGACCATGCCGCACCCGAACCCGTCGCGTCCGCCGTCCGCCGCCCGCGCCGCCCGCGCGCGCCGCGCCCGGACTCGCGAGGAGCTGGCGCGCGAAGGGCAGGCGCGCGACCGCCTGCACGCCGCCCTCGACGCCCTGGGCGGGAGATCTCCGAGCGATGCCGACGTCTATGAGATGCTCACCCTGTCGCGCGTGGCGTTCTCGGAGCGGAGCTGCGCGGGAAGGTTCCTCGCGGCGCTGGCGCGGCTGCCGCTCGTGGCGGCGATCTTCGCGCGCGAGGAAGCGGAGTTCAAGTAGGCCAAGGGCCGCACGTTGGCCCGCATTCGGAGATGGAAAGATGAGCGTGGTAGACCTGGGCGGTGACGAGGCCGCGGCCGGCCGCCGTCTCTTCGAGGCGCTTCACGGGCGACCGCCCGAGTACGAAGGCGGCGGGCTGGCCCTCTGGTACGAAGCGCAGGGGGAGAGGGCGCAGCGGACGGAGGATGCGGAGGTGGACGCGCGCATCGCCGTGGAGGCCGCGGAGGAGGCCCTCGAAAAGTTGCGCGCAGCCCGTGAGACGGAGCGCCGTGGGATGCACGACGCGGTGATGTAGGTAGACCAAGGGACGCACACCCTGCAAAGACGTGCGGCCCGCAGTGAGGTGATGAACGATGGACAAGGTACAAACCGACGGCGAGGCCGTCAACCTGGGCGCGGTCGTCGATCCGACCCGCACTGTACGGCTACCTGACCGACCGTGGATCCTGCGCTGCCCGGGCGCGCCCGACCCGCTCGCCATCCCGTGCGCGGTCGTCGGCGTCGAGGCGCGCGCCCTCTGTCCCGTGTTCTCGACGCGGGACGCGGGCGTGGAGTTCGTGGACGCAACGAAGTGCTCGTGCCGCCCGCTGCCCGAGGGTACCTACGTGGTGCGCCTCACGCGCGCGCAGGCGCGCCGCATGTACGTGCGGGCGAAGGGGTGCGGCATCGTCTGCATCCTCGACGTGGACCCGCTGCCCGCGCGCACGACCTGGAACTGACGGAGGCGTAGTCATGGCCGCATGGAAGAACCTCGAACGCGCGACGGCCGCCGCACTCGGAGGCCGTCGCCACGTCCGCAAGAGCTACTCCGAAGAGGCCGTCGACGTGGACCTCCCGCCCGACTCGCCCTTCGGCGCAATCGAATGCAAGCTCCGTAAGACGTTGCCGAAGCTCGTGACCGATGCGCTCGCGCAAGCGCGCCGCGACGCCACGAACGGACGTCCCGCCCTCGCTGTCCTCAAAGAGAAGTTCTCGAAGGGCGCCATCGCGTGCATGGCGCTCGAAGACCTCTTGAAGTTCATCAACCCGAACCCTGTTCAGGAGACACCGACCATGCCGAAGACCGAGACGAACCCGCCGGCGACCGCGCAGGAGGCCCCCACGCGCACGAACGCCGCACCGCCTGGCCCGCCGCTCCTCCTCGACGCCGCGGGCGTCGCGGCGAGGCTCGGGTGCAGCAAGGCGACCGTCTGGCGGCTGCGCGACTCGGGCAAGCTCCCCCAGCCCGTCAAGGTGGGCTCCCTGACGAGGTGGAGGACCGCCGACGTCGAGGCATGGGTCAACGCGGGTTGCCCCGGGCTGGACATCGTGAAGGTCAGTCAGTAGCATCCCTTCGACGGAGGAACCGATGCGGCTCTACCGCGCCAAGCGCTTGGACGCCAGGACAGGGCGGCGTGTGGAATACGGCGCGTGGCGCGCTGTGTTCCGCGACGCGAGCGGCCGACTCTATCGGCGCTCCACGGGCGTACGCGATGTGACGCTCGCCGCCATCAAGGCCGCCGACATCGCGCGGCACGTCGAGCGGGTCAAGGCCGGTCTCGAAACCGAACAGGAGTCCTCGCGCCTCACGTTCCGCGAGGCCGTCCCGCTCTACCTCGGATACGCGAAGGTGAGGAAGAAGGCGTCCACCCTCGCCGGCGACGTGAAACGCCTCCGCATCCTCTGCGCCGCGCCTTGGGCAGGGCTCCCCCTCTCCCGGGTCACGCCCGCTGATCTCACGCGCTGGGCGACCGCACGCACGCAGGAAGGAACCTCGGGCGCGACCGTCAACCGGGACCTCGCCCTCGCGTCCGCCCTCTGGAAGTGGGCCGTCACGATCGGACACGCGAGCGTCAACCCCGTCAAGCGCGTCGAGCGCTTCAAGGAGTCCGGGGGGCGAGAGGTGTACTTGACCGCCGAGGAGTCCCGCGCGCTCCTCGACCTCGTCGCCCCGGCCCTTCGCCCGATCCTCGTGTGCGCCCTGTCTACGGGAATGCGCCGGGGGGAACTCCTCGCCCTCGAATGGCGTGACGTGGACCGCGCCCGTCGGGAGATCCACGTCCGCCCCGAGAACGAGAAGACGGGGCGCGGGCGCGTCGTCCCCATGACCGAGGATCTCGCCGCCGAACTCTCCGCGCTCCGCGCGTCCCTGAAGGTCCTGACGCTCGACGGGACGGGGCGCGTGTTCACGCTCAACGGCGCAGCCCCGCTCTCCGAGACGGAGCTGCGCAGGATGTTCGGTTCCGCCGTCGCGCGCTGCACGACCGTTCCGCTCGACAAGCGCGAGCGGCTCCGCTTCCACGACGTCCGCCATACGGCCGCCTCCCTCATGGTCGCGGCGGGCGTCCCCCTCTTCGACGTGGCGAAGATCCTCGGGCATTCGACCCTCGCGGTCACCATGAGATACGCGCACTTCGCGCCGGAGGCCGGGCGGGCGGCCATCGACAAGCTCGGGGGCAAGCTCGCCATCGGCGACGAGGCGGGGCAGACCAGGGCGACGGGGACCGCGGGAGTGGTGTCTCCTGTGGTGTCTTCCGTGGTGCCTTCTGGCGCGAATCCGGGCGAAGGCGTGGTGTCGCGTGAGGCGCGGGCGACGGTCATCGGGGAGCGGGCCGTCGCCCAGAACACGAATGCGAGCGCTCCCTTGCGAACGGCTGCAAACGAGAGTGAGCGGAGGGAGAGGGATTCGAACCCCCGTGGGACTTTCGCCCCAAGCGGTTTTCAAGACCGCCGCCATCGGCCGCTCGGCCATCCCTCCTTGGGGTGAGTCGAACCCCGCGCCGGGCGCGGCGTTCAGAACTTCCACATGAGGGAGGCGAATGGCTCGCTTGAGCCGCTGCCCCCCTCGAAGAGGTCGTCCTCGGGCTGGTTGTTCAGCAACTCGCGCCGCAGGCCGACCTCGAAGTGCAGGCCCCCGCCGACGCGGATGTTCACCTGCTTCACGCTCTCCTCGACGTGGCGATCCAGGAGCGTCGGCTCGCCGCTCAGCGACTGGCGCGAGAAGCCCCACGAGACGCGCTTCGTCAGATCGACGTCCTTCCCCCACTCGACCACCATGTCGGGGAGGGCCGCGAGGAGGTTGCGGTCCATCCAGCGACTCACGGGCTCACCGGCGTCAAAGACGGCGGGCATCACCATCGTCTGGCCGATCACGACCCCCTCGGGGCGACGTCCCTGGCTCTCCTGGTACTTCGTGACGAGCGTGCGGATGTCGTCGAGGTTGAGCGGCCCACCCAAGAACCGGTCGTACTTGTTCCACTGCGCACGAGAGTAGTCGTTGCTCTGCCCCGGCGTATCCGGAACCAGCGCTGCGACCATGTCCAGCCTCTCTGCACCCAGGTCTCTCTCCTTGTCCAGGACCTCCGAGGGGTCCTTCGGCGTGCCGGTGACGATGCACATCCACAAGAGCCCACGCTCGGCCTCGACGCGCTGATCGAGGCTGGCATCCACGACGAGCGGGTCGGTGGCCTCGGCGCGAGGCGGCGAGGGGGTGTCCTCGGCGCGGAAGAGCTGCTGCCACCAGCCATCCTCGGCGAGGCCGAGGGAGCAGAGGAACAGAACGATGAGGTAGGCGGTCCGCATCGTCATTCCCACGAACGTGACGCCCCCCCCGCGACGCCCTCCCGGGCGTCACTCCGGGGGCCCCTACGGTTGGTTGGTCCGGGCCTCCTCCAGGACTTTCTCCTCGACCCAGATCGGCGCCGTCATCTGGATCGCCAGGACGATCGCGTCACTCGGGCGGCTGTCGATCTCGTGCTCGCGCCCGTTCACCTTCACCATGAGCTTCGCGTAGAACGTCCCATTCTTCAGGTCGTGGACGACGACCCGGTCGAGCGCCCCGCCGAGCCCCCGGATCACGTTCTCGATGAGGTCGTGGGTGAGCGGCCGGGGCGTCCGCTGCCCCTGGATCTTCCGGTGGATCGCCATCACCTCGTAGCTGCCGATGACGATCGGGAAGGCGCGCTCGCCGTCCGCCTCTTTCAAGACGATGACCTGCTCGTCCTGCGTGTCCTGGATCATCACGCGAACGAGTTCCATCTTGACCATCGGCCACTCCAGACGCCTTCTTGATGGAATGATACGTTCGGCCCGGAGTGGCGTCAACCCGCGACTCGCCCCTACTCGCGGAGCTGCTGCGCGAGGTAGTTCTGCAGCCCGAGGCTCTCGATCAACCCCAGCTCCGTCTCCAGCGCGTCGACGTGCTCCTCCTCGTCCTTCAGGATCGTCGTGAACATGTCGGCGGTGGAGTTGTCGCCGGCCTTCCGGGCCACCGCGATCGACTCGTTGTACGACTCCACGGCCCCCAGCTCGAGCGCGAGGTCGTTCTGGAGCTGAGTCCTCACGTCGGTCCCGATGTTCATCTTCGGCAGGTCGCGCAGGTTCGGCATCCCCTCGAGAAAGAGGATCCGCTCGATGATGTCCTCGGCGTGCTTCATCTCGCCGATCGACTGCTTCTTCGTGGCCGCGGCGAGCCGCTTGTATCCCCAGTTCTCGCACATCTCCGCGTGCAGGATGTACTGGTTGAGAGCTCCCAGCTCCTCCTTCAGGGCCTTGTTGAGCTGGGCCAGGACCTCGGGCTTCCCCTTCATCGAACCTTCCTCCTTCTGACGAACCCGTGATCCTACCCGCGCCGCGAGTCCCCCGTCAACGAACCGCGCGGAGCCCCCTCCACGCAGTCGAGCCCGGTCCACGCCGATCCGTACGACATCAGGTTCCTCGCAAGGCCCAGGGCCTGCAGCGGCCAGACGTCCTTGTAGAAGCGATAGTCGAGGTACAGCTTCCCCGCGAACCCTGCCCCCGTCGTGTAGTCCTCGGTCCACTCCCCGTCGAGCGACTGCACTCGGAGGAGGTACTCCACGCCGCGGCGAATCGCCGGCGTCACGCGCGTCGCGACGGCGAGGAGCCCCATGAGCCCCCACGCGCTCTGCGAGGCCGTGCTCCGCCCGAGCGCGACGTACTTCCCCTCCGTGTCGGAGGCGCACGACTCGCCCCAGCCGCCGTCGTCGTTCTGGGTGGACTCCAGCCACGCCACGCCGCGGCGGACCATCGGGTCCTCGGGGTCGATGCGGACCGCCCCCAGCCCGAGGAGCGCAGCCCACGATCCATAGAGATAGGCGATCCCCCACCTCCCGAACCACGAGCCGTCCTTTTCCTGCTGCTTTCGGAGGCTCAGGACCGCCGCGTCCACCTCCCGCCGGCCGACTCGCCACCCGCGGAGGCCCAGGTACTCGAGCATCCGCCCTGTCATGTCCGCCGTGCTCGGGTCGGTCATCGCGCGGACCATGTCGTTGAACGGGATCCGCTCCAGCCACCAGCTCCGGCAGTTCCGATCGAAGGAGGACCACCCGCCGTCGTCGTTCTGCATCGCGATCGCCCACTGCTCCCCGAGCGCGCAGGCGCCCAGCGTCATCGCGTCCCCGCGCCCCGCGGTCGGCAGGATCGCCCTCACGGCCGCGATCGTGTCATCCACGTCCGGGAAGAGCGCGTTCCCCTCCTGGAATCCCCAGGTCCCCACCGGCCCGTCGGGGCAGCAGACCTTCCAGTCCCCCTCTCGGAAGCTCTGGCGATCCAGAAGCCACCGGGCCGCCGAGCGGAGCGCCTCGTGCCCCCGCGGGAGGCCCGTCTCCCTGAGGCAGTACGAGACGATCGCCGTGGACCAGATTGCGGAGTTGCACGGCTGGACGAAGTACTCGCCGCCGCGGTCCCACACGAGCGAGCGGAGCCCCCCGTACGCGCGCGCGACCTCGGGCGAGTCGGCGGCGTAACCGAGACCGCGCATCGCGAGGATGCCGAAGATCGTCGAGAGGATGTAGTTCCCCCACGTCCCGTCCGGTTCCTGATGGGAGAGGAGGTACTCCTTTGCCGCGAGGAGCGCGCGCGTCCGGAACACGTTCGGAGACAGCAGGCGGCGCGCCTTGTCGACGTACTTCCCCACGCGCGACAGGGCCTCCATCGCGAGGGCCGAGGCCTTCCACGGAGCCCGGCGGGACCCGCCGTCCAGCTCGCGGGCCAGGTCGACGCGGAGGCCGGCGTGCTGGTACCTCAGCTCGCCGAGCGTCATGATCGACACGAGGTGCAAGCGCGTGAAGCTGACGATGCTGTAGAGGTTGAAGGGCGAGTTCCGGGGAAGGAGGAGCACCTCGATCGGCAGAAGGGGCACGGCGTCCCACCGGATCTGTCCCGTCGCCGCCAGCGTTACCCGAGTCAGGCTCGAGATGCGCGCGAGCCCGCCGTGCTCCTGGATGAACTCCCGGGCGCGCACGAGCGCCGGCGACTTCGGTCCGAGGCCTCGCAGTCGCAGCGCATAGTAGGCCTCCACCGTCGCGCTCAGGTGCCCGCCGTGCCCCGGATAGAGCGGCCAGCCGCCGTTCGGAAGCTGGTGCGCCAGGACCCGCTCCGCGATCTTCCTCTCCGCGGAGGGACGGAGGATGTTGAACAGGCGGTGCGCGAGGAGGAGGTGGGCGTCGGGGAGGACGCTGGAGCCCTCGAGCGGGTAACGCCAGGCGCCGCCCGGCTCCTGGCGGGCGAGGAGGGCCCGACGCGCGAGGCGGATCCCACGCTCCACGGCGGCGGGGGAACCCCGCTCCATGGGGATCGGCTTCGTGTCCGCAGTCGAGATCGCGCGCGGCCCGGGCGCGGGTGATTGCACGTTGTTCTCCGGAAGCGGGTGGGGGGCACCCGGGCAAGTTGGTGCGAAAAATACCAGTCTCCGCGCCTCCGGTCAACCGAACCGCGCGTTTGGAACGAAGGGGCCGGATGTGATACCCTTCGCCCTCGATGTTCGCGCAGCTCCTCCCCGCGGTCGCTTCGTGGGTCGCACGGCGATCGGCCCGGGTCATCGTGATCTCCTTTCTGGCGGCCGCCGCCTGCGGGGCGTGGGCGTGGACCGGCCTCCGCCTCGACTTCGACCGGGAGGCCCTGGTCAACAGCGACCTCGAGGCCGCCCGCCGCCTCTCCGAGTTCCGTCGCGACTTCGACGGCCAGGACCAGCTCCTCGTCGTCGTCGCAGGGGAGACGGACGACCGTCCGCAGATGATGCGGTTCGCCGACGCGCTCGCGACGGAGCTGCGCGGCCGGCCCGACCTGTTTCGCGCGGTTCACGAGCGAGTCGATCCAGACGACCTGGGCGACCTTGCGCTCCTCTATCTTCCACTGGGCGACCTCGAGAAGCTCTCGGTGGAGGTCGAGGAGGAGCGGCACGTCCTGGCGTCGATCCAGGGCGGAGCGGGCCTGGCAGGCTGGCTCAAGGGGGTCCGCGAGCGCGTGGAGGCGAACGCCTCGACCTCCTCGACGGAGTCGCTCGACGTCCTTCACGGGGTCCTGCGCGAGTGCGCGAAGGCGGCCTCGACGGGGACCGGGCCGGACGAGGCCGCGCTGCCCACGAGCACGGGCGACGACGGATACGCCTTCGTTGCCGGCGGGCGCCTCCTGCTCGTCTCGATCGAGCCCGTCACGCACGCCGACCAGATGGTCCCCGTCGAGGCGCCGCTCGGCTTCGTCCGAGAGGCCGTGGTCCGACTCCTGCCCCGCTACCCGGGCCTCGGCGCGGGCGTGACGGGCAGGCCGGCGATCCAGGCGGATGAGATGTCCACCTCGACGCGGGACATGATCGTCGCAAACGTCGCGTCGATCCTCCTCGTGGCGCTCCTGTTCATCGCAACGTTCCGGTCCGTCGGACGGCCGCTCCTCGCCGTCGTGACGCTCGTCGCGGCGATCGTCGTCACGTTCGGCTTCGCCACGGCGGTCCTGGGCCGGCTGAACCTCCTGTCCTCGATCTTCGCCGTGGTCCTCGTCTCCGAGGGGATCAACTACGGCGTGCACGTGCTCGCCCACTACCAGGCGGCGCTCGCAGACGGCTTCGCGGCGGCCCAGGCAATCCGCGACACGTTTCGTCGAGCGGGAGGAGGGCTCCTCCTCGGCGGCCTGACGACCGCGTGCGCGTTCGGGAGCCCCGCCTTCGCCGACTTCCAGGGGCTTGCCGAGCTGGGGGTCGTCGCGGGAGTCGGGATCCTGATCTGCCTCCTCGCCATGTTCACGCTCTTCCCCGCCCTCCTCGCCGCCGTGGACGGGCGCCGCCCCGCCTCCTCGCCCGCCCCGCACACCGAGCCGGGCCCGCCCGCGGTCCCCTACCGTCGCAGGCCTCGTGTCGCTTGGCCGGTTTTCGCCGCGTTCACCGTCCTCGCCCTGGCCGCCGCGCTCTACGGACGGGGCGTGGGCTTCGACTACAACCTCCTGAGGCTCCAGTCCCCCCGCTCCGAGTCGGTCCGTTGGGAGCGCGAGCTGATCCGGAGGGAGAATCGGTCCAGCTTCTGCGCCTCGATCGTCGCGGACCGCGCTCGGCTCGAAGAGCTTCGGGAACGGTATCGCGCCCTTCCCGAAGAGGTGCTCTGCACCGAGGCCCTCTTCCCGGAGGACGAGGACGAGAAGCGCACGATTCTCGCGTCCATCGGTCAGGCCCTCGAGGGCGTCGAGGTCCCGCCGTCGCGGGGCCTCTCCATCCCCGAGGTGAAGCGCGAGGCCTCCCGCCTTCGTCAGTCGCTCAGGTCGTACGTCGCCCGCGACGCGCGGGCCGAGCAGGCGCTGACCCCGGCGGTCGAGGAGCTGACCCGCCTCGTCGCGACGATCGAGGCGGGTCCCCGGGAGCGTGTCGAGTCGGGGCTCGCGGCGTTCGAGGCGGCCTTGCTCGCGCATCTGAGGGACGGCCTCGCGACCCTGCGACGTTGCGCCCGCCCCGGGGAGGTCCGCCCGGGGGCCCTGCCGCCCGCCATCGAGCGCCGCTTCGTCGGAAAGGACGGCCGCCTGGCCCTGCTCGTCTACCCCAGGAAGGACGTGTGGGAGATGTCGGGGATGGAGGCGTTCGCGCGCGCCGTGCGCTCGGTCGACGCGGAGGCCGTCGGCGCGCCGCTCCTCATGATCGAGAGCCACACGCTGTTCGTCCGGTCCTTCCGCCAGATCGTCCTCTTCAGCTCGGGGGCGATTCTCTTCTTCCTCCTGATTGGCACGCGCTCGTTCGTCCGCGCGGTCGTCGCCGCGAGCCCCCTCGCCGTCGGGATGGCGCTCCTCCTCGCCCTCATGCGCGTGCTCGACTTGAAGTTCGACTTCGCCAATTTCTTCGCCGTCCCGATCCTGATCGGCTCGGCGGTCGACAACGGCGTGCACCTGGTCCACGCCTACGCCACGGGTGAGGACGAGCGGGGGATCCGCGAGACGTACCGCGGGATTCTCGTCAGCACCTTGACGACGATGCTCGGGTTCGGGACGCTGGTGCTGGCCGAGCACGCCGGCCTCGCGCGTCTGGGGCTCGTGCTCGCGCTGGGGTCGGCCGTCCTGCTCGTGACGTTCCTGGTCTTCGTCCCCGCGTTCCTCGCCATCCTCCCCGCGCGCGTGAGGACGCCCGGACTGGCCCTCCCGAAGGGGCTCGCATGAGGCGAATCGCGTTTCTGACGTGCTTGTCGCTCGCGCTGTGGGCGGGAGACGAGCCACCCGCCGAGACGTTCCTGATCCTCAAGACGGGAGAGCCGGGGGCGGAGCCAGAGAAGGCCGGACCGTTCCTCGCGGAGTGGGCGACCTATCTCTCGCCGCAGGCGGGCGCGCCACAGGAGGGCCTCATCACCTCCGACCCCGCACGCGCCATCGATCTGGCGAAGGAGCATCACCCCGCGTGGGGCATCGTGACGCCGGCGTTCTTCCTCGAGCACGAGAAGGACCTCGCCCTGCGTCCCCTCCTCGAGACGAGGCGCGGCGGCCATGCGACCGAGCGGTACACCGTCGTCGTGAAGAAGGGCACGACGTGGAGCGGCGGCGAGGTCGCAACGCAGCTCGTCGCGGAGGCCTCCTACCTCGAGCAGGTCGCCTTCGCCGGCAAGAAGGTCCGCCTCCGCGCGGCGAAGAACCTCGCCGACGCGGTCTATGCGATGGTCGAGGGGGAGGCGACAGCCGCCGCGGCCGTGCTGCTCGACCGCGCCTCTCGCGCGTTCTTCGGGGAGGACGAGCTGACGTGGCCGAAGATCGAGGTCGCCTGGGAGTCGGAAGAACTCCCCCCCGACCTCGTCGTCGGCTTCGGCGAGGCCCTCTCCCGGGAGTCCGAGGCGAGCCTCCGCGAGGCCCTCGTCGGGATGCTCGGCGACGAAGAGGGGAAGAAGATCTGCCGGAACCTCCAGACGGAGGGCTTCGGAGCGATCGACGTCGCGCGCTGGGAGCGCGCCCGCGCGGCGTACGCCGGGGTTCCGCGTTGACGCCCCCTCCGGGCAGCGTTAGAATGCGCCCGCGTTCTCCTACCCTGAGGTACCATGGCCACACCGGCCGAGATCGGGTTCGCCAAGGCAGCCATCCGGGCGAACCTCCTCACCAAGGAGGAGGCCGAGAACTGCCTTAGGGCGCAGAAGGGGCTCGCGGAGAAAGGGACGCCGAAGTCGCTCCCCGAGGTCATGGTGGAGCACGGACTCCTCTCCCCCGCGCAGGTGAAGGGGCTCATCGCCGCGATGAAGTCGGCGACGCCGCCGAAGACGGCCGGCCCCGCGACCCCGGCCCCCGGCGCGAAGCCCGCCAATCCGGCCGATCCGATCCCCGGCTACCAGATTGTCGGGAAGCTCGGCGCGGGCGGCATGGCGACCGTCTTCAAGGCCGTCGACAAGAAGAACGGCGACCGCGAGGTCGCGCTCAAGATCCTCTATCCGCACCACGCGAAGAACGAGCTCTTCCTCAAGCGGTTCCTCCGCGAGTCGGAGCTGCTCACGCAGTTCGACCACCCGAACATCGTGAAGGGGCACGCGCACGGGTCCGCTGGGCCGCTCCACTGGCTCGTGATGGAACTCCTCGCGGGGAAGAGCGTGCAGTCGCTCCTGGATGAGCGCGGAAGGCTGAAGGAGTCCGAGGCACTCGAGATCATCGTGCAGATCGCCAAGGCCCTCGAGTACATGGAGGACCAGGGAATCGTGCACCGGGACATCAAGCCGGACAACATCATCATGCAGGACGGCGGGGCGATCAAGCTGATCGACCTGGGGTTCGCGAAGACGATCGGCGAGAGCGAGACGGAGCAGGACGTGACCTGCGGCACGCCGCAATACATGTCCCCCGAGCAGGCCCAGGGGCGCGCGGAGCTCGACGTCCGCAGCGACATCTACTCCCTCGGCGCGACGCTCTACCATCTCGTCCTCGGCGAGGTCCCCTTCGGCGGCAGCGACAACATGGAAATCATGGCGCAGCAGGTCCTGGCGGAGCTGAAGTCGTCGAAGGTCAAGGGCGGGGCCATCTCCAAGCACATGCACTTCTTCATCGAGAAGATGATGGCGAAGGAGGTCGAGATCCGCTACCAGACCCCCCGCGAGGCGATCGACGACATCGAGAGCCAGATGGAGGGCCTGAGGACGCTCGAGTACAACCCGGAGGACGAGTCCTCCTCGGCCATGGACGCGCTGACGGGCGGGAAGCAGGGGCAACCGCAGCGGCCGGGAAGCAAGTCGACGGAGCGCAGGATGCGCCCCCAGGGCGGGATCCCGGGACGGCGGAAGGATGAGGGGCCGCCGCCTGGCCTCGGACGACTGAGGCGCAAGTAGGACCCCGCCCAGGGAACGGAGCCGCGAATGTCGGGACCAAAAGGCATGGAAGCGAAGGTCGAGACGGCGACCGAGAGGCATCTCTTCGTCTCGAACGTCGAGCCGTTCTGGCACAACGTGGAACGGCGCGCGAAGGACCTCGGCTTTTTCGGCGCCTGGAAGGAGCGGCGGCGGATGAAGCGGCTCGTCGCCGAGGTCTCCCGGCTCCTCGCCCTGCAGGACGTCCCGGCAGGCGCATGGGACCAGAAGAAGGGCGAGGTCGTCTGCAGCTTCAAGATCGACCGGCAGGGGGTCCTCCACGACCTGCGCGAATTCGCGGCGAAGCTCGAGGACAAGAGCTACGTCTCGATCATCGAAGGGAACCAGAAGTCGAGCTTCCCCCACCTCATGCAGAGCAAGGAACGGTTCGCCTACTACATCCCGGTGGAGTTCCCCGATCCGCTTTGGGTCTCGCTCGACCCGAACACCGACCCGATCCCCGTCGGCAGCTCCGTGAAGCTCGAGTCGGAGCTGGAGAGCCTGAACGAGCACCTGCGCGTCGAGGAGACGTTCAAACTGAAGAAGATGGTCGACTTCTTCGCGGCGAGCGACAAGGAGATCGCGAAGTTCGAGTCGACGGCCGACATGCAGGGCGGGAACTTCTGGGTGAAGTTCGGCTACGTCCTGATCCGCAAGCTCGCGCACAAGAGCGTCGAGCACTCGCTGCCGATCGTCTTCGGGGGGTAGGGCGCACCCCGGCTGTGGACTACTTCCTCGACGGGAACGGGACGTCGACTTCCTTGGGCACGGGGAAGCGCCCCTCCCCCGCCGCCAGGCGCTCGACGAACGCCCTCAGCAGCGAGGCGACCTTCGCCATCTTCAGACCGCTCACCTGGTCCACCGTGTCTTTCGCCGTGTGGTACTCCCCGAAGCGGCTGGAGGTGAGCATGAGCGCCGGGACCCCCGCCTCGTGGAAGGCGAAGTGGTCGCTCCCGTGCGGCCAGGCGAATTCGATGTTCTCCGCGAGCGTGAAGCCGACCGAGGCGTTCGCGTCCCGCGCAACCTGGGCGAGCTCGGGGTTCCGGACCACGCCGAGCAGCGTCAGCTCCCCCTCCTCCCCCCTACCCGCCATGTCGAGGTTCACCATCGCCGCGACATCCTTGAGCGGCACGGACGGATCGGCCGCGAAGGCCCGCGATCCCTGGAGCCCAAGCTCCTCGCCCCCGAACGCGACGAAGTAGACGGTCCGTCGCGGCTTCGACGCCGCAAGGGCCTCCGCGATGCCGAGGAGCACCGCCGTGCCGCTCGCGTTGTCGCACGCGCCGGGGAAGACGGTCTGGCCGATCGGGTCGAAGTGGTCGTAGTGGGCGCCGACGACGATCGCCTCGTCGACCTGGCCGGGGACCCGCGCGACCACGTTGGCCGAGGGGAGCCGCTCCACGCGGAAGTCGACCGCGACGCCCAGTCGCTCGCGGAGCTCCCTGGAGCGGGGCGCGAGGTCGGCGTCGATGCCCGCCTGCGCCTCCGCGAGGTCGATGGCGCCGCGAGGGAGGACGCGCTCGATCCACGACCGCCGCGCCACGACGCACGGGATCTTCAGCTCCGCGCGCAGCCTCGCGTAGCGCGCCTGCCTGCCCGCTGCCCAGGTCCACTCGTCGAGGTGCATCGCCTTCCCCATGTCGCTGTCGATCCGCTCCCGGTCCTTCGGGGGGACGACCCCGGGCCAGGCCGTCGCGTCCGACTCGAGCGGCTCCTCGTCACCGTGCTTCGGATCGGGGACGATCACGAGCGCGGCGGCGCCGTGGCGCCAGGCGTTCGCCGCCTTCTCGGCCTCCGTGCCGTGCTTCGACACCTTCTTCCCCTCGAACGCCTCGCCGTCCTGGTCCTCGCGCGGCTCGTGCGAGAGAGCGAGGACGACCTTGCCGCGGACGTCGACGCCGGCGTAGTCGTCGTATTTCCACTCGGGGGCCGTGATGCCGTACCCGACGAACACGACGCGCGCGCGCACGTCGCCCGGCGCGGAGAAGCAGAGGGGGAGCCACTCCTTCCGGAGCAGCGCAGGCTCGGGGGCGCCGTAGGCGGGGACGTAGGAGAGGCCCCCGTCGGGCTGGAGCCAGCGGACCTCGACGTCGAACGGGACGAGGAAGCTCTCGCGGCCGGGCGCGGGCTGGAGTCCCGCCTTCCCAAAGCGCGCGGCGATCCATCGCGCGACGTCGTAGCCGCCCGACCGGGGGCCGCGGCCGCCCTTGATGGTCCACCCGTGCGCGCCGTGCGGGTCCACCGTGCCCGGCGGCGCGACGTTCGAGAGCGTCTTCACGGTGTCGAGGAGCGCCTCCGCCGACGTCGGGTCGGCGTCCTCGGCGAAGAGCACGCCTGCGCAGAGCGCGAGGACAAAGAACAGTCGTCGCATGTCCACCTCAGTCATTTCGTCCCGCATGGTACGGCGCGAGGGCCTCGCTCCCCGAGGTCTCGAGGGTCGGTCTCCCCTGGCGCAGGATCGTCGTCCTCCAGGTCAGCCCACCGACCACGCTCACGAAGATCCAGGCGCGGACGCGGTCCCCCCTGCGGACGGGGCACGCGGGGTAGATCGGCACCGCGGTTCGGTAGAAGCTCGTGGTCCGCCCCGAGTCGAAAAGCACGCCCGGCGCCATCTCCAGGCGGAACCAGGTGAGGATCGAGGAGAGGCGCCCGGGGCGGGAGATGGCGAAGGTGGTCTCGCACTCCACGGGCAGGTCCGTTCGCGGGCCTCCTCCGAACGGGAACCGGAACAGCCGCCGCGGCGGGCCCAGGCGCACACCCTCGCAGTCCTTGCGATAGATGCAGCGGTTGCGGAACGAGGTCCGAGCCGGGGTGAAGTCGAAGCCGTAGACATTTGACCAGAAGCGGTCGTCCCGCTCGGCCTTCGCATCCGCGACCGGCGCGGCCATGCCGAGGAGGGCGTTCGGGATCCGTCGGCCGCCGCGGCGCAAAAGACGGGGAGCGACGTCGCGCATGAGGTCGAGGATGTGCTCGCCCGTCCCGAGGCCGGGGCTCACGGTCTCGGTGACGAGCACATCGGCCTTCCGCGGGAGGCGGACGTCGGCGGCGTCGGCGCGGATCACCTCGATCCGGTCGGCGAGCCTGTTCGCGCGGACGATGTCGCGCGCGAGGAGGGCGATCGGGTCGCGCTCGATGGCATAGACCTTCGAGGCGCCCGCACGCGCGGCCATGAGCGAGAGGATCCCGGTGCCCGCCCCGACGTCGACGACCACGTCGCCGGGGCGCACCGTGCGGCGGATGGCCCGCTCGTACGTGCGGCAGCGGTAGTCGTCTTGCAGCAGGAACAGGTGGTCGAGCGCCTCCATCCTACTTGGGCGGCTCCAAGTCGAGGGGCGAACGGCCGAGCGGGAAGTCGCCGCGGTCGGAGGACTTTCCATCGGGGCCAAAGACGTACCAAGCGTTCCATCCATAGTAGAAGAGGTAGCGCTGCGAGCGTGTCGCCGAATCCGTCGACAGCCCGAAGAAGACGGTCATCACCTGCGACGGGTCCAACGGGCTCGGCAGCGAGACGAGGAGCGCGCCCGCGGCGTCCTCGCACTTCTTGCCGCCGACCTCGTAGGCATCGGCCTGGATCGACACCCCCTCAGGCAGCGTCGCCTTTGCGAGGAGCTTGTCGAGCAGGGCGTTCACGCCCGGCCGCCCGAGGACCACCAGCGAGGCATCCCGGAGCTTGTCAGGGTCCACGGAGTCGTCCACGACCTCCCAGCCCCCCTCCTTCGAGATTTTCTCCACGAGACCCGCGTACGCCTCGCACTCCGCCTTGTCGCCGCCCGTCGGCCTCACGACCACGCGCCGCTTCCCCGCGAGCGTGCGGTTCAGGCACGGGTTCAGCTCCACGGGGTCCATCCGCCGGAGCACGTGGTGGTCGGGGTCGACGACGACGCGACGGATCGATCCGTCCAGGTGGAGCCCCGAGGTGGCCGTGCCCCCGTCCATCACCACCTCCTCTGTTTCCACCGTTTCGCCCTCGAACCGGATGGGGACGACGCATGGAAGCGGGTTCTCCATCGACAACTCGACCTGAACACCGCCCCCCTCGACGGACACCTTCGCCGTGATCGTCGGGATCCCCTTCGTCGTCCGCCACGCGTCGATCCACGGCTGCACGTCGACCCCCGACGCCTCCTGGAACGCCGCGCCGAAGTCGCTCCACTTCGCCGCACGGCCGCGGAGCCCCGTCGAGACCGCCTTGAGCGCCTTCCAGAACGCCTCGTCCCCGATCCGGCGGCGAATCGTGTGGAAGAGGAACGCCGCCTTGTCGTAGCCGACCTCGTTGTCCGCCTCCGTCTCCTTCGACATGAACTCGGCGAGCGGGAAGTCCTCCTCGGGCGAGACGAGGATCGTGAACCTCTCGCTGAGGCGCCTGCGAGCCAGCCTCGCGGCCTCCTCGCCCTCGGTCGCCTCGGTCCAGTAGTAGTTCGTGCAGTAGCTCGTGAGCCCCTCGCACCAATTCCCCTCGCTCTCATCGACGAAGACGCCGTTCCCCCACCAGTTGTGGACGATCTCGTGCCCCAGCCCGACGGCGCCCGTGTACCGCTGGGCCATCTTGACGACCTCGCGGCCGAGGAGCGTGTAGCTGGGCATCCCGTACCCCGTGGAGAACCAGTTCTCCACGACCGAGAACTGCTGGTAGGGATACGGCCCGAGGAGCTTCGAGTAGAACGCGAGGAACTTCTTCGAGGCGTCGATGTAGAGCTGCGCGAAGTCCTTCTCCTCCTCGAAGAGGTAGGTGCTGATCCGGACCCCGTCGGCCTCCGCGTCGGTGACGACGTACTTGCCGGCGACGACGTCGAGGGCGTTCGCCGGGACCGGGTCCTCCCAGCGGACGGTCGCGGCGTGCTCGCCCTCGGACTCCTGGACGCGGTTCCCCTGCGCGACGAGGCGCCAGCCCACGGGCAGGTGGGCCTCGATGGAGTACTTCGCCATCGGGGCGATGACGGGATACCACGCCGTCCCGCCGTGGAGGTAGATCCCCTCGGGCCCGATGGTGCCGCCCGTGCGGCCGCCGGCGACGTGGCGCAGCCCGGTCTCCTCCTGGGGCGGGTCGTAGATCTCCCCGCGGTAGCGGACCTCGACGACGTCCGGCGGGAGCTCCATCTGCTTCGGGAAGGTCACCTCCCACTCGGTCCAGCCGTTCGCCCCGGGGCCGACCTTCTTCACGGAGAACCCGTGGGAGGCCTCCCCCTTCTCCTCGCAGACGAGCGCGGGATGGAGGAGGAACGTCAGCCGCAGCGTGTCCTTCGGGAAGGGGAGCACGGCAACGCAGTCGATCGCGTGGGTGTCGGGGTCGAAGCTGGCGCGCAGCTCGACGGACGGCGTGTCGGCGAAGACGATCGCGGAGACGAGGAGAGCGAGAACGATGCGCACGGGGGCCTCCCGGGGGTATGGATGAGGCGCGGCATCGTAGCGCGACATGGCCATCCTGGCAACGTCCGGGGGTCCGTTCCTGTTGCGAACGGTCCCATGCGCGAATAGAATGCGAAGCGCGGAGGATGACGGCTCTGGAGGCGCGCATGGCGGGCGAGGACGACGTCCTGCTCGGGAGGCTAGCCCTCTCGGCCGGGCTTCTGTCTCGCGAGCGGCTGGACGAGTGCATGCAGAACCTCGCCGCCAGCCCCGACCGGGCGCTCGCCGAGATCCTCCTGGAGAAGCACTACCTCTCGGAAAAGCAGATCTCCCTGCTCCGCGAGATCCAGGGGGAGGCGGCGAACGCACAGGCCGCGCCGGTCCCTCCTCCGGTCGCTCCTCCGTCCCCGCCGACGCCTCCGCCCATGCAGGCCGTCCCGGCGACCGTCGTACCCGCCCGCAAGCCCAACCTCTTCGGGAAGCTCGTCCTGGCCAAGGGCTGGGCGACCGCGGCCCAGGTCGACGCGTGCCTGGCGGAGCTGGAGACCCTCGAGCGCCGGGGCGTCCAGAAGCAGCTCGGCGAGATCATGGTCGAGAAGGGGATCTTGAACACGGGGCAGGTGCAGGAGCTCCTCTCCGAGCAGGACCGGACGATTGTCCGCTGCGACGGCTGCGGCGCGCGGTACAACGCCGCGGGCGTCGACCCCTCGCGCGACCTCAAGTGCCCGAAGTGCGGAGCGACGCTGGTCAACCCCAAGCGCCTCACCCACCCTGGGGTCGAGGCGATGCTCTACAAGGACGGCACGGCGAGCGACGCGCTCCTCGGCAAGGCAATCGGCGGATGCAAGATCCTCCAGCGCCTCGGCCGCGGAGGCATGGCGACCGTCTACAAGGGGAAGCACCTCGGCCTGAACAAGTTCATGGCCGTCAAGATCCTCCCCCCGACGAGCGCCCGCACCAAGACGATGCTCGAACGCTTCATCAAGGAGGCCCGCGCCGCCGCGAAGATCGAGCACCCGAACATCGTCCAGGTCTACGACGTCGACTGCCAGCAGGGATACAACTTCATCCTGATGCAGTTCGTGGAGGGGGAGTCGGTCCAGGACGTCCTCGCGCGCGACGGGAAGTTCGACGAGCGCATGGCGACGCAGATCATCCGCGAGTGCGCGAAGGGGCTCGACGCGGCGCACAAGGTCGGCCTCGTCCACCGCGACATCAAGCCCGACAACATCATGATCACGACGAACGAGGGCGTGAAGCTTGCCGACTTCGGCCTCGCGCAGGAGGTCCAGGCGAGCGGGAAGACCGGGACGGCGGTCGTCGCGGGGACGCCGTACTACATGTCCCCCGAGCAGTGGGACGGGAGGAACGTCGACGCGCGGAGCGACCTTTACTCCCTCGGGATTACGTACTACCTCATGGTCACGGGCAAGCGCCCCTTCGACGGCGCCTCGCCGATCGAGCTGATGAAGGCCCACCTCACCGGCAGGCCCTCCTCCCCGAAGAAGATCGTGAACACCCTCTCCGACGGAGTCTGCTCGATCATCGGCAAGCTCATGGCCAAGGACCCGAAGGGCCGATACCAGTCCGCCGAGGAGCTGCTGAGGGAATTCGACCGGGTGTCGTCTGGCCTCGAGCCGCTCGCGATGAAGGCCATGACGGGGAAGACGGTCGAGTGCCCGTTCTGCTCCTCGCTCAACGTGCAGGCCGCGAAGAAGTGCAGCGTCTGCGGCGAGTATCTCTTCGAGCAGAAGATCGAGGTTCTCCTCCTCGACGACGAGGTCCTCTGCCCGAAGTGCAAGTCGGTCCAGCGCAAGGGATCGGACACCTGCGGCGAGTGCGGCGCGCTGTTCTGCAGGCGCTGCAAGGTGAAGCTCGCGGTCAAGCAGGGGTACTGCGCCGCGTGCGCCGACTTCCGCACCCGGGTCATCAAGCCGCAGGGGTAGGTCACTTCCCCTGGAACGGCTCCTGGTCGCCGAGCGGCCAGAGGATGGTCCCCTCGTCGTCCTGCCCCGTCGTCCCCCCGCCGTTGTCGAGGCCGAGGGCCCCCAGGCTGTAGACGCGCGCGGACTCCCCGTCGACCCGGTAGGCGAACGCCCCTCCGGTGAACGGGTCGAGGGGGAGCTCGGGGAGGAAGGCGGGGACGAGCTGATCGAGCTTCTCGGGATACGCACCGTGGGCGAGGCGGTAGCGCGCGAGGGCGACGGCGAGGCGGGCCCCGTCCTGCTTCGCGAGGTGCTTGGTCCACGAGCGGCGGGCCGACGCAAGCGAAGGCATCATCATGCGGCTGAGCATGTACCACTGCGGCACGCCCTGGACATCCTGCTCCAGCTTCGACTCTGCGGCCCGGGACTCCCAGTAGGGCTGCTTGGCGAGCACCGAATACTTCGACATGGTCCGCACGAAGTACGTCATGTCCTTGTACAGGACCCAGCCACAGACCGAGTAGAGCCAGCCCACACCCTGGGCCCGCCCCAGTGTTCCCGCCACGCTGTTCCACCCCTCCCGGCGGACCTTGTCCATCGTATCCACCCCGAAGCACTGCTCGCCGCGGATCGCGCGCGCGAAGTGGCTGTCGTCGCGCCCCCTCTCCAGCGTCTCCGCGAGGGAGGCGAGCGCCTCGGCGTCCGGCAAGGGCTCCTGGAGCGTCCGTCGCAACGTGTCCGCGGCCACCCCGTGCATGGAGATGCGCACGAGCAGGGAGATGAGGATGGGCTCCTCGCGCGTCGCGTCGCTCAGGGCGTAGAGGTCCTGGACCGCGCGCATGGCCTCGGCCTGCTTCCCCTCCGCGAGGAGGAGCCTTGCCTCGAGTCGCATGAGCTTCGCCGACTTGCGGAGTCCTGAGAGGTGCGACAGGACCATGGAGAGTCCGTCGGCATAGGTGAGGTCGAAGCGGCAGTCCGGCAGCCGCGCGGCCTCCTGGAGGCGATCGAGCGCGCCGCGGTTCTTCTCGACATGAGCGCGGAGGACCTCGAGGCCCGCACGCTCCTTCTCGAGGTCGACCTTCCAGCTCTGGAACGCCTCGAGCGTCGACTCCTCGACCCCCACGGGCGTCACGACCTGGGGGAATGCGAGCATGTAGACCTTCGCGGCGTTCTCCGCGTCGGGGATGCGAGGCGGTGCGAGCTCGGAGAGCGACCTCGGCATCCCGTTCTTCCGCGCGTTCTCCAGGTCGCGGCGGAACTCCTCGCGCGCGAGGAAGCTGACCATGAGATTGACGGCGATCGGGATGAGGGCGAAGCAGAGCCCGATCATGCAGCCGTAGCGGAGCAGCCGCTTGGGCTTCTTCCCGGGGAGGACGGCCCCGCCCTTCCCGAGCTTCTTGGTGTCTTCGGCCATGTCGGGAACTTACTCCCCGCGCCTCACCCACGCAAGCGCCGCGTACGTACTCGTACTCGTGCTCGTACTCGTGCTCGACGCCGCTATGCGATCAGCATCGCATCGCCATAGCTGAAAAACCGGTACCGTAGGGAGACCGCCTCTCGATACGCTTCCAGCACCCGCTCGCGACCCCCGAATGCGCAGGCGAGGAGGAGCGGCGTCCCTTCGGGCAGGTGAAAATTCGTGAGGAGCACGTCCACCGCGCGGAACTCGAATCCAGGCGTGATGAACAGGTCCGTCTCCCCCTCGCTCGCGCCCGTCCGCGCGACGGTCTCGAGCGTGCGGCAGACCGTCGTCCCCACCGCGATCACGCGGCGCCGCTCGCCGCGAGCGAGCTCGATCTCCCGCGCAGTCTCCTCGGGGACGCGAAATCGCTCCGCGGACATGCGGTGGTCCTCCACCCGCTCCGCCTTCACGGGGAGGAAGGTCCCGACGCCGACGTGGAGCGTGATCGACGCGACGCGCACGCCGCGAGCGGCCAGGGCCTCGAGGACCGCGGGCGTGAAGTGGAGCCCCGCCGTCGGGGCGGCGATGGCGCCCGCCTCGGCGGCGTAGACGGTCTGGTAGCGGTCGAGGTCCTCGCGCGCCTGGGGGTCGGCCCCCGCGGGTCGACGGATGTACGGCGGAAGCGGCGCGCGGCCGAGAGCCTCGAGCCGCGCCCACGGCGTCTCGTCGCCCAGTCGGATGCGCCACGTCCCCGCCTGCCGCGAGAGGACCTCGATCTCCCACTGGGTCGCCTGCCCCTCGGCGTCCTCGACGAGGAGGCGCTCCCCGTCCCGCGCGTCCGCGCCCGTCGCGAGCGCCTCCCAGACCCCGCGGTCGGCCTCGCCGACGAGGAGGATGCGGAGGCGGCCGCCGGTGCGCCTGCGCGCGACGACGCGCGCGGGGATGACCTTGGTGTCGTTGCGGACGAGGAGGTCGCCGGGGCGCAGGAGCGACGGGAGATCCGTGAAGACGCGGTGCTCGCGCGCGCCGGTGGCCCGATCGAGGACGAGGAGGCGGGAGGCGTCGCGGCGGTCTGCGGGCCGTTGCGCGATCAGTTCCTGAGGAAGCTCGAAGTGAAAATCGGCGACCTGCATCGTTCGCCCGATTGTACCAGACGCGGCGTCGCCCGTTGACCGGGCGCTCGCCCCATCGTAGAATCCACGACGTAGAGGGTTCACGCTCTCGCCCTCCTTGTGGGGGGCCCGGGCCTGGAGCCTCTCCCCCGTCCTTCCGAGGGCTCCAGCGTGGACCAGGAAACCCGGCCCTACCTCCCCGAAGACAGGCTCCACCTCCTCCAGACCGCCCTGCAGTACGTCTTCAAGGACGTCTCCTTCCTCTCGATGGCGCTCGTCCACTCCTCCGCCAAGGAAGAGGGCCTGCGCTGCAACGAGCGGATGGAGTTCCTCGGCGACGCCGTGCTCGGCATGATCGTCTCGGACTACCTCTACGCCACCCACCCCGAGTTCGAGGAGGGAGACCTCTCCTCCATCAAGTCCGTTGTCGTCTCGTGCCAGTCCCTGGCGCTGCGGGCCAAGGAGATCGGGCTGGGCGACTTCATCCTCCTCGGAAAGGGGATCACGCAGCGCAAGGTGATCCCCGAGAGCGTGCTCTGCAACACGTTCGAGGCCCTCGTCGCGGCGATCTACCTCGACGGCGGCGTCGAGCCCGCCCGAGCATTCGTGCTGAGGATGCTCACTCCGGCCATCGCCGAGGTCCTCGACAACAAGCACGAGCGGAACTACAAGTCGATCCTCCAGCACTACACGCAGAAGGAGCTGTCGAGCGTCCCCGTTTATCGCGTCGTGAAGGAGACCGGTCCTGACCACGAGAAGTCGTTCGGAGTGGTCGTCGAGGTGAACGGGGAGGAGTACGGGCCGGGGCCGGGGCGGACGAAGAAGGACGCCGAGCAGCAGGCGGCCAAGCTCGCCCTCCAGACCCTCGGGATCATCGAGTCCGGCGAGGTCCACGCCTGACGCTGGCAGGGCCAGCTTGCTGGTGGGAGGCCGAATGAAGGACCTGCTGGCCGCATTCCGCAGGCTCCCCGCGTTCGCCGAGACCGCCTCGCGGATCGCGCGCGACGGCCGCGCCGAGGCGGGCGGGCTCTGGGGCTCCGCGTACGCCGTGTTCCTCGCCGCGCTCGCCGACTGGCAGGGCCAGCTTGCTGGGTCGTCCGGCCAGGTCGTCCTCGCCGTCACCTCCCACCTCGAAGAGGCCGACGACCTCGCCGACGACGCCCTCACCTTCCTCCCCGACGCGACCGTCCCGTTCCCCGCGTGGGAGGCCCTCCCGTCCGCAGGCGTCCTGCCGAACGCCCGGGTCCTCTCCGAGCGCGTCCGCGCCCTCCGCGCCCTGTCCGAGCGGCGAGGCCCCCTCCTCGTCGTCGCCCACGTCGCGGCGGTCCTGCAGGACGTCCCCCACCCCGACGCCGTCCGCGCATCGTCGGTCGAGTTCTCCGTCGGCGAGGACCGCCCGATGTCCGAGGTCGTCGCCCTCTTCCTCGAGCGGGAGTACGACCGCGTGCCGCTCGTCGAGACGCCGGGGGAGTTCAGCGTCCGCGGCGGGATCGTCGACGTCTGGCCCCACGCCTCCGACCCCGTGCGGCTGGAGTTCTTCGGCGACACGATCGACTCGCTCCGGTCATTCGACCCCGTGACGCAGGCCTCGAAGGGGACGTTCAAGTCGGTCAAGCTGCCGCTCGTCCGCCGCTCGGAGTTCTCGCGCCTCGGCGCGGGGCCCAGCTTCACCACACTCCTCGACCACCTCCCCGAGGGGGCGATCGTCGCGCTGATCGAGCCGACGCTCGTCGCCGAGCGTGCCGCGCGCTACCTGGAGAGCTCGGAGCTCGACGCGGGGAGGTGGGCGTGGCTCTGCGAGGGGTTCGATCGGCGCGCGCGCCTGGACCTCACGTCGCTCCCCTCTCCGGGCGGGGCCGACGTCCGCACGAGGTCGCTGCAGCGGTTCACGGGCGACCTCTCGAGCCTCCTCGGCGAGCTGGCGACGCTCCGGTCGCAGGTCGAGCGCGTCATCGTCTTCTGCCAGAACCCCGGGGAGAAGGACCGCCTGCACGAGATGTTCGCGGAGACCTCCCTCGCGGAGGACAGGGGGATCGAGTCGCGCGTGGGCAGGCTCACGCACGGCTTCAGCGCCCCCGACCTCTCGATCGCCTTCCTCCCCCACCACGAGCTCTTTCACCGGCACCGGATGCGGCGCGTCGCGCAGCGGCTCAAGGAGTCGAGGCCGATCGAGAGCTACCTGGATCTGGACCGCGGCGACTTCGTCGTCCACCTCTCGCACGGGATCGGGAAGTTCCTCGGGATCGAGCGGCTGGTGCGCGAGGGCCAGGAGGGGGAGTTCCTGGTCATCGAGTACGCGGACCTGGCGAAGCTGTACGTCCCCGTCAGCAAGGTCGACCTCGTCCAGAAGTACGTCGGCGGGGGCGACCGCTCGCCTGAGCTCTCGAAGCTCGGCACGGCGGGCTGGGAGAAGCGCAAGGAGCGGGTGCAGCAGGCGGTGGAGGCGCTCGCGGGGGAGTTCCTGGAGGTCGCGGCGCTGCGCGAGCGGGAGCTGGGGATTGCCTACCCGAAGGACACGCCGTGGCAGAAGGAGTTCGAGGCGGCCTTTCCGTACGAGGAGACGGAGGACCAGCACACGTCGCTGGAGACGATCAAGCGGGACATGGAGAGCCCGCGGCCGATGGACCGCCTGATCTGCGGGGACGTCGGGTACGGCAAGACGGAGCTGGCGGTGCGCGCGGCGTTCAAGGTGGCGGTGCACGGGAAGCAGGTGGCGGTGCTGGTCCCGACGACGATCCTGGCGCAGCAGCACTACCAGACCTTCTCGGAGCGGATGGCGGACTACCCGATCACGGTGGAGGTGATCAGCCGCTTCCGCACGAAGGGGCAGGCGCGGGAGGTGGTGGAGCGGCTGGCGGCGGGGCAGGTGGACATCCTGATTGGGACGCATCGGCTGCTGGGGGGGGACGTGAAGTTCGCGGACCTGGGGCTGGTGGTGATCGACGAGGAGCAGCGGTTCGGGGTGGAGCACAAGGAGCGGCTGAAGCAACTCCGCGCCACGGTGGACATCCTGACGCTGACGGCGACGCCGATCCCGAGGACGTTGCACATGTCGCTCTTGGGGATCCGGGACATCTCGAACCTGACGACGCCTCCGAGGGACCGGCGGAGCATCTCGACGACGGTCTGCCGGACGGACGACGAGGTGATTCGGCGGGCGATCCGCCTGGAGCTGAACCGCGACGGGCAGGTCTTCTTCGTGCACAACCGCGTGTACAACATCGACGAGGTGGCGAACCACGTGAGGGCGCTGGTGCCGGAGGCGCGGGTGGGGGTCGGCCACGGGCAGATGAACGAGGACGAGCTGGAGCAGGTGATGCTGGCGTTCGTGGAGCGGCAGGTGGACGTGCTGGTCTCGACGACGATCATCGAGAGCGGCCTGGACATCCCGAACGCGAACACGATCTTCGTGAACAACGCGGACCAGTTCGGGCTGGCGGACCTGCACCAGCTCCGGGGGCGGGTAGGGAGGTACAAGCACCAGGCGTTCGCGTACTTCCTGGTCCCGGGGAATCGGCATGTGACGCCGGAGGCGGTGAAGCGTCTTCGGGCAATCGAGGAGTTCAACGAGCTGGGGGCGGGGTTCAAGATTGCGATGAAGGACATGGAGATCCGCGGGGCGGGGAACCTGCTGGGGCGGGAGCAGCACGGGAACATCGCGAGTGTGGGGTACGACCTGTACTGCCGCTTGCTCGAGCACGCGGTGAAGAAGGCGCGGAACCAGCCGTTGGCGGTACGGATTGAGACGAGCGTGGACCTGCCGGTGACGGCGTTCCTGCCGACGGACTACATCGCGGACGAGCGGCAGCGGCTGGAGATGTACCGCAAGTTCAGCCGGGCAGCGACGGAGGAGGACGTGGAGGCGCTGGCGCGGGAGCTGGTGGACCGCTTCGGCGACGCGCCGCCGGAGGCGAAGAACCTGACGGAGCTGACGGTGCTGCGGGTGCTGGCGCAGGCGAACGCGCTGACGTCGCTGGCGCTGGGCAAGGAGGCGGTGATCGGGCGGTTCGCGGACCGCGGCGCGGCGGAGCGGCTGAAGAAGCGCTGGGCGGGACGGGTGCGGATCGTGGACGAGGACACGTTGCACGTGGTCCTCTCCCCCGCCGAGGCGGCCCCTCGGAAGCTGGTGCCGCTGCTCAAGCGCATCCTCGGCGCGGAGCCCGAGCGGTCGCGCGCGCGGGGGCGGTCGTGAGCGTGGAACGGCGCCCGCCTCGCTTGAGCGGGGATTGCCGTTCCTTTTTTCACCGCCAAGGCCGCCAGCGCGGGCCTTGCCGCAACCCAAGGGCGCGCGACGTCCAGGCGGTGCTTTCACCACGGAGGACGCACGGAGGCGTCCGCGCCGGTTGCGATGGCGATCGACAACGCTGCGGCCGCGTTGAAGAAGCGCATCTGTGACTGGTTCACGCCTCCGTGCGTCCTCCGTGGTGAACGTTTCCGCTGGAGGGCCGCGATCGTGCGACGTGCCCGCAAGCGACGCCAAGAACCCGTTGCGCGTTTCTTGGCGCGCCTGGCGGTGAAGAGGAGTTGGACCTCCACCCTTCCGATCTCTTGTGAGGGGCTGTGCGAGGATCAGCCTCGGCCGCTCCAGAGGACGTGCAGGCTTGGAGACTCGCGCTTCCAGACGTTGATGGCCGCTTCGGTCACCAAGCTGTCCAGCAGTGTGACGTCCCCCAGGTGCGGAAGCTCCTTCAAGGGGGGGAGTCCCTCGTCCGAGACGCCAGTCCCACTGAGGTCGATGCTGCGGAGCGCTTGGAGAGGCTTGAGCATCTTCAATCCCGCGTCTGTCACTTTGGTATTCTTGAGTCGCAACCCCTGCAACTTCGTCAGCGCCGCCAGGTGATCGAGCGTCGCGTCCCCCACGCTCGTGTCGCTGAGACCCAAGAAACACAGACCGCCCATCTTCGTCAGGTGGTCTGTGCCTGAATCGGTGATCTTCGTACCCTCCAGACTGAGGTCCATGAGCGCGCGGAAGGTCGTAAGCTGGGCAAGCCCCAAATCGCCCACAGTGGTTCCATCGAGGTTCAGGCTCCGCAACCTCGGCAGAGCCTTGAGGGACTTGAGGCCGGCGTCGGTGACCCCCGTCTTCTCGAGGTTCAGGCGGACCAGAGTTGAGAGCGCCCTGAGAGGGACCAACCCCGCGTCGGTCACCTGGATACCTCCCAGGTCGATCATCTCCAGGGCCGTAAGCCCCTCGAGGGCGTTCAATCCGGCGTCCGTCACGCGGGTCTCTCTCAGGTCCAACCACTTCAGCGCGACGGCCCCCTTGAGGTGCTCCATTCCGAGATCGCCGACCTTCGTCCTCCAGAGCTTTAGCGCGACCAGGTTCGGGAGCTTCGCGATGGAGGCAAGTCCGGCATCTGTCACCTGGGTCGCGGAGATATCCAAGGTCTGCAGACTGCTCATCTTCCCAAGATGCTCCGCGCCGCGATCGGTGATGGGCGATTCGTAGAGGTCCAGCTCCTCGAGGTTGGCGAGGCCCGACAACTTCCCCAGGGCATCGTCGGTCATCTTGATCTGGGCGATGAACAGCTTCTGCAGATTCACCAACCCGCCGAGTTCCGCCAGGCCCGCGCCGGTGACCTGGGTCTCCTTGAGGTTCAGGACACGAAGCCCCTTCAACCTCCCGATCACCACGAGTCCCACGTCCGAGATGCACGTCTCCTCCAGGTTCAGGGTCTCCAGGGCTTGCAACTCCGAAAGCGCGGCGATGCCGCGGTCGGACACTCGAGTCTGCCAGAGGTTGAGGCTCTTGAGACCATGCAAGGCCTTCAGATGGGCCAGGTCGTCATCTCCGATCGTTGTCCTGGCGAGAGAGAGCTTCTCCAGGGAGGCCAAGTGAGAGAGATGAGCCAGACTGCCGCCTGCCACCTTGCAGCTTGCAAGGTTGAGATCATTGAGGCAGGTGAGGTCGGCCAGCACAGCCAGCCCCTCGTCGGTGACGCCCGTGTTGGCGAGATTGAGAGCCTCCAGCCGAGTGAAGGACTTGAGGTGTGCCATGTCCGCATCCGTGGTGCGCGTGCTTGCGAGCCAGACCGACTGAACCCACTCCATTCCACGGGGCCCATGCAGATTCACCTCGCCGCCAAGGGCCAGGATGGCCTCGATATCTCGCTGCGTCTGCTCGTCCTCTGCCCGGAGAGGCGCGCTCAGGAGGAGGGTGAAGAGGGATGAGGCGACCAGAATCCGTAGCATGGCGCGCCCTCTGAGAGGCCGGGATTCTAGCCCTTGCGCAGAACGGAGGACAATGGTGACGTAGCCGGAGGACCCGCATGTACTCGTTGAGGTGTGCTCAAGTGATGTCCATGGCGCGTTGCGCGGTCGGACGCAGTCCGGAGGTGTCACGCTCCACTGCCCGGGATGTTCACGGCCCCGCGATCCGAAGCTCTCTCCGGACCCTTTGCCGAACATCAGCGGCGGTCGAAAGGGCCGCGATGGCGAGGCGTCGGCTCACCCTACCGCCTGGGTATCGATACTCGACGGCGGCGCGGGAGAGACTCACCAGTCGGGGACGACGGATGCCCCGTACGGCGGATCGGCCTCGGGGAATGAGCGATCGAAGTGCGAGGAGGTCATGCACCTTGGGGAAGGCGACAGCCAACTCCAGGAGAAGCGCCTTCAGGTACTTCTCGGCGCACTGCTGGGCGTGAAAGCAGACGACTGCGAAGGCCTGACCGCGTCGCACGCGCATCTCGCGGTTCGCGACGCGCCAGTCCTCCTCGGCCTTCTCAACCCACGCGCCGACGAGGGGATTCATAGAGGATCCTGCCCTTGGTCATGACCTCGCGGAGGAAGGGGTCGCCCGCGGCCACGAGCGACTTCACCTCCCGCTCGGATCGCACGAGGATGTCCGTCGCAATGTCATCCGGCAGTGCGCAACGGATCGCCACGGGATCCAGCCGTCGCTCGGCGATCACGAGCAGGTCGACGTCGCTGTCTGCGGTGGGCTGCCCGTAGGCGTACGACCCGAACAGGACGACCTGACGCGGATGGAAGCGTCGCCCAATCTCCGCGGCCATTCCTCGAATCCGACGCCTCATGGCAGGGGTGGCGAGAACGCCGAATCTTGAGCGCATGAGCCGCTCCATGGACACACTTGCCGCTACTTCTCTAGAGGGGATCCTAACCCTCTCTGTTCGATCGCACAATGCCTGCGTTCGGAACCAAGGGGAGAGGGGCGGCGCCCGAGTCCGCGGAGTGCGCGGTCGGGCGCCGCCAGGTGAGGTCACGCTACACCGTCTGCTCGACCAGGCGGCGCAGGTCGGGACGGTCCTTCAGGGCCGTCATGAGGCGCTTCCGCCAGGGGTAGAACCAGCGACGGAACCCCTCCGTCGCCTCGTGGACCGCAGCCGAGGCAGACTCGAGGGACGCCTTCAGCCCCTCGTGTTCCACCTCCGCCCGCCCCAGCGCCTCCACGCGCGCCAGCAGCGCGGAGATCCCCTCGCGGTTGTAGGCGTACACCTCCAGGAGCGCGAGCGCCTCGGGGGAGTCGAGCAGGGCCTGGAGCAGCCTCCTCGACACCTGAACGAACGCGACCGTGCCCTGCGCCGGGCCCTTCTTCTGCTTCGCAGGGGCCTGCGGGGCCCCTCCGACCGCAGGCGTCGGCGGCGCCTCCGGCTTCTCGTGACGCCGACGCTCCACGCCCATCGACAGCGCCAGGTCCGCCCGCCCGTGGAACGCGCGCCACGCCGCGAAGCGGAGGTCCGCCACGTCGGTCGACAGCGCCCGCTGAAGGGTGCGGATCGAGTCCGTCATGCCCTTCACCGTGCCCTGCATCCCGTCGCGGCGCGCCCGCTGACCATCGGCCTTCTCCACCATCTGCCTCCCCTGGGAAAGCCAGGCCAGGGAGAGGCCCTTCTGCACGAGGAGTTCGGAGACCTGCGGATCAGTCCCGATTCCCTCGAACAGGAGGTTTCCGACACGGAGCACATCGAAGATGGACGTCCTCATGGGAGTCCCTCCAAACGTGATCCGCGGGTCCCCTCGGCCCCGGTGCTCATGCATCCGAACAGGCCCGGTTCCCCGCGCCGCGCTCTCGCGCGACGGGAGGGAGAAGTGCGGAACGCGTGCCACGTCGAGGCGATTTCGCGCGATTCGACGCAACCCGAGTCGCGGGGATGGGATCTCGAAGAACGCGTCTCACGGTGCGCGCAGCGTGTGTACCGGAACCGTGCAGTGCGCCATGGCACAGAGTCACGCACACACCCGGGGTTCGTCCAGAAACTGGAATTCCAGGGCCGCGCAGGGCGTCGACGGAGACCCCAGACCGTGGGAGAGTGCCCCGAAGAGACGATCGAGTAGCGCAACAAGCCGATCGACCTGGGCGAAGAGACGATCGAGTCGCGCGACAAGCCGATCGACCTGGGCAAAGAGACGATCGAGTAGCGCGACAAGCCGATCGACCTGGGCAAAGAGACGATCGAGTAGCGCGACAAGCCGATCGACCTGGGCGAAGAGACGATCGAGTAGCGCAACAAGCCGATCGACCTGGGCGAAGAGACGATCGAGTAGCGCGAACGGACGATCGACCTACGCGAAGGGGCGATCGAGCGGGTCGCGAGCGTGCACGGCCTGGCGCTACGCGCGGCGGCGCCGCAGGCGGAACATCCGCGGGTCGAGGCCCATCTGCTGCACCCAGACGTAGAGCGTCGACTTCGAGACGTCGAGCGCTCGGGCGGCCTCGACGACGTTGCCGTTGGCCTGGACGAGCGCCCCGATGACCAGCGAGAGACGCTGGTCCGCGACGAACTCGGGGGTGACCGACAGGGCGTGGAGCGCGGTCACGGCGTCCTCGGGGCAGAGGCCCAGGTCCTCGGCGGAGACGTGCGTCCCCTTCGCCGCCGCGGCCGCATGGCGCGCGGAGGCGAGGAGGCCGTGGAAGTTCGCGGGCCAAGGCCACGAGGCGAGCGTCCGCTGGACGAGGCTCGAAGGCCTCCCGAACGGCTCTCTCCCCAGGCGGAGGGCCTCGCGCGCGAGGGCGGCCTCAAAGGCGGGCACGATGTCGTCCCCCCTCCTCCGCAGGGGCGGCAGGTCCAGGACCACCTGGGAGAGCCGTTGGAGAAGTTCGGGCTCGATCAGCGAGGAGTTCGAGGCCAGCTCGTCGAGGGAGCGCGTCGAGGCGGTGACGATGCGCACCTGGAGGTCCTCGTGGAGCCCTCGCTCGAGGGCGACGAGCATCCCGTGTCGGACCTCGCTCGGTGCCAGGGCGAGGCCATGGACGAAGAGCGTGCCTCGCTGCGCGTCGTGGATGCGCTCGGCGAACCACGCGGTCCCGCTGGCGGCGCCGAGGAAGGAGTGGACGAAGGGCCGCCCGGGGAAACGATGCGCGGCGTGGATGGCCCGAGCGAGCGTCGCCTTGCCCGTGCCCGGCTCGCCGCACAGGAGGAGGCTCGCCATGGTGTCGACTTCCCGCTGCGCAGCATCGAGGAGGCGGCACACCTCGATCGAGGTGGATCGCAGGTCCTCGAACCGAGGGGCGTGGTCGAATCCGTGGGGGAAGACGAGGCTTGCGGTGTCGGTCGCGTGACGCATGAGGCTCTCCTTGGGGGCCTGGCGCTTTTCTCGGCCTCCCATGGTCTCTATGCGCGCCGATCCCGCGACTTACAGGAATTCCCGGAATCCGCCATCACATTCACTCAAGGCTGCCGCGCCGCCTCGTTCCAGGCAGACGCCTCCTCGATAACCGTCTCGCCCCCCTGACACTGCGGAATCCGCACGCACGGGAGGAACTCCGATGGCCCCACGTCCTCAGGAGCAGGCGATATTGGCCGAGTGCATGCGTCGACGGTCCCATGCGGGAGCGCCGCCGAGTCATTTTCCCGGGGGTGAAGAACCAGGGCTCGTGCGAACGCGACGAACCACGGCAGTCCCATGAGCGCGTCCAGAACGCGATTGGGCGGGGCCAGGTCCATCAGCCAACGCAGGCCTCTTCTCCAGGGGAGGCGTGGGATCTCCGGCTTCAGCGACTCAGCAGGGACCGGGCCCCCGGCTCGCAGGTGCTCGGCAATTGCACTGCCGACCAGGTCTCCGCACTTCAGGGCGCGCGCGATGCCGCCGCCCGTGAGCGGCGAAGTGAACCCTGCCGCGTCCCCAACGAGGATGACTCCCGGTTGGTGCCACGGCGTTACCGGACCGCCGATGGGGAACAGGCCTCCACGCCGCGCCACCATGCGCGCTCCTCGGAAGTCGAAGAGACAGGAGATCCGCTCCACGAACGCATCCAACCTCGGGACGTGTGGCGCTCGTGCCGCGAGCCCCACCTGCGTGATCCCGCACCCAGGGATGACCCACGCCAGATAGCCAGGCGCCAGCGTGGAGTCGAGGAACCCATGCACGCGGTCCTCGTCCAGGCCCCGAACTCCCTCGTATTCGGCCTCGACGCCGACGAGGAACTCTCGGTTCCTTCCGAGACCGATCCGCTCGGCGACGCGCGACCGCGGGCCGTCGGCCCCGACGAGGAATCGACAGGACGGGTTGTCATCACTCCAGGGCGCGCCCGTCCGGATGACCGCGCCTGCCCCCTCGGCCTCCCGCGCGAGCCACCTCATCAGTTCCGGTGTGTCGGTGGCGTAGAGTGCCGGTCCATCAGACTTGATGTCAATTGCCTTCAGGGAGGGCGAGTAGAGCCTCACCCCGTGGACTGGGCGCGTCAGGTGCGGCGGCACGGACCAGGAGGCGGCCACATCGGGCCACAGGAGCCCGGTCGAATGCGGGCGTGTGCCGACCTCGGGCTTCGCCTCCAGAACGAGGACCGAGCAACCAGCCGCCGCTGCGGCCCTGCCGCACGCCAGTCCGGCGAACCCCGCGCCGACGACCACGCAGTCCCAAGTCTCAGGCACTCGCAGACCTCACTCTCGCACCCCTGCACCCGCGGTCGATTGTGGACCAGGCGTGCGCACGAAAAAGGCGCACGCGTCCGAAGGGAGGTAGCCGACGCATCCGGACGAAGCCGCGCCTCCACCTCGCGCGAGCGGCGCTCGCCTGTCCCTTCTTTCACCGCCAAGGGCGCCAAGAGACGCCAAGACCAGCTCTTCTTGGCGTTTCTTGGCGGCCTTGGCGGTGAAAACAAGAAGCGCTGTCAGGCCCGCCCTTCTTCACACCCCCATGCTCCGTTCGCGCCGGGTGGTTGGCGCACCGTCCCCCGCCGCCGTGCGCCCCCTGGGCCGCACTTCGAGGTACGTCATGCGCCCGTCTCTCGCCCTCCTCGGACACTGCGACACGCTCCCCGCCCAGGACTACTCGGCCTCGCGGAGAGGCGTCCGCTATTACTCTCCATCCGAGGCGGGATGCGTTGAGCAAAGGAGGGCTTCCACATGGGCCCGCTCCGGGGTGGATGGCCAACGACGACACTTCGCGACAGCGGGATCGTACGACGCGGCATGTGCGGGCGTCAACGCGGTTCGGAAACATGGAACGCCTGGGCCGTAGCCGGTATGCTCTCGGCGCCGGGACGCGGAGTCCCCATGTCCAGAGCCGCCCCGCTCGCCGCCCTCTTCGTGGTCGCCTGCCTCGTTGCCGCGCGGGCACCAGCACGCCCGTCTCGCCCAGCTCCGCGCGCGAAGGCCTCGCCCTGCCTGGTCCGCGTCGCTTTCGCCTGTCCGCCGACATCTGCCCAGGCCTCGCTTGCCGAGCCGACCGGTGAGCCAACTGCGAAATTGCACGAGTCCATCGCCGCTCTCGCATCGGTCGCCCAGGCGCACTCCATGGACGACGAGGCGCTCATCGCCGCGCTGGTGACCCTGTCACGGCTGCTCCTGCAGGGCGACCTGGCGCTCGCACGGGCCACGCTGGCGGAGACGGAGCGGCAAGGCTCCCCGCGGCACGTGCGCAACCTGTGCATCCTCCTGCTGGCGTTCATCGACGAGCCCAGCGCCTGGCCAGCGCTCCGCAGATGGGCCCTCTGCGCGGACGACGACGCGGCAAGGCTCGCGATCGAGGCGGTCACGCAGTCCCCCGGACTCAAGGCGCCCCACTCCGATGACGAGCTCCGCCAGTTCTGGGACACGACGCTGCTGGACTTCGAGCAGGCCCTCCACCCGGCGGGGTGGAAGCGGCTGTGCAGGGACTACGACATCGACATGAGGTCTATCAGCTTGGCGCCTCCCTGGGAGGGCGAAGAAGGGGCGCCGATCGATGATGCGTGCCACGAGATCCTCGTCGCCGTCTGCCAGACGGGTACCTCGATTGCGGCGCGGGAGAAGGCGATCGAGTGGCTGGCCGTGGACCCGTCCTGTGCGGACGTGCTTCGGGCGCTGGCCCGCGAACCGACGACGCCAGCCCGCGTGAAGTCGGCGGTGTACGCGAACTTCAAGCCGCGGGAAGAGGACTACGAGTTCATCAGAATCGAGATCAAAGCGTCCTCCGACTCGGAGGTCCTCGCAAGGCTCTGCGCGCCGCTCCTTCTGAGTGCAGGCGCGAGAGAGGGCGAGGCCCTCACGATCCTGGAGGGGCTCGCGCCCATGGCCGACTCGGCCTCGGACCTCGCACGGCCCTTGATGTTGGCGCTCCGGTGGAACCAGTCCTCCGCTGCGAACATGGCAATCGAACGCATCTGCAGGTCGGCGGGAACGGAGGCCTTGCGAATGGAAGGCGTCGCCGCCCTTTACGATCCGACCCTCGACTCCGGCCGAACCTACCAGTTCTCCTCCACCATTGGTCGAGCGCTGGCGGAACAGCGGTTGATTGAGGAGCGGCGTGGGGCCCTCGAACGGCTTTCCTCCGCACCCTCCGCGCCCCTGGCCGCGGAGGCCTCGCTCTCGATGCTGACGTGGGCCACGTACGACCAGACCGTGGCAAAGCTCTCCGTGGACGGCGCCTTCCTCGCACGCGCTGAGGCGCTCGCGCTGATGCCCGCAGTGCCCGAGCGCGTGCGCCGTGAGCTCTCCTGGAGGCTCGCGGACTGGGCGAAGAGGGCGCGCTGACCAGGCCACGCCTCCACCTTGCACGAGCGGCGCTCGCCTGTCCCTTTCTTCACCGCCAAGCGCGCCAAGCGACGCCGAGACCCGCTCCTCTTGGCGCCTCTTGGCGGCCTTGGCGGTGAAAACAAGAAGCGCTGTCAGGCCTGCCTTTCCTCACACCCCCATGCCCCGTCCCGCGCCGGGTTGTTGACGCCCCCTCCCCCGCCGCCGTACGCTCCCTGGGCCCACCTGGAGGTAGCCCATGCGCCCGTTCCTCGCCCTCCTCGCCCTCTGCGTCGCCCTCTCCGCCCAGGACGCCGCGCCGTCGCCCGAGCACCTGCGGGACCTCCTCGATCAGCTCGGCTCCGAGGAGATCGCGAAGCGCGATGCCGCTCAGAAGGAACTCGAGGGCCTCGGCAAGGCCGCCCTCCCCGCCGTCGAAGCGGAGCGGCAGGCGACATCCGATGCCGAGGTCCGCCAGCGCTGCGAGGCCATCCTCGCCCACTGGGAGGAGCGCTGGGAAGGTCTGCTCGTGGAGGGCGTGGGATCCGACGGGTTCCAGAAGGCCCTCCAGGCCGTCTGGGACGACGTCGGGGCCTTCGACAAGGCCCTACTCGCCGACGAGGGCTACGCGCGCTGCGCGATCGACCCCGCGGACGACCTCCTCACGGAACCCTGCCGGTTCTTCGTCGTCAGGGGCGAGGTCTTCGGCGTCTTGAGCCGCCCGCGGTACGTCCTGCTCGTCTGCGTCCGCGAGAACGGCGAGGCCTTCCCGGTCAACATGAGCCTGCGCCGCTACGACGGCCTGGCCCCACTGCGCCCGCTCCTCCGTCCCGCGGAGACACCCGAGGCCCGCCTGCGCGTGGCGTCCCTCGTCGCGCACGCGACGGAGCTGTGCCTTCTCTGCCACGACAGGGACGCCGTGACGTTCGACTCCGCGTCGGCCGTCAGCGAGGACGCGGGCGAGGGCCGCACCCGCGTCTCCTTCTCCGCCGCGAGCTTCGCGCCCAACACCGACGAGCAGACCGTCGCCGTGACGTTCGACGCCTCGGGGAGGGTCCTGGAGGCCACCTCGACGAGCCGCGGAGGCCACCGCTAGCGTCGCGCGGTCGGACGCGGCACCACGATCACCGCGTGGAGCACCCGGGCGAGGTCCTCCACGCCGTACGGCTTCAGCAGCGCCGCACGGAAGCCGTGAATCGAGGGGTTCGAGAGCACGTCGTCGCTCGAGTAGCCGCTCGAGACGATTCCCATCGCGTCCGGGTCAATTCGGAGGATCTCCGCCATCGCCTCCTGCCCCCCCGCGCTCCCCGGCAGCGTGAGGTCCATGAGCACCGCGTCGTAGCGCTCCCGACGCTCGAAGGCCTCGCGGTAAAGAAGTGCCCCCTCGCGGCCGTCGGCGGCCATTCCGCACTCGTAGCCGAGCTTCACGAGGAGGCGGCGCGCGGTCTCCCGAACCGACGGGTCGTCGTCGACGACGAGCACGCGGCCAGTCCCCTTTCGAATGCGCTTCGTGCCCACCCGCCGTGCCGGCGCGGACGCGCCCGAGGCCGGCAGGTACACATGAAGCGTGGTCCCCTCGCCCACCCGCGACTCGGCGCGGAGATGCCCGCCGTGGTTGGTCACAATCGTGTGGCAGGTGGCGAGACCGAGCCCGCTGCCGCCCGCCTTCGTCGTGTAGTACGGATCGAAGACGCGGGCGAGGTGCTCCTGCGGGATCCCCGGGCCGCGGTCACGAATGGAGATGTGCACGTACTCGCCCTCCCCAAGCGGGGTCGGCGAGCCGTCGGGGAGACGCACGTTCTCGGCCTTGACCTCGATCCTCCCTCCCTTCGGCTGCGCCTGGACGGAGTTGAGGACGATGTTGTTGATCACATGGGAGACCTGGCCCTCGTCGACCTCCGCCGACCGCAGGTCCGGGGCGATCTCGAAGGCGCACGCCACCCCCGAGCCCCGCAGCGTGAACTGCGTCGACGCCCGAACCAGGTCCGCGAGCGAGGTGAGCTTCCTTCGGGGGGCGCCCCCCTTCGAGAAGACCAGGAGCTGGTTCGAGAGGTCCTTCGCGCTCGCGAGGGCCTCCATGGCCCCCCCGAGACAAGCAAGGAGGGACGCGCGGTCCTCGGGGGCCGCCCGCGCGAGCGTCAGGTTCCCGAGGGCGGCGGTGAGGATGTTGTTGAAGTCGTGCGCGAGGCCGCCCGCGAGGAACCCCAGGGACTTCAGGTTCTCCACGCGACGCTGCTCCTCCGCCAGGCGGTGACGCTCGCTCACGTCGCGGGACACACCCATCACCGCCTCGACGCGCCCCTCGTCGTCCGCGAGCGGGACGAGCCACGTGTCCAGCCACACCGTCCCGCGAGCGAACTCGTGCACCGCCTCCACGTGGCTCGCCTCGCCGGAGTCGAGCACGGCGCGGATGTTCTTCGCCTGGCGCTCGGAGATCTGGGGCGGGAAGAGCTCGAAGACGGTGCGACCCACGACCTCGGACGGCGACCGCGCGAGCTCGCGCGCGGCGTGGTCGTTGACGTAGGAGATCCGGCACTCGCGGTCGGCAATGAAGATGGTGTCCGAGGTCGTACGGTCGAACGCCCTGCGGATCCGCTCGCTTTCCCGGTAGGCCCGCTCGGCGCGCTCGCGCCGCTCCCCCTCGTAGATCGTCGCTACGATCTGGGCCCCCGCGATTCCCATCAGCCGGTCCATCGGCGACCACCTGCGTGGGCGACCCTCGTGCGAAAGGGAGAGGACGCCGGCCATTTCTCCCCCCGCGAGGACGGGGACAACCAGCACGGAGCGGACGCCGGCCGCCATCATCCCCGAATCGCCGAGGTCCCGGAAGTAGGCGATCTTCGTCACGTCGGGGAGGTCCAGGGGCTCGTTCCGGGCAAGCCTCGAGAGGAAGGCGGCGCCACCGGCGATGGGCACGCGCAGTCCCGAGCTGTGCCTGCGGGAGACGCAGTCGTACCGGTCGACGACCTCCATGCAGGTCCGCGACTCGTCGAAGAAGGAGATCGCGACCCGCCGGGCTCGCACGTTGCGGGCGATGGCCTCGGTGACGCACCTCGCGGCGCGCCTGAGGGGGAGCTTCCGACGACGGACGCGCGCGCCGAGCGCCTCCAGCTCCTCCACCTGCGCGGCGACTCGCCTGCGCGTGTCCCGCTCGGAGGGACGAGCGGGTTTTCTTCGAGTGGAGCGGGGCGTCTTCGGCGCCTGTGCTTCCCTGCGAGGGTTGGCCATCTTCATTCCGAAGGGGCGGTCTCGGCGGAGGGGCAGCATCCTAATCAGGACGTCCGTTCGCGTCAACGCGCGCGACGACTCAGGCGGTTGGGCTCGCCGCCGCCTCGTCGCCGCGCGGGGCGATCGTCGCGGCCTCGATCATCAGGACGACCGTGCGGCCCGGGGCGCGCGTCCGGTGGACCACGCCGCGCGGGACCATCATCCCCTGACGGGGGCCGAGGGTCACAGTGCGTCCTTCCACGTCGAGGAGGAGCTCCCCCTCGAGGACGAAGAACACCTCGTCCTCGCGGTCGTGCTTGTGCCAGTGGAACTCCCCTTCGAACACTCCGAGCCGCGCGACGCAGTCGTTGACGCGACAGAGCGTCTGGTTCCACCAACGCTCGGAGCACTGGTCGGCGAGGCGCCCCGCCTCGATCACCTCGAGCGGCCCGAACCTCACGTCTTCGTGGATCGCGTAGTCCATGTAGCCTCCATCTTGCGGTTCGCGGCATGAGCGTACGGGATCCACGCAGGCGACGCAAACGCAGACACGCACCGGCGAGGAGCCGACGGGCGTGGCCCGTCCCGCATCTGCGCAGCGCCCCGGTTGCGGCCGCGGCTGCCGAGGGATAGCATCAGCGGCGTGACGCTCTTTCAGTGGATGACGGTCTTGGCCGTCGGGGGCTTCCTCGCAATCCTCGGATGGCTGCTCCTCGTCTGGCTGCTCGAACATCTGGCCGAGGTCCGCTCCGCCAGAGAGGGGGAGGAGGACGAGGCCCTCGCCGCCGCGGTGCTCGCCTCCGTGAACGAGGGGAGGTGGCCCGGATCCCGGGTCTCCTGGAGGAGAGCGGGACGTCGTTCGCGCGGATGCTGCGCCTTGCGGCCGGCCCGACGGGCCTTTCCACACCCTCGGTGGGTGAGGCTCGTCGCCTGCGAGGCAGCCTCCCGCTCCCTGCTCGGGTGCTCCAGGGCATGGAGTACCTGGCTGTCGCCGCGGCCTACACCGCAGTCATCGTGCTCGCCGTGTGCATCGTGATCGGACTGCGAACTCCGAGGAACCCCGAGCTCGAAGCTGCGGGCCTGTCGCTCGTGGTGCTGCTCATCTCCATTCCCCTAATCACGACGATGCACCATGCCATCAAGCGGATCGGAGTCGGGCACGGCAAGGTAACGGACAGAAGGTGGGAACTCGCGAATCGCGTCGAGAGGGCCGTCCACCCTCATGGGCCAGGCAAGCCGAACATCAAGTGAGGCTCGGACTTCTTCCCTCTCGTGCAGGATTCGCGCACGGGATGGACCGTGGGGTCTCCGATGCGCATCGGCGATGCGTCGGACCTTGCAGCAGATCCTCGTCGAGGGTCGGCGGCCTTCTGTATCATGGCTCCCCATTGCCGGGTGCCGCTTCAGGGAGGGTGTGATGAGGTTGTTCCTCTTCGCAATCGCAGGGCTCTGCGCTGCCACTCCACTCTGCGCGGAGGAGTCGGTCGACGCAGCGTCCGATCGGGACGCGAACGCACGAGAACTCCTCATCCCGATGGACCGAATCGTCGCCAAGGTGAATGACCAGATCGTCCTCGGGGCCGAGGTCTATCAACGGATCGGCCGAGCGGTCGGGGACATCCAGGACAACTCCCCGGATCAGGAGACCTACGTCCGCAAGGCGACGGAGCTGTGGAAGAAGACGCTCCGCGACATCGTGGAGGACAGGGTCTTCCAGATGGCCGCGGACGCCGAGGGGATTCGGGTTGAGGAGCATGATCTGGACGCGGAGCTCGCGAAACAGATCAGGAGGAAGGGATCCAAGGAGCAGCTCCTCGTCGAGGTGTCCCAGCTCGACATGTCGTGGGAGGACTACCGCGCGAGGACGCGCGCCGAGATGGTCCGCAGGAAGCTGATCCTCTCCAGGCTGGGCATCGGCAAGAAGCAGATCACGCCGAGCGACAGCATGCCTCGCGACATCTTCGTGACGCCCGATGAGATGCGGCGGTACTACGCCGAACACATGGAGGACTTCTTCCTGCCCGAGGAGGTCAAGTCGCGGCTCATCGTGATCTCCTTCACGACCACGAACCGGGAAGGCAAGCGCGCGGAGGCCGAGTCGGTCATGCGGCAGATGAACCAGGGGGCCGACATGGCCCTCCTTGCCCTGTGGTACTCCGAGGAGCACGCCGCCGACGGGGGCCTGTTCGACTGGAGCCGCCGGGAACGGTTCCCGAAGGAGGTGGCCGACGCCCTGTTCAGCCTCGCGAAGGGCGAGGTCGGGCCGCTCGTCGAGACCCCCGGTTCCTTCGTCATCGCCCAGTGCGAGGACCGGCGGGAGGCACGGCAGCGCCCCCTCGAGGATGACGACGTGCAAGAGGAGATTCGCGACCTGCTCACCAGCGCGAAGGTCAACGAGAGCCTCGCCCTCATCAAGCAGCAGCTCATCGACGAGGCCTACATCGAGCCAGCCGACCTCTTCGAGAATCGGTAGCCCGCCACGTCCAGGCCCTGGCTCCAGAGGTGATACGACATGGTTCGTCCGCGACCGCGAGTCCTCCTGGCGCTGGCGGCGCTCGCCGTGTGCGCCCTCGCCGAGGCCGGGTTTCCCGACCTCAAGACGCCCGAGCGCAAGGAGCCGTACGAAGGGCTCGTGATCGAGTGGGTGAGCCAGGAGCCCAAGGTCCCCGCCACCGAAGTCGGGGACCGCTCGGAGCCCGCCGAGGGCGCCTCGATCGTGTACACCGCGCACCTGCGTAACCTCGCCACGAAGTCCACCGGGGAGGTCGAACTGAAGTGGTCGGTGGATGCAGAGGACCCCGTGATCCTGTTCCTGAACCCGATCGCCGCGGGGGCGAGCGCGACCGCGGAGTTCACCTGGAAGGCGGCAAAGGGGCGCCACTGGGTGCGGTGCGAGCTCGTCGGCCGGGGCGAGTGGCTCACGTTCGCCACCGACGCGCTCACGGTCAAGGTCGCGATCGAGGCCGCGACGCTCGCGAAGTACGAGGCCGTGCACGGCTCCTTCGCCCGACGGATGCAGGATTCGCTCGCGGGACTGCATGCCTCGTGGTCCGCCGTGCGCGACCCCCGCTTCGCCCCCGAGGGGATCGAGGAGCGCCTGCGGATCGACGATGTCGAGACGTACGAGCGGCGGGCGGGCGCGGACGTGCCGGGCGAGTTCTGGGACCACCCGCGGTTCCACCTCTACGTGGCGTGCGACCAGGGGGGCCCCGTGGCGGGCTTCTACATCCCTGGCTACTCGATCGGCCACAACTACGGGGGCCACCCGGGCCACGAGAGCCTCTTCTCCGACTGGGGCGAGAACTGCCTCTGGCACGAGATCGCCCACTTCCGCGGCGTCGAGGACTTCTATGCCTTCACGGGGACCGTCGGCAAGACGGACGCATCGGGCGCGCCGCTCAAGGGGCTCGAGCTCGCCGAGCGGCACGCGAAGGACACGATGAACGACCCCTACCGCGAGACGAGCTGGTCGGACTACGCGGCCGCGGTGATCCAGGCCAAGCGGGGGGTCACGCGCGTCGGGCGGTGCGAGGATCCATCGCAGCCGTACGGGCACATGTGGAAGGACGTCCCGGCCGCGATCGAGATCGAGGTCGTCGGAGTCGACGGCGCGCGGGTTGGAGGGGTGGAGGTGGAGGTCTACCGGCCGGTGCAACCTGCGCCTGAGGAGCCGCCCGGAGTCGCAGCCGACGCGAAGCCCATCGTGGCGGGGAGGACGGATGCTGGCGGCCGCTTCGGCCTCGGCGAGGACCCGTTCGCGTGCGCGGCGGAGGAGCCGTCGCGCGCGCGATGGCTCCTCGTCGTGCTGCGCCAGGGAGACACGGTCTGCTCCCGCTACCTGACGCTGATCGATGCGAACCTCGCGTACTGGAAGGGAGAGGTGGACCACGCGGTCCTTCAGGTGGAGGCGCCCTCCAGGTAGGACCGTGGACCGCGATCCCTTCTTGACCGCCAAGGCCGCCAAGAGACGCCAAGAAGACCGATCCTTGGCGTCTCTTGGCGGCCTTGGCGGTAGAACTAGAATCGCGGGCCCGCCCGTGCGAGCAAGAACGCTGGCGTCGTTGCTCCCCCGAATGTATCGCCCCAATCAGGTGGCCCCGTGATTCGTGGCCTGGCCCTGTTGCTGTTCGGCCTGTTGTGCCACGTGCTCTTCGCACAAGGGCAGCCCGGCGGCGAGCTCGACACGATCCTGCGGCGCCTCGGCGACGTGGATCCGTCAGTGCGCGATGTGGCGCAGGCGGAGCTGTCGCACTGGAGCGAGCGCTTCGACGCCGAGGCGGAGGGCATCCTGCGCGGCCGCCTCGCAGGCGCAACCGCCGAGGTCCAGGCTCGCATCGGGATGCAACTTCGGGTCCTCGAGCACGCCGCGGAGTGTCGGCAGCTCGTCTCCGTGTTCGATGGCCTGGGCCTCCCGAGCTGCGCGGGGCTCGATCTGGTCTTCTACAACACCGGCCGGGGATGGCCAGACCCGGACCCTGCCACGCGATTCTATGCATTTGGATGGGTCGTCTCCCAGTCGAGCGCCGAGGTCACGCTTCTCGAGGACTCACTCCGTGTGCGGAGGCACACGCGTCCTCTGCTTCAGCCGCGTTTGCACTCAGAAGACGAAGTCTCAGAGATCGAGCCGCCTCCGGGTGAGACGAGCCCCATCCACTTTGCCGGGTGGTGCGACGCGGTGCTCTCACGCGCAAAGGACCTCAGGGCCTACCAGGAGCCCGGCCCGCTGCCCTTCCCCGCGGCGACCGCCCTCTACGCCTACTGGTCGTTTCAGCGAGGCGACACGCGCCGTGCGATTGCGCTCGCCGAGCTGTCCGTGAGGCTGCTCGACGAGGAGACGCGTGGGCGCTACGCCTCCAGGCGGGAGCAGAGGTCCACGCCGAGAGCCGCCCTCCTGGACTCCATTGCCTACGCGCTCCGCGCCCGGGCGATCGGGGATGCCGGGGGAGGCGTCGCACGCCGTGAGCTCCTCGAGCAGTGGAGGGTCCTCGCCAGCCTGCCCAAGCATGTCTACTCGGAGCAGGCGAAAGAGCGTGTCGGCGACTACCAGAGCCTCCTCGCCGAGGACGAGCGTTGGCTGGAGCCCTCCGAGGAGGCCCTCACGAGGATGGAGCCCGTCGCGCAGGCGGGGGTCTGGATGCACCGTCTGCGAGATCACGCCAACTTCGACATCGACGGCGACTTCCTGGAGCGGATCGACTCTCGTAGTACCTCGACGAATCCCGCGAGGCGCCTGGCGGACCTCGGATGGGCGGCCCTCCCCGTCGTGATCGCCCACCTCGACGACATGCGCCCGACGCGATGTCTCTCCCTCAATCGACACGGCTGGGAGTACTCCTACCTCCTGAGCCACGCCGATGGCTGCCTGCAGGTGTTCGAGTGCGTCACGTGCGTCCGCCTGCCCGATCCGCCCGAGGCGAGGCCCGCGGCCGAGGCCTGGTGGAAGGAGAACGGCGCGGTGGGTCCCGAGCCCTACTTCGCGCGTATGCTCTCGGATGGGGATCAGGCGCAGCAGAGATTCGCGGCGGAGGCCCTGCTGAGGCTCGACCGCGACAAGTACGTACCACAGGTCATCGACCTGGCGAGGCGAGACCACCGACCGTTGCGAACTCATCTGGTCTGGCTCCTCCGCGAATTTGCGGGAAGAGAGCAGGAGGCGTTCTTCGAATCGGTCCTGGGCGATCCGGACGACGAGGCGGTCTGCGCCGCGGCCTGGGCGCTCTGGGACACTTGCTCCTCGGACAAGGGGGCCCGAGAGCTGCTCAGGAGGCTGCGCGCTTGGGACGGGAAGCAAGCTGGCGCGTTCCCCTTCAGGGCTTGCGACCTCGCGACGCTGCTCTCTCGAATCCGGAGCGTTTTCGCAGTCGAATCGCTCTGCGACCTGATGCGCACAGCTCCCCCCAAGGCCCGGGTCTGGGTCATCTTGATGGCGGGCCAGTGCCCCGATCCGAGGGTGCTGGACCACCTCGTCGCCCTCCTCGAGGATCCCAGCCCCACGCACTGCCAGCGCGTGGACACTTCGCCTGCCCGCTTCTGCGACCTTGCCGCGGAGGAGATCGGAGAGATGACGGGCTGCTCCGGATTCGATTCGAGGCCCGTCAAGGACCGATGGGCGGCGGCGCGGGTCGCCGAGGCCCAAGCATGGTATGCGTCGAACCGCGACCGGATCGACTGGGAGGCCCTCCGTCGTCGCGCGGACGAGAGGCGCGCAAACAAGGAGGCGGGCCGGTGACGTACGCGCAGCGTGATGGGCGCCAAGAAGACCGCTTCTTGGCGTTTCTTGGCGGCCTTGGCGGCCTTGGCGGTTACCGATCGAGCTGCACACCTTCCTGCCCGCGGCCCCGCGTGAGGTCATGTGATGCGGCCCCGCGAAGCCCCTGCCCACAACCCCGGACAACTGCCCCGGCACCGGCCTCTGGCGGGGCGGGGCACGATTTCTCGCGAGGCAAGGAGTACGAGCCGCCGCCGCAGGCGCAGGGGGTCTCTGGCGAGGCACCCTATCCGAAGAGCACGTTGTATTTCTCGCGATGATGCGAGCGGAGTCGCTCGGCGAATTCATTGGCGTAGAAGAGATCCGCGGAGAGTCTCTGCGCACGCACCCGTGCACGGAACTCAGGATTGGCGGGATCCAGGTCGAATACGACAAAACGCCGGGTTTGCCTTGATCTCGGCGGTAACGATCTCGGGCGAGAAGTCGATCGCGTGCGACTTCAAGGACCGATACACTCCGACGACGTCCGGGGTCCCCCACTTGTTCTTCATGACCGCGCCACCCAGCGCCACGGCGCTCGTGACCTCATCTTCTGATGTGAGCCACTCCGCGAACGGCTTGTAGAAGTCCTCCTCGCCTTGGGTGCCGATTGGCACCGTTGGTGGTTTCTTCTGCGTCACCGCCTTGGCGGAATTCGCCGCCACGTACAGTCCGCGACTCGGTTTCAAGACGTCCGAGACTTCGGAGGTCAGCCGCATGAGCGTGCCCTCTACAGTCCCCCGAGGGGTCTCGGGATAGGACTGGAGTATCTCATCTCTTAGCTGGGCGAAACGAACTCCGTCGGATCGCGCGAGGACAATTTCGCGAGCACGCTCCCGAATCATCTCGACTGTCGCCTTCATCTGCAGTGAACTCCTTCGATCGAGGGCGGCCACGAGGCGGATCGATCATGCAGTGCCGCGGCGGGGACGGGCCACTTCGACAGCTTGGATTCTCGAGACGGGCGGGGTCATGTGCTGCACCCGCACCACGACGATCGGCTGGCCAGGACGGCGTTGTCGTTCCGCGACTCCCTTCGCCCAGCGGTTGTAGCCCGGACGGTTCTCAAGGCATATCACGACAAGGGAATCGCGCGGGATCCGTCTGGCGACATCGTGTCGCTGCATGAGGAACTTGTGGAACTCGAATGAAAGCCCGAGGGCGAGCCTTTCGTAGGTCTTGCTCATATCCCCTCCTGGAACTCCAAGAGACACCGTTCCCAGTTCTGCCGCAGGTCGCCCTCAGCGAAGGTCAGCGCGTCCTCGAACGACATCCCCAGGATCTCCTTGCACGCCCTTCTTCGCAGTGCAAATCGGTGACGGTGGGACTGCCCATGCGCCGAGTCGTAACAAACAACGGGTCGCCATTTCCCCTGGACCAGCGTCTCGAGCTGCACCGTGAACCGAATCACTCGTCCGCGATCTGTCGTGTGGGAGTGACGGATCCGTACATTACCGCGGATCGCCAGGACGAAGGCAACCCTCCTCATCCCGCGATTCTACTCGACCCGCATGCGTACCGCCAAGATGCCAGGTCTTCTTGGCGTTTCTTGGCGGCCTTGGCGGTTCAAGAGAGGTAGCGGAGCACGCCTCACTGCCCGATCACATAGGTCCCTGGATCGGGACGGAATGGGCGCGCGAACCAGCGGGGACGCCGGAGGCCGCCAGGGCCAGGCGCGGGGCGCGTGCGCGACATCCAGTCGCGGTAGACCTCCCACGACTTCCGCGTGTCCACGAAGACGTCGCCGTAGCGGTCGTCCGCGTGCGCCTTCTCGATCCGCACCTTTTGGTGCCAGCAGTGCATCCCCGAGAGCGGGTCCGGGTGGACAGGAAACGTCAGGTTCTGGTGGACCCCTGCGTCATGCCACGTCACGCGCCCCGAGTCGGGGTCCTTCGACTCGAATGGGCGAGCCCCGTGCACGTAGCGCAGGAAGTACCTCCCCTCCCCTCGGTTCTCGATCGTCGCCAGCGACGTCGACCAGCGCTCCCCGCCCTGCTCCTCCGAGAGGCGCCACCTCCCGAAGTGGTGGCTGCACGCCGCCACCCCAGGCATCAGCCCCTCAGTCGCCACCAACCGATTCACGAAGTACCCCGTCTCCGTCGAGACCCGCACGAGGTCCCCCGACTTCATCCCGAGCCGCCGCGCGTCGAGCGGATTCAGCAGCAGCGGGTTCGTGTTCGACAGCTCCCACAGCCACTTCGCGTTCCCGCTCCGTGTGTGGATCTGCGTCGGCAGGCGGAACGTCGGCAACAGCGTGAACTCGCCGCGCCCGCGGTCCATCGTCGAGGGGTGCACGTGGCTGTGGATGTACCCCGGCAAGGCGTGCTCAGGGTGGCCCCACTCGACCATCGTCTTCGACCAGAACTCCAGCTTCCCCGACGGCGTCGGGAAGCCACGCTTCTCCTCGCCGTCCACGCACACGCCCCCCGCCTTCGGCGACTCGTGGAGGTCGTACGTCTCGTTGGAGATCGACACGGCGCCGTATGTCTGCATGTACTCGTACGGCGTCTTCCCCTCCTTCGCCGCCCTCTCGGGGAGCCCAGGCACGCTGTTCTCGAAGAGCCAGCGGTAGTACGACGCCAGCGTCATCTTCTTGCCGGGCTCGTAGGGGTCCTCAAAGTACTTCCGGATCCCCAGCGAGCCGTCGGGGTCGACCTTCCACGACAGCTCGATCCAGAACTCGTCCTCCTCCCAGACCTCGCCCGGGTTGGCCTGGTAGGTGAACTCGAACTTCTCGCCCTTCCGCTCCCGCGCCACGCGGAGGACGGGCTGTCGGAACGTCAGCCACGTCCCCGCGTGGGTCTCGAACGACATCGTGTCGTGCCGCTCGGGCCCCAGCCCCATCGGGAGGACGTAGTCGCAGAACCACGCCGTCTCGCTCCAGTACGGCGTCAGGCACGCCGAGAGGCCGATCGCCTTCTCGTCCTTCAGCGCGTCGATCCACATGAACCCGTCCGGGTTCGTCCAGACGGGGTTGTAGGCCCGGATGAAGTACGCCGCGAGGCGGCCGCGACCCTCCTTGAGGAAGAACGGCAGCAGGATCGACATCTCGTGGTGCGCCAGCGGGAACTCGCGCGGCCACAGCATCTCGCTCCAGACCTTCTGCGGGGGCGGCTTCAGCGGAGGCACGGGGACGAACTTGTTCCACGCGTTCGGGAGCGTCCCGCCGCGGGTCCCGACAGACCCCGTGAGGACGTTGAGCAGGAAGAGCGCCCGAGCGACCTGCCAGCCGCCCAGGTTCCCGCTCGCCGCGTTTCGCCAGACGTGCGCCGCGAAGGCGCTCCCCGCCCGCGCGATCTCCAGCGCCACCTCGACCACCCGGGCCGCAGGGAGCCCGCTCTCCTTCTCAGCGAACTCTGGCGTGAACGAGGCGTAGAGCCGTTTCATCTCCGCGACGAACGCGTCGAAGCTCGGCGCGATCCCGACCGACCCGAGGTACTCCTCCCAGTTGACCCACCGCCTGACGAACTCGCGGTCGAACAGGTCCCGCTGGAGGATCACGTTCGCCATCGCCAGGAGCACCGCCGCCTCGCTCCCCGGCATCGTCGGGAGCCAGATGTCCCCCATCGAGGCGGTGTTCGAGAGCCGCGGATCCATCACCGCGATCCGGCAGCCCCGCTCCTTCGACTCCATGATCCGCTGCGCGTGCGGGTTGAAGTAGTGCCCCGTCTCCAGGTGGCTCGAGAGGAGCAGGATGAAACGCGCGTTCGCGAAGTCCGGCGACGGGCGGTCGTACCCCATCCAGAGGTCGTACCCGAGCCTCGCGCCCGACGAGCAGACGTTCGTGTGCGAGTTGTGCCCGTCAATCCCCCACGCCTGCAGGACCCGCTCGACGTAGCCGTCCTCGCCGGGTCTCCCGACGTGGTACATGACCTCATTCTGCCGCCCCTCCACGAGCGCCGCGCGGATCTGCTTCGCGAAGGCGTCCACGACCTCCGCCCACGTGGTCCGCTCCCACTTCCCCCCGCCGCGCGGCCCGACGCGCCTCATCGGGTAGAGGATCCGCTCGACGTCCTGGATCTGGTTGAGCGTCGCGGGCCCCTTCGCGCAGTTCCGTCCGCGCGATCCGGGGTTGTACGGGTTCCCCTCGAACTTGCGGATCGCGCCCGTCTCGCGGTCGACGTAGGCGAGCAGCCCGCAGGAGGCCTCGCAGTTGAAGCAGACCGTGGGGACGATCGTGTAGTGCCGCTCGACCTTCCGCGGCCAGGCGGCCGGGTCGTTCTCGACCCAGTCGTTCCACTTCTCGGGGGGCGGGTACGCCTGAAGCTCGCTCATGACAACGGCACCGACTGGCCGGCCTGGATCCACAGCTTCTCGAACTGGAAGAGCCCGTAGAGCGCCGCGACCGCGGCGGGGAAGACGACGACGTACGACGCCCCCGTCGCGAATGACAACACGAAGATCGCCAGCGGGAGGACGATCCCCAGGCCGAGCGCGTCGCGCCATGTCGCGGTCTTCGAGAGCATCCAGCGCGACGCGCGGCGGAGGTCCATGTTCCCGCGCTTCGACTCCAGCTCGCTCGCGGCGCAGACGAAGTGTGTGACGATACCGCTTGCAAGGGCCCAGAGGAGTGCTCGTCGTGTCGACTCCTCGGCGCCCCAGGACAACAGGAGGAGCGCCGCTGCGCCCGCGAGGACCGCCTGCGCGACGAGGTCGGGGAGCAGGATGGGCGACTGCCAGAAGTCGCGCCCCTCGCACTGCCAGAAGAGGAAGGCCGTGTACCCCGCGGCGAGCGCCGCAAGGGGGACCGCGGGCCACGCGAGCCAGCCGGGGCCGCGGTCGAACAGGCCGAGCGCGAGCCAGAGCGTCGCGTACGCGCCGAAGACGCCCAGCACGAGACCTCCCAGGACGAGCCACGACTTCCAGTTCGGACGGAGGAACATGAAGTAGAAGCGTTCGGGCCGCTTGAGGTCGAGGATGAGCAGCAGCGAGGAG